>Ga0307509_10004080_pt1 | contig 21394 bp, 14 predicted proteins | sample 10_EM_MG_FD_202245 | JGI IMG/M metagenome (GOLD analysis project Ga0307509, IMG submission 202245) | Populus trichocarpa ectomycorrhiza microbial communities from riparian zone in the Pacific Northwest, United States - 10_EM | ecosystem: Host-associated > Plants > Roots > Unclassified | place... | reverse complement strand
TTGATTTCACACCGCTGACCGTCATCGGCAGCGTGCCTCAGGTCGTCACCGTTCCGGCGGGCTCGCCCGCGAAGACGATCAAGGACTTCATCCAGCTCGCGAAATCGCAGCCGGGCAAGTTCAACTACGCGTCTTCCGGGGTGGGCACCCAACAGCACTTTGCGGCAGAGCTCTTCGAGCTCGAGACCGGCGCGAAGATGACGCATGTGCCGTACAAGGGCAGCGGAGCCGCCGTGACCGATCTCATCGCGGGGCAGGTCGACGTCAATTTCGACACGCTGCCTTCGGTGCTGCCCCATATCCAGTCGGGACGGTTGCGTGCGCTCGCCGTCACCACGCGCGAAAGACAGCCCCTGCTGCCCGGCATTCCTACCTTGAAAGAAGCTGGCCTGCCGGACTACGACATTGGGGCTTGGTACATGGTCATGGCACCGCCAAAGCTTCCGCCCGCTCTGGTCGAAAAGATCTCGTCGGCCTTCATTGCGGCCGCGAAAGACCCGGCAACGCGAGCCAAGCTCAACGCCATCAGCACGGACGTGGTCGGCAGTACGCCTGAGCAGGCCCGCAAGTTCCTCGCCAGCGAAATCGAACGCTGGTCTCGTGTGGCCAAGACGAAGAACATCCATGAAGACTGAGAAGACGCAGCAACCAACACGCACGGTCGGTCGTCGACGCGCCTTGACGGCCTCTCTGCTCACGGGAGTCGTCGGACTGGGCTCGAGCGCTCGCGCCCAAGAGCAGAGTCCCAAGACGCGGCTTCGGATGGCGACCTCCTGGCCCACATCCTTGCCGCTGCTCCATGAGTCCGCGCTGGACTTCGCGCGTTCGGTCGAGGCCTTGACCGACGGGCGTCTGGTCATCGACGTGGACGACCCCGGCAAGCACGGCAAGCCAGTCGGCATCCTGGATCTCGTGCGCAGCGGCGACTATGACCTCGGGCACACGACGGCGCAGTACTACGCGCAAGCGCTTCCCGCCATCGACTTCTTTACGGCGGTGCCCTTCGGGCTGACGCCGATCGAAAACCATGCCTGGATGCTCGAAGGGCGAGGCCTCGAGCTATTGAACCAAGCGCTTGCGCCAACCGGCGTGCGTGCGCTGGTCGCCGGCGACACCGGAACCCAGATGGGGGGATGGTTCACCAAGGAGATCCTGACGGCGGACGATTTGAAGGGCTTGCGCATTCGCATCGCCGGATTCTGCGGACGTGTGTTGGAAGGCCTGGGTGCCAAGCCTGTCGGCCTGCCGCTGGGTCAAATTGCCTCGGCGTTCGAAGCCAAGTCGATCGACGCGGCCGACATCGTGGGGCCTGCGATCGACCAAGCCGTCGGCGTTGCCAAGCACGCAAGGTACTACTACGCCCCGTGGCACGAGCTGAACGTGGCTCTGCATCTGTTCATGAACAGCAAGCGCATCGAGGCGTTGCCGCCCGCATGGAAGACTGCGCTGCACGAGGCAGCGAGCGCATGCGCACTGCGCTCGCTCGCGCGCGCGCAATATCGAAACGCGGTCGCGATGCAGGAACTGCTTGCTCAGGGAGTTCAGTTGCGCCGCTTCCCCGACTCTGTGGTTCATGCCCTCCAAGCTGCCACAACGCTGGAGCTCGAGAAGGCAGCAGGCGCGGACAAGGGCTCGGCGGCCGTGATCGACAGTTGGCGGGCAGCGAAGGGTCTTTTGCTGCCATACGGGCTGCAGGTCGACGCAGCAGCGCTTCAGGTGCGCAGCACCATGTAGGGGATACCGATGCAGGCCAAAAGGCACAGCGCCCCAAGCGCCTAGAAGCCCTCCAGTACAACCTTTCCGCGCGTCCTGCCGCTCTCTCCAGCAGCGCATGGGCCTGCTTCATGTTTTCCGCGTTATTGCGCCCGCAGTGTTTGCCCAAAGTCAGACCTACTTCTTGGACTGCACCAGTGACGCCTTCTTCTCATCTTCCTGGTACGCATAGACGACCCGGCCGCCCTTCACTTCTCCAAACACCGCGATGTTCGCGGTGATCGCTTCGTGATCGGTCTTGGAGAACGGCTTGCTGTAGTTCGTCACCACACCCTCGATCGGCGCCTTCAGGTCTTCCAGAGCTGCCTTGACCTTCGGTCCGTCTGTGGTGCCGGCTTGCTTGATCGCAGCGGCGAGCAGGTACACGGAGTCGTATCCTTGCGCGGCCGAGACCGGCGAATCGATGCGCGCATTCTTGGGATTGAAGGTCTTCAGATAGCTGATGATGAAAGACTGGCGCTTCGGATTGGTCGGCTCCTGGATGAACGTCTGCGGCATGCGCGCGCCATCGCCGCTCGGACCGGCGTTGTCGATGAAGTTGCCCATCGACAGGCTCCAGCTGCCGATCAACGGCACCTTCCAGCCCAGCTTGGTCATGCCGTTGGCAATCTGCGCGAGCTCAGGGCCGATGCCGTAGGTCAGCACCGTCTGCGCGCCGGCTTCTCTTGCCTTCAACAACTGGGCCGTCATGTCGACGTCCTTGACGTTGAACTTCTCGACCGCCACCGGTGTGATGCCTTTGGCCTTCAGCGCCTTCTCGAGGTCTTCGCGGCCGAGCTGGCCATAGTTGGTGGAGTCGGCCAGGATCGCGACCTTCTTGAAGCCGCGGCGTGTGACCGCCTCTTCGACGATCATCGGCGCCTGGATGCTGTCGTGTGCAGCGTTGCGAAAGACGTAGTTCTCGGATTCGTTGTCAAACTGGTGTGTGATCACCGAGCCCGTCGCCACGTTGTTCATCACCGGAATCTTCGCCTGCTGGTAGAAGCGCTGCGACGCCAGCGCCACCCCGGTGTTCACGTAGCCAACGACGGCAACCACCTTTTCCTTGTTGATCATCTCCTGCGCGATCTGCACACCGCGTTCATTCTTGGCCTCGTCGTCGCGTTCGATCGCAACGATCTGGCGGCCCAGAAGCCCGCCGTTCTTGTTGAGCTCGTCGACCGCCAGGCGAACCCCGTCTCGCATGCTCAGGCCCATGGACGATGAGCCGCCGGTGAAGGGGCCTGACACCGCAATCTTGATGGGCTCAGCCGCAAGGGCCGAGGTGGTCATGCTGAAGAACGCCCCAGCTGCGGTTGCGGCACGCAGGGTCGCGACGATCGAGCCGCCGTACAACCCTTTGCCATCGGTTCGGGCAGCCTTGCGCGTTTGCGACTTGAGCACAGAAGTCATCGTTGTCTCCGTTCATTGTTGATGGTCGGTCTTCAGTGGCTTCGCATCGTCCGGTGCGTCGCTCGGCAGGGCAAGGCGGTCGGCCTACAAAGTCTTTGCGTGAACTGTTGAAAGCGGGTAGCGCCCCTTCCGAAATTCACCTCAGACCAAAGCCGATTTGCCTCGTGGAACTCGGTGAGAGCTTCTGCGAGAGCCCTCGGGTATCCACCGAGAACCTTCAAGCATTCGCACAAACTGTTTGCATGCGCAGCGCGTTGCGCCGCTGCATTCGCAAAGCGAATATCCGGGCCAGTTGATCGCACCAAATATCGGCGAGCAGAGCCGAATGACAACGGAGACAGCGATGACGTCGAGAGTCCGTGACCGGCCGGCCCGGCTGGCGCAAGGGATTGCGCCGACCAGATCCATTTGCTCGTGGCCAGCGCCACATGTCGATCCGCCCCTGGGCCTCTAGAACCTTTTGGACCGTGTACCGCATGAGGCACTCGAGCCTCAATCGGCATGCGAGCTCGGCGGCGCGTTGTCGTCAGCAGCTGGGCCTGAGAGCGCCTGTCAAAAGCTCAAGCGAAAACCACAGGAGACAACGATGACCATGCGAAAGAATGTTGGCTGCGCAGTTGCAGCCGCCATAGCCACCGCCACCACGTTCAGTGCATGCGGCGGCGGTGATGACAATCAGAAGGGGCAAGCAAGCCTCGAGGTGTACGCCGAGTTGGCACAGTCGGGGATCGCCGCCATCACGCAGATGCAAAACGGCAGCCTGATCATCGGCTATCACCCGTTCTTTCTCACGGCAAGCTCGGTACAGGTCGCGACACTGAACACGGACCGCAAGTCGAGCACGCCCTATCCTCCCGCCGGCTCCGGCTTGCTTCAGAGCTGTAGAAAGGCTGACGGCAGCTGGCTGCCGCCGGTGGGCGGACGCTACGACTTCTGCCTTGACTGGGTGCTGGGCTTCCATGCCGACTCGAACGGCATCCTCTGGATCCTCGATGGCGCCAAGTCGACCGGCATCGCCACCGGCGCGGACGCGGTGTCAGGGCGCCCGGCCGCGCTCCACGCCAAGTACGTCGGGTGGGACACCAAGACGAACAAGTTGTTCAAGGTCATCGACCTGGACTCGGTGACCATTGCCACCTCGCAGCACAACGACTTCGCGATCGACCTGAAGCACGGCGCGCAAGGCACGCTGATCGACGCCGATGAGGCGGTTGGGGACGCAGGCAACGCAGCGCTGGTCGTCACCGACATCGCGACCGGCACGAGCCGCCGGGTACTTCAAAGCGATGTGCATGTCGTCGCAAATCCCGATCCGATCCGCTGGGTCGCGCAGGCCGGACTGCCGGCGGCGTCATGGGGGCTGGGAGTCGGCGTGGACGGCATCACCCTGGACAAGAACCAGGACTACCTGTACTTCGGCCCGCTGAGCGGCTACGAGGTGTACCGTGTTCATATGACCGACCTTCTCGACAACTCGCTCACCAACGCGCAGCTGTCGAGCAAGATCGAGTTCTATGCGAAGAAGCCGTACAACGGGGGCATGACCATCGATGCCAACAACAACTTGTACCTGACCGAGATCGGCAAGATGACCGTCGGCATCATCCCGCCGGACACGCGCCAGTACCGCGCATACGTCTCGGACCCGAACATGATCTGGCCGGACGGCGTCAGCTACAACTCCGACGGCTACCTGTACACCGGTGCCGCACAGCTGATCCAGACGGGAACGTTCCAGGACAACGCGACGCCCGCCGGCAAAGCGAACAACGCGGCGCCGTACCGGATCTACCGATTCAAGCCGGAAGCGGCCGGTACGCCAGGTTCGTGACGCCATGGGCTGCGGAGATGAGCCCGCAAGTCGGGCATCTCCGCTCCTTGTTGCATGGCTCGATTCAGGATAATGAATGGACCATGCAGCTCGACGATCTGGGCCTGTTTCTACGCGTCGCACAGACCCAGTCGCTGAGCGAGGCGGCTCGGCAGCTGAACCAGACACCTTCTGCCGTCAGCGCCCGACTCAAACGGATCGAAGAGGAACTGGGCGTGCGCCTCGTCGAGCGCACGACCCGGTCGCTGCGCTTGACGCCCGAAGGCGAGCGCTTCATGCTGACCTGCGACACGATGACGTCCACCTGGACGCGCGGGCAAAGCATGCTGCGCCAGGACTCGCAAGCCGTGGAAGGCCGCATCCAAATTGCGGCACCGACAGACACCAGCGCCCAGTTTCTATCGGATTGGATTGGCGACTACGTTGCCGCGCATCCGCTCCTGGCGGTGACGCTCAGGGTTGGCGACCGGATGCACGACCTGCCGCGCGAGGCGGTGGACATCGCCGTCCGGTACGGAGAACTTAGCGACTCGTCGATGATCAGCCGCACGCTGGTGCATGCACGGCGGTACGTGGTGGCCTCACCCAAGTACCTCGAGCGGTCTGCACCACTGCTGTGTCCGGCGGATCTCGTGAATCACCGTTGCCTCGCTTGGCTGACGCGTGACCAAGCGAAAGTGCAGTGGACCTTCACGTCGCCGTCAGGAGCCACAGAGACAGTGACTGTCAAACCCGCGCTGTGCGGGGACTCGCTGCTTGTCCGGCAATGGGCCGTGCGAGGCGATGGTGTCGCCTACAAGGCCAACGTCGACGTGGCGGGCGACATCCGCGCCGGAAGGTTGGTGCGGCTCCTGACCGAATATGAAGGTGAGGCCGTTCCCATCAGTGCCGTGATGCCCAGCGGTCGCTTCGTTCCCACGCGCGTCCGCGCGATGGTCGATCACCTGGCGTCACGATTCGCGTCTATCGTCTGACGCGGGATCCTTCGAAGAATCGATTTCTACGCAAGCCACGCTGCCGGGTCGTCGACAGACAACCCGTAGCGGGCGATGGCCTCCGCGCACGCGGACGCTTCAACGAGCCCCTGCGCTCGCAGTGCCGTCAGCGCGGCGAGCACGACATGGTGACGATCGATCTCGAAAAACCTGCGAAGCGCAGCGCGTGTATCGCTGCGGCCGAAACCATCGGTGCCCAATGCGGTGAAAGGCGCGTCGACGTAAGAGGCAATCAACTGCGGCCAGGCGCGCACATAGTCGGTTGCAGCAACCACCGGCGTGGCGCCAGCAAGGCAACGCTGAACGTGGCTCACCCGAGCCTCGTCATTGGGATGCAGGCGATTGAAGCGCTCGATCTCCCGGGCGTCCCGCGCGAGTTCGCTGAAGCTGGTGGCGCTCCAGACCTCGGCCTCGATGCCCCAATCGGTCGCGAGCAGTTCGGACGCAGCGATCACCTCACGCAAGATGGCGCCCGAGCCCACCAGCCGCACCTTGGCGCTGGCCTTGCCTTTGCGATTCGATGGGGTCTTGTCGGGCGCGTGGCTCGCATACCGGTACAGGCCCTTGATGACATCGTCTTCAACACCCGCGGGCAGGGAAGGCTGCGCGTAGTTCTCGTTCATCAGGGTGACGTAGTAGAAGACGTCCTCCTGCCGCTCCAGCATCTGGCGCATGCCGTGGTCGAGGATGACCGCGAACTCGCCCGCGAAGCACGGGTCGTAGGCGCGGCAGTTGGGCACCGTCGAGGCCTGCAGCAGGCTGCTGCCGTCCTGGTGCTGCAGGCCTTCGCCGCCCAGCGTCGTGCGGCCGGCGGTGGCGCCGAGCAGGAAACCGCGCGAGCGTTGATCGGCCGCGGCCCAGATCAGATCGCCCACGCGCTGGAAGCCGAACATCGAGTAGTAGATGTAGAACGGCAGCATCGCCTGGCCATGCACCGAGTAGCTGGTGGCTGCAGACGCCCAGCTGCTGATGGCGCCGGCCTCGCTGATGCCCTCCTCGAGGATCTGGCCGTCGGTGGCTTCTCTGTAGCTGAGCACCGAGCCGATGTCCTCAGGCTCGTAGGTCTGGCCGTTGAAAGAATAGATGCCGACTTGCTTGAAGAGGTTGGCCATGCCAAAGGTGCGTGCCTCGTCGGCAACGATGGGCACGACGCGCGGCCCAAGATCGGGGTCCTTCAGCAAGCCCGTGAGCATCCGAACGAACGCCATCGTCGTGCTCATTTCTTTGCCCTCGGCGCGCAAGGCAAACTCACCGTAGCGTGACAGCGGCGGCACAGAGACCGGTGCCGCGTCGCTGCGCCGAATCGGCGCCATGCCACCAAGAGCCGACCGGCGTGCGTGCAGGTAGCGCATCTCGGCGCTGTCGTCGCTGGGCCTGTAGAAGGAAAGAGACGCGGCCTGCTCGTCGCTGAGCGGCAGCTTGAAGCGGTCGCGGAAAGCGATCAGGTCGTCTCGCTCCAGCTTTTTCTGTTGGTGCGTGGTCATGCGGCCTTGGCCCGCTTCACCCATTCCATAGCCCTTCTTGGTCTGGGCGAGGATCACCGTCGGACGGCCCGTGGTTTCCATGGCTGCTTGATACGCAGCGTGAATCTTCACGAGATCGTGGCCGCCACGCTTGAGGCGGTCGATCTGCTCGTCGGTCAGCCCTTGTGCGAGCGCCGCGAGGGCCGGATCTTGTCCAAAGAAGTGTTCGCGGTTGTAGCGACCGTCCTTGGCGGCAAAGGTCTGGAACTGCCCGTCGACAGTTTTGGAGAACGCGCGCGCGAGCGCACCCTCGGTGTCGCGCGCAAAAAGGCCGTCCCAGTCGGATCCCCAGACAAGCTTGATGACGCGCCAGCCGGCACCGGCGAACAGCGCCTCCAGTTCGTCGATGATGCGGCCGTTGCCGCGGACCGGACCGTCGAGTCGCTGCAGGTTGCAGTTGACCACCCAGGTCAGGTTGTCGAGCTTTTCGCGCGCCGCCAGCGTCAGCGCGCTCATGCTCTCTGGTTCGTCCATCTCGCCGTCGCCGAACACCCCCCACACTCTGCGCGCGGAGGTGTCGAACAAGCCCCGGTGCTTCAGATAGCGCATGAAGCGGGCCTGGTAGATGGAACTGATCGGCCCGATGCCCATCGAGCCCGTCGGGAACTGCCAGAAGTCGGGCATGAGCCAAGGGTGCGGATAGCTTGACAGACCTCTGACCCCCCGTTGGCGCGCCGTGATCTCCTGGCGGTAGTGAGCCAGGTCGTCTTCCGTCAATCGCCCTTCCAGGTAGGCACGCGCATAGACCCCCGGCGCCGAGTGCGGTTGGTAGAACACCAGATCACCCTGAGCACCTCCACGGAAGAAGTGGTTGAAACCCACTTCAAAAAGATCGGCAGCGCTCGCGTAGCTTGCGATGTGACCGCCGAGTTCGCCATAGGCCTTGTTGGCCCGCGCCACCATCGCCAACGCGTTCCACCGCATCAAAGAAGCGAGACGTTCTTCGGTGGCAAGGTCGCCAGGAAAGGCGGGCTGCTGCGCCACCGCAATGGTGTTGACGTAGGGCGTGCCCCGCGCCGGGTGCCACCCGATCTCGGGCGATTGCGCGATGTTCGCCAAGACGTCCATGAGTTCGCGCACCCGCTGTGGACCGGTCGCCCGAAGGACGGATGCCAGCGACTCCCGCCACTCACCCGTTTCGATGGGGTCACTGTCGATCAATGGGGCTGCGAGCTGCGATTGAATGGACGGGTCGCTCATGCTTGTCTCCTGGTATCAGCACTGTAGTTCGTCGCATCCGGCAGATTCGGTTGAATTCGTTTCGTTTGTCGATTGCGTAAGCATAAACTGCCGACATATAACGAATGAGCGACACAATGAACCTCGATGCCCTTGATCTGCGGATACTGCGTGAATTGCAGACCGACGCCAGCCTTTCGAACGTTGCGCTCGCTCAGCGCGTGGGGCTTTCGCCCTCGCCCTGTTTGCAACGCGTCAAGGCCTTGGAGCGAAACGGTGTGATCCGCCAGATGGTTGCTCTGCTTGACGCCAAAGCACTTGGACTGCACCTCAACGTGTTCATCTCCATCAGCCTCAAACAGCAAACGCGTGCGGCCCTGGAGGCCTTCGAAGCGAAGGTTTGTGCCCGCGACGAGGTGATGGAGTGCTACCTCATGACGGGCGATGCGGACTACCTGATCCGCGTGGCCGTTGCCGACATGGGGGCGCTGGAGAGCTTCATCCTCGAGCAGTTGTCGCCAATGAAAGAGGTAGAGAAGATCCGCTCCAGCTTCACGCTGAAGCAGGTTCGCTACAAGACGGCGCTGCCGTTGAACTGCGTCTGATGCTCCCTCTGGGTCGCTTTCGGCGCGCGGAAGTGCGACGTAGGACAATCCAGGTTCAATGGAACGCGTCAGAAATGCCAAGCTCAGCGAACGTCAACTCGCACGCATCGCGCGCGCGCTGGCCGAGCCGCGCCGTGTTCGGCTGCTGCAGGAGATCGGCGGCGCGAATGGCCCCTGCCCGTGCACCGCGCTCCAGCAGAGTCACGATGTGAGCCCGGCGACGATGTCGCACCATCTCAAAGAGCTCGAAACGGCCGGTTTGATCCAGATCGAGCGCGAAGGCAAGTACATCAATCTGGTGCTGCAGCGTGAGGTGCTGCAGGCCTATCTCGAGCGTCTCGCCCAGATCTGACGGGGGACGATCCCCCATGGACATCAAGGACTCCCGATTAATTCGACACTTGTATAACTGTCAAATCGACAGCGGCCTTTTGAGGAGTGGATCCATGAGCGGGTTATTGCAAGGGAAGGTGGCCATCGTCACCGGTGCGTCCAAAGGTATCGGTGCGGCCATCGCCAAGGCGTTCGCCGCACAAGGTGCGTCGGTGGTCGTCAACTACGCGTCGAGCAAGGCAGGCGCCGAGGCCGTTGTCGCGGAGATCAAGGGTGCCGGCGGCAAGGCCGTTGCGGTGCAGGGCAGCGTCGCCAAGGAAACCGAAGTCAAGCGGCTCTTCGTCGAGGCGCACGAGGCATTCGGCCGGCTCGACATCCTCGTCAACAACGCCGGCGTCTATCAGTTTGGCGCGCTGGAAGACGTTACCGAGGCCGAGTTCCATCGCCAGTTCGACACCAACGTGCTCGGGCCCATCCTCGCAACAAGGGAAGCCGTGAAGCTGTTTCCAGCCGAAGGTGGCAGTGTCATCAACGTGAGCTCGATCGCGAGTGAAAAAGGACTCCCGGGTGCGACGGTCTACGGCGCGACCAAAGGTGCTCTTGATCAGGTGACGCGCACCCACGCGATCGAGCTCGCACCGAAGAAGATTCGTGTGAATACCATCGCGCCCGGTGGCGTGGAGACCGAGGGCACGCACAGCGCCGGCATCATCGGCAGCGACATGGAAACGCAGATGATTGCCGGCACACCGCTCGGTCGCCTCGGTCAGCCGGACGACGTCGCCGACGTTGCCGTGTTCCTCGCCTCCGACGCGTCGCGTTGGATCACGGGCGACCGAATCAGGGTCGCCGGCGGCTTTCGCTGACCGCTGGTGTATCGGGCGGGGGCGGTGGCTTGCACCAACGCACCGTCCCCCGCGCCGGCGGCGATCGAATAACGGTTCGTCGTGGGCCTCAGTTCGGATGCGCGTCGGCGCTGGCTTCGGCCGGCTGGGTGCGCACCGCCCACACCACACCGGCGATCAGCAGCGCGACGCCGAGCAGCGTCTCGACCTGCGGCGCGCGGCCGCGCAGCACGAAGGCATAGGCCAGCGCCGCCAGCGTTTCGAACACGATGAGCTGGCCGGCCAGCGACGGCGGCAGGCGCTGGCTCGCCTCGTTCCAGCACAGCGTGCCCAGCCACGAGGCGAACAGGCCGATCGCGAACATCAGCAGCAGGAAGTCCGTCGTGCGCGGGCCAAAGGGCATCGCAAAGGGATCCCGACTGAGCGCACTCCATGCCCACGTCATCGCGTAGCCGGCCAGCGCCAGCGGCAAGGTCATCAGGCCCTGCGCGGTGGCCCAGCCGCGCGGGCTGCGGTCGGGGTGGGCGCGCAGCCATTCGGCGTTGCGGATGGGGTACCAGGTCCAACAGGCGACCGCGCCGACAGCCAGCAGCGCGCCGAGTGCATAGCGCGCCATGTCGGCCTGCGGGTCGGCCTTCAGGCGCTCGAGTTCGACGTGGTTGACGAGCGCGATGCCGAGCGCGATCAGTGCGAGCGAGGGCAGCAAGCGCCGCCACGCCAGCGGCGCTTCGGCACGCGCACCGGGCGCGGCGCGGCGCAGCTTGGAGGTGACCGCGATCACGACCGGCAGCGTGCCGATGATCATCGTCGGCAGCGGCCCGCCGGCGCGCTGGATCGCGCTCGCGAGGAACAGGTAGTAGACGATGTTGCCGACCAGTGCGAGCTTCAGCGCCTCGAGCCAGTCGGCGCGTGTCAACGCGCGCAGCCGGTCGCGGTCGAACCAGCCCAGTGGCAGCGCGATCAATCCGAACGCGAGGTAGCGCCCGAACGACTGCAACGTCGCCGGGTACTCGGGCAGCAGCAGGGGGCCGACGAACACCAGCCCCCACATCAGGCCGGCGGCGAGGGCGAACAGGACGCCCGAGAACAGGGGAGCTTGGACCATGGGGCAGCGAGTGTCGCTCAGCCGCCGCGCCGCGGTCTTGTACCCAATTGCTCCTGGTAGCGCGCCGGCGTGACACCGTAGCGGTTCGCGAAGGCGCGCGTGAGATGCGCCTGGTCCGTCAAGCCGACGGCCGCGGCGACGGGCGCCGGCGCTTCGCCCGCGGCGAGCAGGCGCTTGGCCTCGAACAGGCGCAGCGCCATCAGCATCTGCTGCGGCGTAGCGTGGTGCGCGCGCTTGAACTGGCGCAGGAAGTGGAACGGGCTCAGGCCCGCGACGCCTGCGAGCGCGTCGAGGGTGACGTGCTCCGCGAGGTTGGCGCGCAGATGCTCCACCACAGGCGCGAAGCGCACCCGGCCCTCGCTGCGCGCAGGTTGCGCGACGCGCGCGCTCGGGCGCAGTTCTTCGACCAGGCTCAGCAACAGGCCGTCGAACGCGAGCGGCTCGTGCGCGTGCCACAGCTGACGCAACAGGCGGCTCACCCGGCGCGCGCGCGCCGCGTCGTGGTCGAGTGCGCTGGCAAACCACCAGCCGCGCTCGCCGCTCAGCTGCTCCAGCACGTCGGCATCGAGGTAGAGCATGCGGTAGCGCCACCCGGCACTGGTCTCGGCGCGGCCGGTGTGCAGCTCATCCGGGTTCATCAGCACCAGCGTGTCGGGCGGTGCCAGGTGCTCGCTGCCGCGGTAGCGAAAGCGCTCGACCCCGGACTCGATCGCGCCCAGCCCGAAGGCCTCGTGCGTGTGCGGTTCGAACGCGTGCCGCACGATGTGGGCGCGGTAGAGCTCGACACCCGGCCGGTGCGGTGGGCGCTTGAACTCCGCGGCGTCGAGCGGGTGATCGAAGTGGTCGGGCACGGCTTGCACGTCGCGATGATGGCACTGTCGCCGCTGGCGCCGACGGAGGTAAATTCCACGGCTTGCGCGCGAAGGTTCGCGCGTGCCCGCTCGTGGAGAGAACGACATGCGTCTGAACTTCCCTCGTCTGAACCGATGCGCGCCGGCCGCGCTGCTGCTCCTCGCGAGTGCGCTGGCTGCAGCGCAGCCCGCACCTGCTGCACCGACGCCGGCACCGGTCAAGGACGTGACCGACACCTACTTCGGCACCAAGGTGCCCGACCCCTATCGCTACTTCGAGGACCTGAAGGATCCCGCCGTCGCCGCGCTGATGAAGTCCCAGGCCGACCACACCCGCGCCACGCTCGACCGCTTGCCGCTGCGCGCGACCCTGTTGAACGAGATCACGACCTACGGCGACGCCAACGTGCCGCGCGTCTTCGGCGTGCAGGTCAACGGCGTTGCGACCTACTTCTACAAGCGCCTGCCCGACGACAACATTCCCAAGCTCTACGTGCGCGAAGGCGCGGCCGGCAAGGACCGGCTGCTCGTCGACCCGGACGTCGCCGGTGGCTCGAAGGACGCGCATGCCGCGATCGACTGGTTCGCCCCGTCGCTGGACAACAAATACCTCGCCTACGGCCTGTCGCTGGGTGGGTCCGAGGAGTCGGTGCTGCACGTGCTCGAGGTCGCCACCGGCCGCGACACCGGCGAGGCGATCACCCGCGCCCGGTTCGGCCCGCCGAGCTGGACCCGCGACCACCGCTTCGTCTACAACCGGCTGCAGCCCCTGGCGCCCGGCGCACCGGTGACCGACAAGTTCGTCAACGCCAAGGTCTACCTGCACCAGCTCGGCGACGACCCCGACAAGGACGTGGCGCTGCTCGGTGCCGGCGTGACGCCCGGCGTCGCCATCGACCCGGTGGCGCTGGCCTTCGTCGGCATCGTGCCGGGCTCGGACCACGCGTTCGGCTACGTGTTGAACGGCGTGCAGCGCGAGATGACGATCTACATCGCGCCGCTCGACTCGCTGACCCGCGGCAAGCCGGCCTGGAAGAAGGTGGTCGACCCCGACGACGCGGTCACCGACTCGGCGGTGTTCGCCAACACGCTGTACCTGCTCTCGCACAAGGGCGCGTCGCGCTTCCAGGTGCTCAAGCTGCCGCTGGCGGTGCCCGAGATGAGCCGGGCCGAGGTCGTGATCCCGGCGAGCGAGGCCGTGATCACTGGCTTGGCCTCGGCACAGGACGCGCTCTACGTGCGGCGCATGAACGGCTCGACCAGCGACCTGCTGCGCCTGCCCTACACGCGCGGTGCCAAGCCCAGCCTGTTGCCGCTGCCGTACGAGGCCGACGTCAGCGTGCTGGCCAGCGACGTGCGCGTGCCCGGCGTGATCTTCGACACCAGCGGCTGGACGCGCTTCGGCGGCATCTACACCTACGACCCGCGCAGTGCCAAGGTCGTCGACACGCTGCTGCAACCGCAGGGGCCGTACGACAACCCGACCGACCTGGTCTCGACCGAGGTCAAGGTCAGGTCGCACGACGGCACGCTGGTGCCGATGTCCATCATCCACCGCAAAGGGCTGAAGCTCGACGGCGCCAACCCGACGCTGCTGTACGGCTACGGCGCCTACGGCATCTCGCAGACGCCGTTCTACCGGCCGACCTTCCTGCCCTGGTTCCAGCGCGGCGGCGTGCTCGCGGTCGCGCACGTCCGCGGTGGCGGCGAGTTCGGCGAGGATTGGCACAAGGCCGGCTTCCAGCTCACCAAGCCCAACACCTGGAAGGACGCGATCGCCTGCGGCGAATGGCTGGTGGCCCAGGGCTACACGACGAGTGCGCGCCTGTCCATCATGGGCGGCAGTGCCGGCGGCATCTTCGTCGGCCGCTCCATCACCGAACGGCCCGATCTGTTCGGTGCCGCGATCGACCAGGTGCCGATGTCGGACGTCGTGCGCAGCGAGTTCTCGGCCAACGGCCCACCGAACATTCCCGAGTTCGGCAGCGTCAAGACCGAAGACGGCTTCAAGGGCCTGTACGCGATGAGCGCCTACCACTGGGTCAAGGACGGCACCAACTACCCGGCCGTGCTCGTGACCACTGGCTTCAACGACCCGCGGGTCGACTCGTGGCAGGCCGCGAAGATGGCCGCGCGCCTGCAGGCGGCCAGCACGAGCGGCAAGCCGGTGCTGCTGCGCATCGACTACGACGCCGGCCACGGCATCGGCTCGACCAAGAAGCAGGGCTACGAGGAGCGCGCCGACACCTTTGCCTTCCTGCTCTGGCAGGCCGGGCTCACCGGCCCCAAGCCCTAGGCGGGCTTGCCCTCCCAGCCGCCGCCCAGCGCACGGATCAGGCCGACCGTGGCCTGGTACTGCGCGGCGCGCACCTGCACCGCCTGGCGCCGGTTGGTCAACTCGCTGCGGCGTGCGTCGAGGAACTCGAGCTGGCTCACGAGGCCGTTGCGGTAGCGCGAGTTCGACAGTACGGTGGCGCGCGCGGCCGCGTCGACGGCCTGCGTCTGCGCGCCGGCCTGGTCGGCGAGCAGGCGCAGCGCGGCAAGCTGGTCTTCGACGTCCTGGAACGCGACCAGCACCTGCTCGCGGTAGCCGGCCGCTGCGGCGTCCCACAGCGCATTGGCGTTCTGCACGCCGGCCTCGCGCCGGCCGCCGTCGAACAGCGGCAGCGACAGCAGCGCGCCCACGCCCCAGCTGCGTGCCGACCACTTGAACAGGTCGCCGAGGTCGCTTGATGCGAAGCCGCCATTCGCGGTCAGGGCCACGTCGGGGAACCACGCGGCCTGCGCGACGCCGACGCGCACCTGCGCCGCGCGCATCGCGCTTTGCGCGGCGGACACGTCGGGCCGCCGCGTCAGCACGGTGCTCGGGATGCCGGCCGGCACATTGGGCAAGGCGCCGCGCCAGTCGGCTTCGGCCAGCGTGAACGACGACGGCAGCTCGCCCAGCAGCACCGCGAGCGCGTGCTCGAGCTGGGCGCGCTGCCGATCGAGCGCGAGGGCCTGCGACTGGGTGGCCGCGACCTCGCTCTGCACGCGCGCCAGGTCGAGCTCGGCCACGTCGCCGGCGGCGTAGCGGCGTTCGGTCAGCCGCAGCGTGTCGCCGTAAGCGGCGACGGTCTCGCGCACCAGCGCGCGCTCGGCGTCGAGCCCACGCAGCACGAAGTAGGCTTGCGCCACGTCGGACTGCACCAGCAACCGCGTGCTTTGCAGCAAGGCTTCGCGCGATTGCGCGTCGAGCGACGCGGCGTTGCTGGCCTTCGCGAGGCGGCCGAACAGGTCGGGTTCCCACGATGCGTTCGCGCCGGCGCTCAACACCGTGGTGGGCGTGTTGCTGCCGGCGATCAGGTTGTTGCCGCGCTGCGCGCCACCGCCGATGCCGACCTGCGGCAAGCGCTCGGCATCCGCACTGCGCAGCAGCGCACGTGCCTGCGCCAGCCGCGCGGCCGCGACCTGGATGCTGGTGTTGTTGACGTCGGCGCGTTCGACCAGGCCGTCGAGCACCGGGTCGGCGAACACGGCCCACCAGCGGCCGCGCGCCTGGGCTTCGGCCGGCGCGGCGGTGGTCCAGCGGCCGCCGGCTTCCTTGAAGGCCGCAGGCGCGGCCGGCGCCGCGGTGGGCGTGAAGGTCGCCGTGCTCGCGCAGCCGGCCAGCAGCAACGCAGCGATCAACGGCGTGAGCGCGGAAATGAAAGTCGTCGTCTTTTTCATGATGTCGTCCCGTGAACAGGGCTCACTCGTGCGGGCCGCGCGGTGCGGCCGGCGTGGGTTGAACCGCGAAGCCGGTGCCGCCGCCGTGGGCGAGTGCGGGCACGTCGCCGTGCAGCTTCAGCGGCCGGTTGCCGGTCATGCGGCGCAGCAGCACGTAGAACACCGGCGTGAGGAAGAGGCCGAACGCGGTCACGCCGATCATCCCGAAGAACACCGCGACGCCCATCGCGTGGCGCATTTCGGCGCCCGCGCCGGACGCGAGCACCAGCGGCAGCACGCCCATCACGAAGGCCATCGACGTCATTAGGATGGGGCGCAAGCGCAGCCGGCTCGCCTCGATCGCGGCCTGCACCGGCGTGCGGCCGACGAACTCGAGCTCGCGCGCGAACTCGACGATCAGGATCGCGTTCTTCGCACTCAAGCCGACCAGCACCATCAGCCCGATCTGCGTGAACACGTTGTTGTCGCCGTGGCTCAGCCACACGCCGGTCATCGCGGCGAGCAAGCCCATCGGCACGATCATCAAAATCGCCAGCGGCAGCGTCAGGCTCTCGTACTGCGCGGCCAGCACCAGGAACACGAGCAGGATCGCGATCGGGAAGATCCACAGCGCCGAGTTGCCGGCCAGGATCTCTTGATACGTCAGGTCGGTCCACTCGTAGCTGACGCCGGGCGGCAGGGTTTCGGCGGCGATGCGCCGAACAGCGTCCTGCGCCTGGCCGGTCGAGTAGCCGGGCGCGGCGCCGCCGTTGATGTCGGCCGTCAAGAAGCCGTTGTAGCGCATCGCGCGTTCCGGGCCGAAGGTCGGCGTGACCTTCATCAGCGCAGACAGTGGCACCATCTCGCCGCTCAGCGAACGCACCTTCAGCAGGCCGATGTCTTCGGCGCGCGCGCGGTAGGCCGCGTCGGCCTGCACCCGCACCGAGTACGTGCGGCCGAACTTGTTGAAGTCGTTCGCGTACAGGCTGCCGAGGTAGATCTGCATCGTGTCGAAGATGTCGGTCACCGGCACGCCGAGCTGGCGCGCCTTGGTGCGGTCGATGTCGGCGTAGAGCTGCGGCACGTTGACCTGCCAGCTCGAGAACATGCCGGCCAGCTCGGGCGTCTGGTAGGCCTTGGCCATGAAGGCCTTGACCGCATCGTCAAGCCCCTTGATGCCCAGCGAGCCGCGGTCTTCGAGCTGCAGCTTGAAGCCGCCGGTCGTGCCCAGGCCCTGAACCGGCGGCGGCGGGAACATCACGACGAAGGCGTCCTGGATCGCGCCGAACTTCTGGTTCAGCTGGCCCGCGATCGCGTCGGCGCTCTGGTCCGCGGCCTTGCGCTGGTCGAAGGGCGTCAGCGAGACGAAGACGATGCCGGAGTTCGAGCTGTTCGTGAACCCGTTGATCGACAGGCCCGGGAACTGGATCGCGTGCTCGATGCCTTGCTGCTTCATCGCGATGTCGCCCATGCGGCGGATCACTTCCTCGGTACGGTCCAGCGTGGCGCCGTCGGGCAGTTGCGCGAAGCCGATCAGGTACTGCTTGTCCTGCGGCGGCACGAAGCCGCTGGGCACGATCTTGAACAGGCCGACGGTCGCGGCCGCGAGCACGAGGTACAGGCCGACCATCACCGTCTTGCGCGAGATCGCGCGGGTGACGCCGCCGCTGTAGCCCTTGGCGCCGCGCGTGAACACGCGGTTGAAGGCGCGGAAGAAGCGGCCGAGCACCCGGTCCATGCCGCGCGTCAGCGCGTCCTTGGGCGCGTCGTGGCTGCGCAGCAGCAGCGCGGCGAGCGCGGGCGACAGGGTCAGCGAGTTGACGGCCGAGATCACCGTCGAGATCGCGATCGTCAGTGCGAACTGCTTGTAGAACTGGCCCGTGAGCCCGCTGATGAAGGCCAGCGGCACGAACACCGCGACCAGCACCAGCGCGATCGCGATGATGGGGCCCGAGACCTCGCGCATCGCGCGGTAGGTGGCCTCGCGTGGCGTCAGCCCGGCCTCGATGTTGCGCTCGACGTTCTCGACCACGACGATCGCGTCGTCGACGACGATGCCGATCGCCAGCACCAGCCCGAACAGGCTCAGCGCGTTGATCGAGAAGCCAAACAGCTTCATCACCGCGAAGGTGCCGATCACCGCCACCGGCACCGCCAGCAGCGGGATGATGGACGCGCGCCAGGTCTGCAGGAACAAGATCACCACCAGCACGACGAGCGCGATCGCCTCGAGCAGCGTGTGCACCACCGATTCGATCGAGGCGCGCACGAACTGCGTCGGGTCGTAGACGATCTCGTACTCCACGCCTTCGGGCATGGACTTCTTCAGCTCGGCCATGGTGGCGCGCACGCCGTTGCTGATGGCAATGGCGTTGCTGCCCGGCGCGGCGAAGATCGGCACCGCGACGGCGTCCTTGTTGTCGAGCAGCGAGCGCAGCGAGTAGTCGGCGGCACCGAGCTCCAGGCGCGCGATGTCGCGCAGCCGCGTGACCGCGCCGTCGGTGCTGGTCTTCACGATGATGTCGCCGAATTCTTCCTCGTTCTGCAAGCGGCCCTGCGCGTTGATCGACAACTGCACGTCGATGCCCGACAGGCCCGGCGACGCACCGACGACGCCGGCCGCGGCCTGCACGTTCTGGCCGCGGATGGCCGCGACCACGTCGCTCGCCGACAGGCCGCGCTGCGCGACCTTCTGCGGGTCCAGCCAGACGCGCATCGAGTAGTCACCGGAGCCGAACAGCTGCACGTCGCCCACGCCCTCGACGCGCGCGAGGCGGTCCTTCACGTTCAGCACCGCGTAGTTGCGCAAATAGGTCATGTCGTAGCGGCCGCTGGGCGACAGCAAGTGCACGACCATGGTCAGGTCGACCGAGCTCTTGATCGTCACGACGCCCAGGCGCTTGACCTCTTCGGGCAGCCGCGCTTCGGCGCGCGAGACGCGGTTCTGCACCATCTGCTGCGCCTTGTCGGGGTCGGTGCCGAGCTTGAAGGTGACCGTCAGCGTCATCAGCCCGTCGGTGGTCGCCTGGCTGCTCATGTAGAGCATGTTCTCGACGCCGTTGATGGCTTCCTCGAGCGGCGTGGCCACCGTTTCGGCGATGACCTGCGGGTTCGCGCCGGGGTATTGCGCGCGCACCACGACCGAGGGTGGCACGACGTCGGGGTACTCCGAGATCGGCAGCGTGCGCACCGCGATCAGGCCGGCCAGAAAGACCAGCAGCGAGAGCACGCCGGCAAAGATGGGGCGGTCGATGAAAAATTTCGACAAGTTCATGGCGGGCTTTCTTTTTGGGCTTCTTCTTTTCGAATCACGACTTGGGGGCCGTCGCGTTCTTCGCCTCGGCCTTGAGCTCCATGCCGACCGCCTGCGGCGCCACCAGCGCACCCGGGCGGATGCGTTGCAGCCCGTTCACGACGACGCGCTCGTCCGGCTTCAGCCCGGTGGTGACGATGCGCAAGCCGTTGACGTGCGCGCCCAGCGTCACCTCGCGGTAGGCCGCCGTGTTGTCCTTGCCGACCACCATCACGTACTTCTTGTTCTGGTCGGTGCCGACCGCGCGCTCGTTGACGAGCAACGCCGACGCCGTCTTCAGCTGGCCCATGCGCAGCTTCGCGAACTGACCGGGCATCAGGCTGCCGTCCTTGTTGTCGAACACCGCGCGCACGCGCACCGTGCCGCTTTTCGCGTCGACCTGGTTGTCCACCAGTTGCAGGTGGCCGGTGAACGGCGTGTCCGGTGTCGCGGCCGTGCCCATCTGCACCGGGATGCGCTCGAGTTGCGCACGGGCACTGGAGCCGCTCGGCAGGTCGTTCAGCGCGCGGGTGACGATCTGCTCGTCGGCGTCGAAGCTGGCGTAGATCGGGCTCACCGACACCAGCGTCGTCAGCACCGGCGCGCCGGGGCCGGCCGCGACCAGGTTGCCGGTCGTGATCTCGAGCTTGCCGACGCGGCCGGCGACCGGCGCGCGCACTTGGGTGTAACCCAGGCTCAGCCGCGCGGTCTGCAGTGCGGCCTGCGCGGCACGCAGGTTGGCGTCGGCCTCGCGCTGGGCGTTGTTGCGCTCGTCGAACTCGCGCTGCGCGATCGCGTGCTCGTCGAGCAGGCGCTTGGCGCGTTCGAACTCGCTGCGGGTGTACGAGACGCGGGCCTGCGCCGCGACGACTTGCGCGTCGGCACGGTCGACCTCGGCCGCGTAGGGCGCCGGGTCGATCGTGATCAGCAGCTCGCCCTTGGCGACCAGCGCGCCTTCGCGGAAATGCACGGTCTGCACCGTGCCGGCGACGCGTGAACGGATGTCGACGCGCTCCACCGCTTCGAGTCGGCCCGAGAATTCGTCCCAGGTCGCGACCTCGCTCTGCACGACGGTCGCGACAGACACCGGCGTGGCCGCCGGCGCGCCGGACTGGGTGGCCTCGGCGGGCGTGGTGCGCAGCGTGAACACCGCAGTGATCAGCGCGCTGACGGCGGTGAGGGCGGTGCCGGCGACCCAGAGGCGGCGGGCACGGGGTTGGGTTTGCGACATGGTGACGTCCTTTGAAAAAGCGGGCAAAGCAGCGGCCAGCCTCGTCGTGCGAGGCTTTCGCCGTGAAAACCGGGGAACTAAATATACGTAGCGATCACTACGCCATGTGGCACAATGTAGCCAACTCGCAAGAGCAGGTCAAGCTATTTAATAGCGATCACTATGAAAAACACGACAGAGACAACGGCGACCGCTGTGGCGACGCCGAAGGCGCCCGCCAAACCCCGCGGCCGACCGCTGTCGTTCGACCGCGATGCCGCGCTCGAACAGGCGATGCACGTGTTCTGGGAGCGCGGCTACGAGGCCGCGTCGATCACCGACCTGACGACCGCGATGGGCATCACGCCGCCCAGCCTCTACACCGCGTTCGGCGACAAGGAAAAGCTCTTCCTCGAGGCCATCGAACGTTACGCGCTGGGCCCCGGCAGCGCCGGCCCGCGCGCGCTGGCCGAGGAGCCGACCGCGCGTGGCGCCATCGAGCGCTGGCTGCACGAGTCCGCCGACGAGTTGACGCGGCCATGTCACCCCAAAGGCTGCATGGTCGTGATGGCGACGACCAACTGCTCGGTCGCCGCCGAGCGCGTGCAGACGGCGCTGACCAAGCGCCGCGCCGCCGCCATCGCCGGCATCAAGTCGCGCATCCAGCACGGCATCGACAACGGCGAACTGCCGCCCGACACCGATGCCAAGGTGCTGTCGAACTTCTATTCGACGGTCTACCAGGGCATGTCGATGCAGGCCAAGGATGGCGC
>Ga0307509_10004079_pt1 | contig 21394 bp, 16 predicted proteins | sample 10_EM_MG_FD_202245 | JGI IMG/M metagenome (GOLD analysis project Ga0307509, IMG submission 202245) | Populus trichocarpa ectomycorrhiza microbial communities from riparian zone in the Pacific Northwest, United States - 10_EM | ecosystem: Host-associated > Plants > Roots > Unclassified | place... | reverse complement strand
ATTTCTTGGCAGCTAATCGTAGTGAAGATGATGCCAACAAGGGAGAAAACTCTGCATGATTAGCTGCCAAGAAATAATGAAACCCATATTAACTGAGACATAAGACCACTTCGCAATACACACCTTATTCTAACCTCTTAGCGCGAGGTCCAATTATTCGAGTTCTTGCGGTAGGTCTTGCCCACACCCGGACCACCGCAGCAAAATAATATCGCATGATCAGGTCCCTCCCGTTGAGTACCATCGCACCACCTTTTAAATTCGTTTGTTTCTAACAGCCATTCCCCGATGTTATCTGCCCGGCGGGTTCGAAGATCCTGGTGTCGGATGCGGGGCTCTAGTGGTGAGAGCCATGTTAAGATTTCGGACCGACCTTCGGCAAGGGTATAGTGATTAGACACATTGGATACATTGGATACATTCGACACATTCGACACATTCGACACATTCGACACATTCGACACATTGAAAGAGTTGATATTATCTGTGAATGACATAGACATTTTCGTTCTTTTCCCTGATTCTAATGCTGATTCCTTAGTAGGGGCGTTGATGATATTCCTGAAAGCAAAAGAAGAGCGGGGGCGGGCGCCCAGCCCTGCAGACTGCCCAAGAACTTTTACTGGTTGGAAGGCGTTGTTGCGGCGTTTGCGTAGCGCTGCAGTCATAAACTTGCATGGTGAAAACTAGCTGGTGATGTACTAGTACTCGAGTATAGTACAGGGGTCTGCAGTGGCTTCCGGTACTCGAGTACGGTATTTTGTCAGCGAATTCACTTTCTGCTTGCCAAACACCCCTGTTCGTCGCTTATGGGAATTCGTCATGCCTCTGTTGGAGACCGTACCCTCCAGTACTTGTAGCTCGAACAGTCCTTATGGCCTGTGCTGTGTGCTAGAGTATTATATGATGCCTACTACCGTATTCCTATTATCTCACTGATCCCATTTGGCCATCTTTTCACTTTTTTTATCGTCCTTCTCTCCCGGCACCACTGTTTCACCAACTCCTCTACCTAGGTCTATCTCCCTTATTTTGTTTCCTCTTCTATTAGTCTGCGAGAGTATACATAGGCTCAAGAGTAGAGCTACTGAAATATGAGGAAGAAACTTAATAAGGAAGCCTGCTGAGATAATTTGAAAGCCTGAAGGGTAGAATTCGTTTCTCTGCTCTGCTGTGATAGGATAACGAGTTGCAAACTCCTTCGCTTGGCATTCATCCGATAAGTGTTATTTGTATCATACGCTTCAGGGTTTTTCCTCCCCCTCTCCCACAGTTTAATGGGTTGGTTGCCTCCCCCGGGCAATTACTAGTGTTGGGGACATACGTTATCATACAGAAAAATATATACAGAGCTTGTAATCTTTTCGCGCCGGGAATTGCTGCCAACCTACTCGAATAACTTATCAGATGGATCGATCTGGGTGGGAAGCCCCAGCACCGCGTCAGGGCGCCAATCCAAGCTGGGGTACTCTACTCGTACGGTACTGTAGAGAAACTACACGTTAGCGTCGCATCACAAGATAGAGAAGAGATAGAATGTTGCCGATTTCCACAAATTTTCCATCAAAATAGATCTGGGCTTCCAGCTGGAATGGGACAAGCTTTCTTGACACCCACGAACACAATTACATCCTGTTTTTACGACCCCGCCAACACAAACTTTATTACTCTTGGAATCACTTGATGATAATCAGTGATCCCAAGCGGCCAGTCCGTCCGGCTTTGGGCACGGCCGGACTGGCCCTGGTGTTTTTAGAAACGGCTGGGCCGAGCTACGATACCGGTTTGCGGCTTTCCAAAACCAAAGCCGGGCGCGACCTGGGGCACCCGCAGGCTTCCAGTCATGAGAGATAGCGTGTTGCAACCCTGATCCCAATATGCAGAAATGGCGTTCCGCATATTAGGGTCAGGGTTGAATCGGGCTATCACTCGTAACCCCTGTTGGCCTGATGCGCTATGGAAGAATACCTGGATCTCAATTCTGCCTTCGCGTTTATGGGGAAACGGACACCCTTATATTGTAATACTAGACACAAGTCGGGGGAGATACAAATTTTGTGAAGAGGAGGCTGGAGCAAGTGTAATACCTCGGTTAATATTCATCTACTAGAAGAGGTGGAAAGGCAATTAAAAGGATTGTGCAAAGAGACCAGAGGTAGGATCGTGGTGGTCTAGTATGGAGATGAAGATCGCGCTTGCTGATCAGTTGACGACATTGAGGTGTTTAAGCGAAATCGATAGTACCAGTACTCGAGTACCGCAAACTGCTTTTTTTTTAATCCCATACCGGTACTCCGAGTGAGTAGCCGTGGGAAGCCTGCAGGCCGTGCACTGATATCTGCAGGTGGCCTGGGTATCTGCAAGTCATGCGGTCCAAATTGAATTTTGGGGTAACCGGTTGGCTTTCTTGGGCATCCGCAGGCTTTGGCCTGGGGATCTGGGGGCTTTGGCCTCAGTCACTTCGGGGTTCGGCCTGGCGGGTGCCTGGGAGCAGTGGGCTTTGGCAGCCGCTGGTAGTTTCCACCGGACTGACCCAGGCTTTTTAAAACCGCTGCCGGACTGGCCGCTTGGGATCACTGGGCATACTAATTTCAGTAGTGGTAGAAGTGTTGGATTGGGAGCACAGAGGAGGCAGGCAACAGGAAGCGCACCTAGGATGGAGGAACACTAAAGTGTGGACGAGGGAACCCTCTAGGGTATGAACGGATGTACAGGGTTATACATGCAGAGTTTTTACTATTTAAGGTGACCTTCCTCACCTCCATAGAGAATAGATACCGCGATATCCTCGTCCTATCGCCAGGCCTACACTATAGTGCCGCCATCTCTACCATCATCCCTCACTTCTTTCACTCTTCCACAATCTCGTGGGGGGCCTCATTTTCTGCTCTGGGCATTAGGTTGAACCATATCCTTCTTAGCTATCACTATAGGGTAGTTCCTCCTTGCATGTGCGACATCCGCTTGGACAAGAGCGCTTTAGTGCTCCACCTCCCCGCATGATATTTGAGGATGAACACCTCGAACGAACTCCCGGTAACGAATGGTGTACAGGGATCAAAGGGTGAGGTAACCTCACAGTCCAGAGAGGTTCGAGGATAGGTAGCCAGTGCATAGTGTGGTTTATGAGAACCCGACCCAAAAATTTGAGAGAAGTTTTTCTTGATTAAATTCGATTTGAGGTTCCCCAAATAGACTGGTTTGGTTGAGCCACTCTCGCCGAGCCGATTAATCTACAATTTGGTGTATTTACCCCTCAAAAGTTATATCAGCAGCCTTTGGCTGCCGGAGTCAAACTCTTTCCCACAAATTCAGTTTATTCTGCCCTTTGGTCCTAGGAGTTCTTAATGTCGAGTAAGCTGCCCAGAGTAATAAATCCTGTTCCTAATTAGACTACTCCAAGATGCACGTACCCAGGCTCTTTTAGCCCCAATCACAACTAATCTCTCGACAAATGGACTAGCAAAGCCCGTAGAAACACACTTTTATTCTATGCTTCCATATTGGGCTTAAGTAGATTTTCCGATTAAAAATCACTCCCCAATCGCTGGGCTCGGTTATCCCGTAAAGACCCTGGTTTTATTTGATGAGTGACCCCAGATCGACTGGATTCTGCACATGCAGCACACTACATAGAGGCTTTAGTCGCATAGCTGGTTTTTTGATTTCCTACGGCTAAAGGGGGATAAGACCTAATTCCATAGGTAGGGGGCTCCTTGCTGTACTAACTTTCTTTGGTGGGCAAGACGAAAAGTGCGGGGAGCCTTCTAGCCTCACCGTTAAGCTCATGGTTGGACATTCAAGATGGGCGTGGGCCTTGCTAGACCGTATATATGTGGAAAAGGATCGCCGTTGTACCTTACTTGGTTAATAGCTAGCTGTTATGTCCCTTTTTTTCGGATGTCATTGGTACTTGGAGTATGATTTATCTTCTAACTTAATTCTAAACCTTACACTCTTGCATTCAGATGGGAGGGAGGGGAAGAAAAGGAATTGCAGAAAGGATAAATGAACAATAAGTATGCCAAGAGGTATCTTGGCTAGAAAATATCAACAAAAGTAAATAATATAATAAAAATTCCAAGCCGTACCCGCTGATGCCAGTACAATAAGAGTAGCACTCCACCAACGCCCAACACTAGAGCACAAACGGAGGCTCGCTGAGTCAACTACCTAAGAAATGTTCCGTACAGATGTTTGGGCAGGTATGATATGTGATAGACATGCGCGTTGGCATAACGTAGCATTTTTTTTGCCTAGTAAAAGGGCGTTTGTGCTGAGTTTCTGTTGAAGGCTTACCCAGGAAGGAGAGGCGAGATTGTATTTCCCACAAAGCGGAATTTAAACTGTGGGGGGAAGCTTCGGGGGGGATGAGGGGAAGGAGGAAGTGACACCCATAGACATTTTTAAGAACAGTTGCGGTCCTTATAGAGGTGGCGTATAGGATATCAGTATTCGGAGGCTTGGGAAGGGTATGCTTCACTGGGCTTAGGCTATGCTAGGGGTGGGAGGCTGTGGGGACAATAGTAAAGATCACTCTCGCATGTGGTTCTCTGCAGACTTCCGGAGTAGTGTTTAACTTAATTTGCGCTGCTTGACGGGGTTGACTCCGTCCCGTCCGAGTGGTATGTTCACTACTCTCTCCAGCCCATTCAGAGCAACACACTCGAGTGGAGTTTGACCATTCTTATCTGGGTTATTAGAGCTGATGTTCGTTTGAGGAGTATTATTATTCACCACTCCTTCGTGGCCATTCTGGGCAGCCAACACAAGAGGTGTATTACCAACACAGTCTTCTTCGTTGACATCACAACCTTCCACCTCTACTAAACAAGCTACAATCTCATCAATCCCAAATAAGGATCCACAGTGTAGACCACTAAACAGGAAAAGCCCATTGAAACCAAGAGTGTAAGAATACAGTTCCTGTGGTTCCAAGAGGATTTTTGTGAATACGTGGGTACTATAGTCATCAAATATCTTAAGAGCAAGTGATTTAGCGCAATCTGAAAGGTCCCTTTTTGCTTGCATTCCCCAATACAAATATGGATATTCGAGAAACGGCGTGCCTTGGAGATCGGGAGAGGGGGCCGCCGAAAGGGTTTTGACCTGGATCGAGTTCGGACAGCTTAAGCAGGTTTCTGCCATTGCTGAGTGAGCTTTACCAAAAAGCTCGGGATGAGCCTGGTGGTATTCTTGAAGGGTAAAGTGGATTAACTGGATAGAGGAAGTCTCCTTATCTAAGGCAACAAGTCCTTGGTAGTACAGTAGGCTAGCAATGCCCTCCACATTGACATGCCAGACCCTTGTTTTGCCTTCATCTCAACCGACTTCATACTTTCCTTTGACTTTTCATACTTCTACCCATCTATCAACTGAAACATCTTTCCGAACTTCGGAACTCTCATGAAACAAAATAAACCATAGCCAGAGCATTTGGAGTAGCATCAACTGATTTCCGATAATACGGAGTCTCCTACCTTGTCCACTAGGCTACGCTATGCATCTATCTTCTGAATTGTCGGGCTCGCAACATTATTGATTGAAATTGAAAATTGCAATATCAATCGCAGAGATGGTTTGAGTTTTATGCGACATACCGTGTCTCTCCTACCGGTAGCTAACCTCTCCTCCGCCACCACCATCTATCTATGGTGCCTAACCGTTACCCCCACCCTATCGGGGCATCGGATCCCTCACCGGACATGCCTAAATTAGGTGTTAGCATACATTATAATGGAACATTCAATACTCTCTGATCTTACCTCCGTACCCCTCTTTTTGAACCCATTTCCCAAAGACGCCGGGCTCCTCACCAGGCGTGTCCGGAAAAGATCTTCCTTCAAATCATCTTGTGAATGGTCTCATACCCGTCAAAATAGATGTCCCTAGAGACCAGCCCGTATTCCGACGAGGCGTTGGAAGTATCCAAATCCCCATCCGGCCCCATGCGGGTGATCCCCCGGTCAACCAAGACGACCGAAGGGAGTGTGAAGCATCCAGATTCCTACGGGCAGCAAAAGCGCTTTTGGCGCATTGATTTCTCGGGATCTCGTCACAAGTCGATTATGCATTGGATGCACGGTCCTCCAATACCTGCCCATTTGGGTACTCCTCAGATGCCGGGGAACTCGGCATCTGAATCGTAGACTGTGATGGACTCACCATAAGTGCCGAGTGGTTCGGCGGGGGAGTGAGGGAGGAGAAGCGGCGGAGACAGAAGCGGAGGGCGAGCGAGGGGAAGAAGAGGCAGACGGGCAATCATCACCAGAACAGGGCGCTGATGGTGAGTTGAGGATAGAGCAATCGTTCGGTGGAGCTCCAGCCGGAGTGGTTCCGGCGGCCATTATAACTAGGGTTAGCATGATATTATAATTCTATACCTAGGGGTAAACAAAGCTATGGTGCTGGTTGGTGAAAAGGAAAACAGCAAAATCTGAGTCTGGTTGTATCAAGGCTTAGCTTGTGTGCGAGTATCATATTGTGGTATTATAGGATTTAATTTATTTTCCTCCAGTTATTTTCTTTACCCTAAGTTGTATAGCAGCTATTTCTCTTCACGCAGCATCCTATCTCACCCTTCCTCTTCAACTTGTCATATTATATTCTCCTCTATACGAGGAGACTTTATTTCCTCCACAGAATGCTTTTATAACTGAGACCATATCCTCTCACCATTATTATAACTCTTTCTGCGACATCTCACCTCTCATCTTTGGGCGAAAATTTCTTACTACAGTGGGAACAATGGAAAGTGGACAAAGTTCGGAGTCTATAGGCAGGAAACAGAGATCAAACTAAACATAAACCCCGTTTTGTTATACAGAAGAAAGGAAATAAAAACCAAAACGTAGACTGAACACTCGAGTTGAAACTGCAAGAATAGCACATCCACACCCAATGTCGAACTGTTCTAGGATGGGACCGGAGTCTGGGGGAGGAGGGGGGGAGGAGCAGCGGTGCCACGAGCTTGCCGTGTGCTCTAGGGAGGGAGGCGGAAGTGTTATTAAGGAAGAAAAAGCGGCCGGGGGAGCATAGAAGCGTATCAGTGGGATGTGGAGAAAGCGGTACCTGGTGGTTTTTGAGGATGATGGGAAAGATTTTGTATTATTGAGGTTAAGCAGTGCTGGGGCTTGTGGATTTGTGGGTTTGCAGTAGCTTCATCACTCCCTCACGGCCATTTTCGGCAGCCCACGAGAACGGTGTTCGGCCGCTATTGTCTGGCATATCGGGGTTGATATCTTCCCGCCCCAACAGTAGCTTCACCACTCCCTCACGGCCATATTCGGCAGCCCACGAGAACGGTGTTTGGCCGTCATTGTCTGGCATATCGGGGTTGATATCTTCCCGCCCCAACAGTAGCTTCACCACTCCCTCATGGCCATATCTGGCAGCCCACGAGAACGGTGTTCGACCGTCATTGTCTGGCATATCGGGGTTGACATCTTCCCGCCCCAACAGTAGCTTCACCACTGCCTCACGGCCATATTCGGCAGCCCGCGAGAACGGTGTTTGGCCGCGATTATCTAGCATATCGGGGTTGACATCTTCCCGCCCTAATAGTAGCTTCACCACTCCCTCATGGCTATTTTCGGTAGCCCGCGAGAACGGTGTTTGACCGTCATTGTCTGGCATATTGGGGTTAACATCTTCCCGCCCCAACAGTAGCTTCACCACTCCCTCATGGCCATATCTGGCAGCCCACGAGAACGGTGTTTGACCGTCATTGTCTGGCATATTGGGGTTGATATCTCCCCGCCCTAACAGTAGCTTCACCACTTCCCCATGGCCCTTTTCGGCAGCCCACGAGAACGGCGTTCGGCCCTCATTGTCTGGCATATCGGGGTTGACATCTCCCCGCCCCAGCAATAGCTTCACTACCTCATCATTCCCTTTCTCGGAAGCCAAAGAGAGTGGCGTCCGGCCGGCTCTATTGCACATGTTGGGGTTGGTACCTTTTCGCCTCAATAGCAGCCTCACCACCCCCTCAGACCCATCTTCAGCTACTAATAGGAGCGGGGTCTGACCAATTTGGTTCAGCCTATTGGTGTTGACGTCTTCCCGGTCGACTAGCAGCTTCACTACTCCCTCATGCCACATACTGGAAGCGCAAAAGAGAGGTGTCCGGCCGTACCCGTCCGCCAAATCGGGTTTGACGTCCTTCCTTCCCAATAGTAGCTTCACCACCCCTTCGTGCCCTTCTTCGGCGGCGAGCAAGATTGCCGTTTGGCCGTATTTATCTGGCCTGTTGGGGTTGACATATCTCCTTCCCCGGACAATGCTCACCACTCGAGGAGTCTTACCCCACCAACCATCTGTGCCATCAGGCTTGGCAGTTGCCCACCTAAGAAGTAGCTCCACAATTCCGTCGTGCCCTTTCCCAGCAGCCCATGATAGTGCTGCTCGACGAAAGTATCCATCTAGCTTGTCGGGGCTGATGGTCTGCCGTTCTAACAGCAGCTTTGCTACCCCCTCTTGCCCGCATATGGCAGCCCATATGAGCGGTGTAATCCCCAGAAAGTCCCTTCCATTGAGATCATGATTTGGCTGATCTATCAGAGCAGTTGCGATTTCACCAATACCGAAAATTGATGCACAATGCAGTCCGGTAAACCCAGCCAGGGGGCCGTTTGTCGGGATGTCACGGTTATATCGACCGGTCTTCGATATAAGATCCACTAGAAGTATCCTAGTTGATATATGGCTTTCAATCTGACTGAAAAGCTGAAGCGCAAGTGATACCACATCCCTTGAAGCCTCTTTCTTGGCATGGACGCCCCAGCATAAGGAAGAATATTTGAGGAAGGGCATTGACAGAGGTAGAGGAAAGAGTGTAGACGAAATATCCTTAATGGTCTGAGAGTTGAGATATGTCAGGCAGGTTTTAGCCATTATCGAGTGAGTTGCGCCAAAGAGGTCGGGGCAAGTGTGAAGATAGTCCTGAAGAGTGAAGTGGATCAAGCGAATAATTGAAGCCTCCCTATCGACAACGACAAGCCCTAAACAACAGCTTAACAATGTCTCCACCGAAGGAATCTTCTCAGCATTGAGATCCGTAGATCCTATCTCGACTGCCAGGGCGTGGAGAAGCTCATCGAGTTGTAATAGCCGCTCCGAATGCGAGATCCACATTAGTGCTGCCATCCCCAGCCTCGCTTTCCCCTCACCTTGCTCTTTTATCCGTTCAAGGGTCGCTCCATAAGCATCCTTCAAATTCAAGCCCTCAGTCATTGCCTTCAGCCTTTGTCGCCTGCTACCGGCCGTAGTCTCCCCAAGTATAGCATCCATAGTTAGGGAAATCAGCAGAAATCTAGATGTATCTATTAGTGGTGAACGTGGGGTGTATTTTTCCATCATATTGCTCACTCACGTCTCGGGAACATTCTCGGTAAGACTTTTGATAATTTCGTCCTCCAAACCACTATCGTTCGCCCGTAGAGATGTGTCCTTACTCAGTCTCATCTGGACGTATCCCACGATATCATCACTGTTGGGTTTTATGGATAAAACTGCCGCCCTCCCACCATAATGTGTCTCGATCTCTCCCCGGATATGCCGCCTCCCGGTTAAGAATATTCGCGTATTCGGAGACTTCTCGAGTATCCGTCTCAACGAATCTAGAACCTCCGACCGATGCCCTTCCACACACTCATCCAGCGCATCAACACATATAAATGTCGGCTTTAAAGCTGTGACAGTCTGCAGCATCTCCACAATTTCTGCCACTCGTAAACCCCTTCCACCAATCACTTTTTTGTGGTCTTGAAAGGCCCGACTTATCTCATCCGGGACCTTCTCCAATCCGCCGACAATCTGTTTCAGTAGTGAACCGAGTATGTTTGTCGGGGTCTGCTCTTCCCGCGCAGCGAAATCAACGTAGAAACATGAAACAGCAATACTTCGCTCTCCAGCCGTGTCGCACAACTTGTCCACCGCGAGTGAGCTAGTATCGCTGCATGTCAGTACCGCTAGCTTTTAGTTTTTCACTGTGCTCGAGTAGATCATCTCTCACCTCAAATAGGTCTTTCCAACACCCGGACCACCGCAGCAAAATAAAATGGCATGATCAGGTCCTTCCCGTTGAGCACCATCGCACCACCTTTTAAATTCGTTTGTTTCTAACAGCCATCCCCCGATGTTATCTGCTCGGCGGGTTCGAAGATCCTGGTGTCGGATGCGGGGCTCTAGTGGTGAGAGCCATGTTAAGATTTCGGACCTGTCATCGGTAATGGTACAGTTGTTCCATACCTTATTATATGAATTGGTAGTATTGAAGGAGTTGGTATGAGCCATCTTTGTTCTGAAAGTGGTGGAATACCGTATGGTGATTGAGTTGGTCGATTGATGGAATCGCCTGAAGCTGAAGAAAAGTGGGGTCCTTGTGGAACCTCATGAATACCTCAGCACCGCCCAATCAATCTTCCACAAATTTGTTCCCACAACACCTTTCTTGCACCTGCCGTACCGGTACAAGTAGTAGGAAATACTGCCAGTACTCTACGCCTGTCCTGGTTCTCCCTTTTGGCTCCACACAAACTTTGCACTTCAGTAGACGAATATCCGCGATCACATCCTGTAGAATCGGTTTATTTAGTGTATATGCAAGTTCGTCAATCCTTTTGAACCAGCCGCCGAAGAATTTACATATCAACTAACTCAGAGCAGCACTAGGTGTTTCCCTCTGATGTCGATAGGGACCGAAAGCCCGTATAATACAGTAAAAGGTGCTAATGTGGGAACTGGGGATCGCACCCGGCAGGCAAGCCAGGCGACAGACTAAGAGAATTCAAGCGGAACTTAGGCAATTTGTAGGAAGTATTTGAAATGTAACTCCCACCACTCGCACTTCGTTTGTTCTGCTCGCTCGCTTTCTCTGAAACTTCTGAAACTAAACTAACGCTAAAGATAGGTGTATTAGTGAAACACAAATAGCAGGTCCTGATCGCTCCATGGATCGCCAAACCTACCCCTGTATTTCCCCACCTGCCCTTATTCTTCAGTTCGCTCTCGTGACAGCAAAGGAAAGGCATGTTGGGATAACCTATTGTTGAACAATCTATCCCGTACCCAAACCATTTGCAAAACTCCTGAGCGAGCTGTCACTCCAGGAACTATCAAAGCCAAGCATATCCTTCCCACACAAAGTTCAATGAAACTAGCGACCCTATTTCCGATATTCTTCGCGCCCGCCAAACCCTGCTCCTGTCCAATACAGCCAGCGCAGTGACAAGGTAGGTTACAATATTCGCCAAAATCTGCCCTCCATCTCTAACGATCAAGGAGTAAATTCGTCTAAACTAGATACAGTTCGACAATAAAACTAATTAGTCATTCAAAGAGCCTTGAATCTGCTAATGAATAGCCTCTTATAATAGTCTAGCATAATTCAGGATCGAAGGTTTACCACTACACTGACTGGCCTTGGCATTGGAGGAAATCCCCGGAGATACTCTTAGCATATCATACTCTATAAAAACTACAGTAGAACACAAACAAGACTACCACAAAAAATCTAAAATATGTTTCAGTCTGTTCCTAGAAACAGCTCCAATTGACCACCACTACCTCCAAGCAGGTGACCCAGTTACAACAACTATTTCCCCTATTGCTATAATGCTCTCACGGATCGTCACCCGTCTAAGTTCAGTCATCGGATAGCATTTTTACATAGTACACAATACGATCCAATAAGATGCACTATGATGGCTTACTATGAACCTGCCAGAAGCTGTTAGTCAAGCCAATAAAAAAAAAACACCCTTGAATTCCATGAACGTGTAAGAAGAGGGGCTACCCATGACCCACAAAGGAGGAGACTACCTAATTTGAGTTTTTAAAACACAATTAGTCTTTAGAATCGCGGACAAGAGCTTTGCAGACGTAACTCGACTGCTCGGTAGAACCTCCCTGCACATAGTTTCCTCGTGTTATCAAAGCCTTATGTTTAACTGATATAGTGCTACAAATTACAGCCGTAAGCTATCATACGACCCCGGAAAACTATATATTTAACTGCAAAATTCGACGCAAGGTAATTAATCCTTCTCCCACAGGGGCCCACGTTGCAGAAACTGTTGATGAATTGAATCTCGTCACAGAGGGCGGACTTTAGATCCCCGACCTGCAGAGATTAAATCGGAGTTAGACAAATGACTTAGTTGAAATAAGGCAGCATACGGTGTTATCTGAATACTCCCGTCCTATGAGATGTCAAGGTTTTCCCGCTTAGCTCGGGAGATTATATGGGTTCATGATTCCCAATCTGAGCATCCGAAAGAGCGCCTGGAGAAGGAAAACAATTTTTTATTAAGAAGTAGGAGACTCCGAGAGGATGGAATACCCCTCCTAGCTCGCTCGTAAGTTGATATTCCACGGGGCAGTGTGCCCGCTGATTATTCGGCAAGTTGTATGATGATGCCGGATAAACTCAAAAAATCTAGTGTGCACCAATTTGCTATCTGGAAGTAGAAGTTGAGATATCAGTCATTTGAGCTACGTACTACTGATCAAAAGAAGCAGAAATTACAGCAACAGCTGTGGAGCCCTGTTAGAGACCCGGAAGCAACCTTCCCGGCATATCAAGGAGACCAAGCTGAGCGCGGGCCGATTGGAGAAAGTATACTAGCCTAGGTTGACTGCTATCCCCGAAAATCGCATGTCATGCGAGCGATCTGCGACTAGGACTATGGGTGATGAGTCAGCTACATGGCATGCTTTTGGCATTTGTACGGTACTGTACTTGGGAAACTAGATTCTCGGAGGTAGGAAGGTCGTTCTCAAGAGCTTGATATCACGACTACTAGAGAAGGGTCGGGGTGGTCGGTACAAGATAGTTATAATTTCTAGCAACTATAGCTCTATCAATTGAATATTTTTTTCCGCCCCGTTCAAAGAAGCCGGGAGTCTTATCTAAGTGACAAGTTTGAGAGGGTCCCATGGTATCCAGAAAGGAGAAAGCAATCAGAAAGGGATACCGGAAATCAACAGAAAATGGTATAACTTGAGGGGAAAAAAAGGGTGTGATGAATCGGATGAAGCTACAGAGAAAGCATGGTAAGATTAAGCTAAAAAAAAGGGGGGGGGGGGGGGAAAGGTCTTAAACAGGTTCTTAAAGAAGCAAAGGAATAAATGGGATCTGATGTAGCGCCCGGGGGAGAGGCTTTCAACATCAAAACCACAAAAGATATTAGCAAAACGAATACTCGGCCTTGAAAACCACATTATAGCTGGTCTTCCCAAACCACGCCAGAGAAGCCATTCCCAATGTCTTCTAACATTTTCTCTTCATTGTCTTGAGCTTCACAATCTTCATCGCCTGCATCCCCATCACTATTCTTAATTCTGTTCATTTCACTAATTTTATCTTCACTTTTATCCCAGCGATTGCCGTTCTCACTCCTATCCCTCCTAGGCCTCTTCCTCCTACCCCCCCTTCCGCCCCCTCTAGCATCCCACCTTCTCCTCTCAGCCCTCCCTCTCTCCCAGTCGATCCACTTCCTAATGCCCCTCGCCATCTCCCTTTCCATCCCCTCCTCTTTACCCATGCCCCTCATCTCCGCGAGTGGGTAATTCCCATACAGTGCGCCAACCACCCTCTCCAACCCACCCAGCAGACAAAACCCCTGCACGATACACTTCATGCCCAGAAACCTCCAAAAGCAACCCTTACTCTCACCTTCACCCTCACCAACCTTCCGCTCACCACCTTTAACCAACCTCGCCGGGGGGATCTCCATAAAGAATCCCACAACCTCACTCAGATCCTCGCGCTCCTCGTCAGATAGAATGGCATACTTAAACCCCTTGACAAAGTCTACGCACCAGCCAAAGTAGTCATCCGCCGTGAGTCTAAACCCATCCTGTATCCCATCCAGAGAGGCAGAAATCGAAACGCTCCAGTTCTCGATACAATCCAGCAATCTCCAGAACTGCAGGAGGATAATTTTTCTCTTGGTCCCCTCTATTCCGCATTGCGGCCTCTTCTTCCCCGTCCCCTCATGCCCATCACCCTCAATCTCGGAGAAGCACCGATCGATCAAGTGCACAACGTAACACCTCTGTTGCAGCCAAGAAAAGTACTCGCCGGACGTGAGATCCTCAGAGAGGGCTTCCGCACCATCGTAGCTCTCGGCAATCGCCTTCGCGAACAGGGGGTGTAAATACGGATCCGCGAAGAGCAACTTTTGAACGCTGGGCGGGCGCGGGGAGGTATGAAAATTGTGAGCCGAGTTGAAGACGGTGTCGGTTATGGCGTTGCTGGTTTGAATGTCCGTGCGGAGGGTGGGGTGAGTTGTCGAGAGGGTTAGGAGGGCTGAGATGGAGGTTTCCGAGAGGATCTTGTGACGGAGGGCGGTTGGGAGGGTGGTGAGGCGAAGGGGGAAAGGAGGGCGGGGGTTTGGTGGAAGGAAGTGTTGGTGGGGTTGCGGGGTCGGGGTTGAGTGGGGTTGAAGGGAAGGGGGAGAGGAAGAAGGAGAAGAAGCGGGAGGAGGAGGGTTTGGTGAATTGGGAGGGGAATCGCGTGGAGACTCGAGGCGAGGAGAAGAGGAAAGAAGCGACTGTGAAGAAACGCTGCTACCTGCAGTGGAGGTCGAAGGGAGAATAAGTGGAGGCATGCTGCCGTCTTAAATTGCTGAAAACCGGTAAAGCCCGTTGCAAGAAGGCCTACGAGTGAGATTTTGTGAAATAACTTCACAAAGTGAATCTGCGGAAAAATCAGGAATAAAGAATTATGGATGTGTGGGACTGGGGAAAAAATTCGGGTATGACCTTCCTGTGGTGTTCCAAAGACTGACAGGGGAGACGCATGCGTACGCAGGGGAAGAGCGAGAACGACGCTAGCCCGATTCGTGGACAACGAAGAAAGTTGTAGGGTGGACGAGGTAAGATGTGGCCCGTTGATACCATGCATATCACTTACCGTAAGATTCTATGGCCGGAGGAATAAATACAATGCCAGATATAAAAAAACAGGAATTTATGAAACAAAGTAACTCTTGAAGAACTGCAAGCCTACTATGGATATTCGCGGGTGTGTTTGATAACAGACTAAAATAAAGCCCAAGACAGGTAAGCTACAAGATATAATCGCAAAAAAGTGATTGGGCGGTGTGTTTTTTAATCCGCCGAATCGACAGATGTGTGATGTTTTCAAGAACCTGACGCGAGTGATTTAAAGTATAGTTTGAATTTCAAGCTCCCGCTTAAAAATCTAGCAACAAAAAAAACCTCTCCCCCCCACATATGTGCGAATATTCTAATCTAGCTTATGCAAACTATATACCCCTTTTATCCTAAAAACGAAGCGCTAGATATGTAAGGAAAACTAATTGATGAAGTATGACCACTGTTGCGTCACCCCCGCTGATACAAGAGTCACGCATCTCACCACGAGCACCGCTATCAAAACCGCCTGCACTCTTCTCCCGCTTGCACCTTACAGTTCTGGGTGGCCATAATTACTCTGGTTTGAGTATACAATTAGCAAGGAATTTGTGGCATTCAAGATTTTATAGGAACCAATTTAGTATTAAGTTTGCTAGAAATTGTGAGAAATAGCAACTCACGACTACCGCTATAAATGGCAGAGCCTAAAGAGTCACTAAATTAAACCAAATCTACCATCTAGATGTCGTTTCTACTAGGAAGAGGTCGAGCTGTATGATAAAGCCAGTTAGAGAATTTCAGACCATCAGGGCAGTACCCGCAGGGGCAATAAACCTGAAAAGAAAAGGGCAGTATTAACTAATTTGAAAGAGTGCGTTTTGTGGCTTTTACACCAGGGGGAAGCGAAAACTGTAATTTTCACGAGGCAGCATTGAAATGGGAGGTGCAGGTTGGGCTGGAATTGGAGGAGGAAGCGCGGCGGCGAGAACATATTTTTGGAGTTGTTGCGGTCCTTGAGGAAATGGCATATAGGCTATCCGCACTTAAACAGGGTCAGAGAGCGATGTCCCGTCGGGCTAATGCAGTGCTGGGTGGTAGGTGGTGGGGGGTGTAAGTGCTATGGTAGTAGAGCGATGATATTAGTCCCGTTTGCGGCTCCCAGGAGCCAACCAGAGTGGCGTTTAACCTAGCTCGCGCCGCTTGGGGGAATAACATCGCCCCGTCCAAGCAGTATTTTCACCACATCCTGGTGCTCGTTCCAATGAGTTCGCTAAAGTGATTTCCATTCCCATCTGAGTTTCCAAGATTGACCTCCCATCTGCCCAATATTTGAACAGCCCCCTTGTACTGTACTATGCTCGTTAAAAGCAACACAAGGGAACGGTGTTTGGCAGTGCTTATCCGGTTGGTTAGTCTACCTGTCGTCAAATTTTATAGTTCAAGATACGGTTTTCTAGTATTGCACCCTACGATTACCCTAGTGCGATTTACGATATATTGTCGAAGGATAACTAATAGCTCGCGCAACGGCCCACCGCTCGAACTAGGCCAAGGCTAAACAATAGGGTAGGTATAACCGGAAACACCATTCGCTCGTCGTCATCCCCTTGAAACTAACCAACAAACATAAATCTATATATGATATAAGAATAATAAACCATCTCAATCTATGTATCAGCTCATTTGCTTACGTACTTCCATAGTAACAATAAAGGAAAGTCATGTCCACAAACCTTCTCCTAACCCTTTCAACCTCAGAACAAATGAAATCATTAACGCTATTATCACTCCTTGTGCCTCAACTGTCTGCCTTCCCTTATCTCACAACTATCCGCTTCCGTCAACTCTGGCATATGTAGGCTGTCGATTTGTTACAAAAGATAAGGTATGATGCTATTTGAACGGCTACTATCTCAGGGAAGGCAAGGCTATACTACCTAGTCCGGGAGATCGTGTGGGTTCGTGCGCCCATTGCCAGCCAATAGAATATCATGAGAGCAAAGATGAGTTGTGACTCTAGTATACAATAGTTCGGGGAGATGGAATATCCAAAATCGCTCGTAAGTCGATATTACGTAACACCCTAGTCCGTCCAATTACTCTTGCTAAATAAGGTAGAATACAGGATACCCGAAAAACTCGTTACGCACCTAGTACTATATGCAGGTAAGTATAATATATCGAGCGTTCAAGCCACGCAGGCACTTATAACTAAAAGAAGCCGAGATTAAGACAACGGATACCAAGCTCTATTCAATTCAGGAAAGCAACATTTGTAGTATATTCAGGAGACTGAGTTAAGTGTGGACGGGTTGAGGATGGTGTGCCAGAGCAGACTGAGCACTGCCCTCCGAAATCGCACACCATCTAGATTAGGTCTAAGACGATGCAGAAGGTATTGGCTGTATAGCGGGTTTTTGAATTTATACGGTACTTGTAGAATGCGAGTCAATTCCACAGCTAAAAGACTCCTTACGGTACTAATTTTCCTTGAGGGGCAAGATTAAAAAGTGTGGATAGGCTTCCAACTCTCCCTCTAATCTCACGCCTTGAGGACGTTCCCGATAAGAATCTTCATTAAACCATGCCTATTGTGGAAACCAATCAGCATTATACCTTACCTAAGTTAGTTGACAACTAGCTGTTATGTCGCTTTGGCGGGTGCCAGAAATTCTTTCACAGAGTTTATTTTTGCTCTACATCTAAACAGCCGTCGCGTCTACACTTCAGACTGGAGGGGGGGAGAAACAGTAAATTGTAGAAAAAATAAAGGAGTAGCAACTAAAAAAGACAATAAAGTGAATATGATGGTGATTTCAAGCCACACCGACCTATCTCAATACAATAGAAATAGCCATTCCACCAACGCCAAAATCCAGATTTCAAACAGGCTCACAAATCCTTACTCGACTGCATATGGGAATCCATACAGAAGTTTGGACAGGTACATGACAAAATTGTGGATTCCCATCGTGTATTATCTCCTTCAGCTAAAAGAAAATATTCAAGGTGAGTTCCCGTGGCGGGCTTTTCCCCGGAAGAAAGGATAGACTGTATTTACGGCTAGGTGGTGATTTAGAATCTGAGGGAGGTTAGGCGGGGGGGCCAAAGGAGTGAAGTAATGGCGGCAAGACCATGTCTATGGGGTTACCGTGGCCCTGGGGGGAATAGCGCATAAGCTATCCATATCAGAAGAGGGTAGGGAGGTGAATGCCCATTAGGTGTAGACCTTGCTGGGAGTGACAGATAATGGGAGCTATAGTAAAACTATGAGTTGAGCATGTCCTGCGAAAGCCCAGAAGAGTAGTGTTCAACCTAATTTGCGCCGCTTAGCGGGGTTGGCGTCGTCCTGATCAAGGAGCATTTTCACCACTCCCTGGTGCCCATTCTCAGAAGCACAACAGAGAGGTGTTCGGCCCTCTATATCAGGTTCGTTAGAGTCGACGTCAGCCCGTCCAAGCAGTATTTTAACCACTCCCTCGTGCCCATTCCAAGCGGCACAACAGAGTGGTGTTTGGCCGTCCTCACCAGGTCTATTGGGGTCGACGTCGGCCCGTTCAAGTAATGTCTTAACTACTCCTTCGTCCCCATTCCAAGCGGCATAACAGAGTGGTGTTTGGCCGTCCTCACCAAGTCTGTTGGGGTCGACGTCGGCCCGTTCAAGTAATGCCTTAACTACTCCTTCGTCCCCATTCCAAGCGGCACAACAGAGTGGTGTTTGGCCGTCCTCACCAGGTCTGTTGGGGTCGACGTCGGCCCGTTCAAGTAATGCCTTAACTACTCCTTCGTCCCCATTCCAAGCGGCACAACAGAGTGGTGTTTGGCCGTCTTCGCTAGGTCCGTTGGGGTCGACGTCGGTCCGTTCAAGTAATGCCTTAATTACTCCTTCGTCCCCATTCCAAGCGGCATAACAGAGTGGCGTTCGACCGTACTCACCAGGTCTGTTGGGGTCGACATTGGCCCGTCCGAGCAGTATTTTAACCACTGCCTCGTGCCCATTCTGGACAGCACGACTGAATGGTGTTTGGCCGTATTCGTCGGGTTTGTCTGGGTTGATGTTGTCACGTCCGAGTAGTATTTTAACCACGCCCTCGTGCCCATTCCGAGCAGCCCATGCGAGAGATGTATTACCCCTCCGGTCCCCTTCGTTGATGTCACAATTTTCTACCTCTATCAAACTCTTCACAATCTCAACAACCCCAAACATAGATGCCCAGTGTAGACTATTAAAATAGCTAGGTTCACCGAAACCATCACCGTAAAAATTGAAGCCCAGGTCTACCGGGAGGATTACAGTGGATACATGTCTACTGCAGTCGTCAAATAGATTCAGCGCAAGCAGTTTCGCACAATCTGAAAGATCCCTTCTTGCATGCGCTCCCCAATATAGAGAAGAATATTCGAGAAACGGTGTCCCTCGGAGATCAGGAAAGGGATCTCTCGGAAGAGCCTTGACTTGATCTGAATTCAAATAGCTCAAGCAAGTTTCTGCCATGATCGAGTGAGCTGCACTAAAAAGTTCAGGATGGGCCCGGAGGTACTCCTGAAGGGTAAAGTGGATTAACCGGACAGTGGAAGCCTCCTTGTCTACAACAACAAGTCCTTGGCAACAGTCTAGCAATGTCCCAATTGAAGGAGTATTGTCGCTATTGAAACTCGGCGACCCTATCTCAACAGCTAGGGCGTGACGCAGTTCGTCAGGCTTCAAGGGACGCTCCGAGTGAGAGATCCACATCAAAGTAGCCATGCCAAGCCCCGATTTCCTCCCTCCCTGCCCCTTGATCCGATCCAGTGTAACACTATAAGCGTCCCCCAACCCCAACCCATCAGTCATTGTATTAAGCTTTTGTCGCCTATGATAAATTGTAGTCTCTTGAAGGATCGCATCGATATTCAGCGAGACCAGCAGGAATCTAGATATGTGCTTGTCAGCGGATAACTCGAAGTAACTTCCGGAGAACCGTTGCTTCTACGCACATTTCCGAAATATCTTCTGGAATTTTCTTTAGGATATCTGCCTCAAGACTGCTGTCCATCGCATCAGGGTTCGTGTCCTCGCTCAACCTTGCACGAAGATATCCGATGACATCACCCCTCTTGGGAGCGATGCGTATAGTCATTACTTTTCCTGAAATACGCCTGCCAATTTCATCCTGAATGTGTGGTCTTCCAGTCACGAATATCCGAGTGCCTGGAGACTTTTGGAGTATTCGCAGTGAATCAAGGACCCTGACTCGATGATCTGCCGCACATTCATCCAAGGCGTCTATGCATATGAATGTAAGCTTTTCGGAAGAGGTAGCCTGCAGCATCTTCAAAATATCCGAAAGTTCCGGTCTCCGCCCACCAATAACCCTTTTCTGGTCTTCATAGGCTTTGGCTATTTCCCCCGGCACCTCCCCTAGCCCGCTCACAACCTGTTTGAGCAGAGCGCCCAGCATGCTCGTCGATGGCTGCTCTTTTTGGGCGGCGAAGTCAAAGTAAAAGCATGCAACACCGACATTCTGTCCTTGTGCCTGATCGCACAACCTGTCTATCACCAATGAGCTATCATTAGGGCTTGTCAGCACTCTCCCTTCTTCTTCCACCCCCGAGGTTCGTCCTTGTTACCAAATATAAGTTTTGCCGACTCCCGGATCTCCATAGCAAAACAAAACTGCCCCATCCGATCCACCTCCCCCGCTGCCGGCGCGCCAGCTCATAAATTCCTCGGTTTGTAGAAGCCATTCCCCTATACCTCCGACTCGACGCTCTCGAATGTCCTGGTGCCGTAGGCTAGGCTCCAGGGACGATAACCAGTTCAAGAGTTGAGACCGGCCATCGGTAATGGTACAGTTGTTCCACACGTTATTATAGGAGTCGACAGTATTGAAGGCGTTCGTATGAGCCATCTCTGTTGTTCAGAAAATGGTGGAGGATAGGTGGAGGTGGGTTGAGTCGGTAGGCAGATCGAAGCGCTGGGAGCTGAACAAATGCGGGGCCCTTGTGGTGTTAAAATGTACGATTTCCTATCCAATAAATAGAATGGTCCTGTATTAGCTGGTAGATTCAAGAAGTTTCCTTGGGTATTATTAATGTTCGTGTAACATCAGATGGGTATATAAGGGGGTGGATTTCCCTTGATCTAGAACCAAGCTCCGCCTCCGCTATCTCCCTACCCCTACATTTCTCAACACCACATTGCTTCTGGTCCAAAATCTCGTGATACTCTGCACTCTCAGTGAGCTGCCTCCTCTTGCACTCTCAGTGAGCTGCACTCCGCCTAGCACTCTTCGTGAGCTGCGAAATGTCCGTCCATGGTGCCCCTCAAGGCTTCCCTCTCCCTCCCTCCTCGGTGCCCTCCACCAGGCCCAGCTCAACCTCCCCTCCTTCTGAGCAAATAATCTACGTGAGGAATTTCCTTGGGGAAACACTCAACAAACTAGGCTTCAACGATGTTGTTCCCCTCCCCACAAGCTCTGAGCTTGGTAGAGACCTCTCTACGGGTGAATCTATTATCCTCCCTCTTCTC
>Ga0307509_10004078_pt1 | contig 21401 bp, 29 predicted proteins | sample 10_EM_MG_FD_202245 | JGI IMG/M metagenome (GOLD analysis project Ga0307509, IMG submission 202245) | Populus trichocarpa ectomycorrhiza microbial communities from riparian zone in the Pacific Northwest, United States - 10_EM | ecosystem: Host-associated > Plants > Roots > Unclassified | place... | reverse complement strand
AAAATCACAAAATGTCAGACGCCAGTGAGCGCGTAAGGAAATCGAGATGACTCCTGACCCCCTCTCGTGACCTCGGTTTCCAAAGTGGGTAGCTCAACAAAGACGACGTCTCCGAGACTACTCTGAGCGTAGTCCGTGATCGACACGATACCGACGCCAGTAGAATCGTCAAACACGACAGCTTCGTGGTCTTCAGTGTACTTCTTTGCTGTGGTTGAATGAAAGATAATGAGCGGTGTACTGTAAAGGCCTACATCAAGGGCCCTATTCTCGCGTTGTAGGGGCCCGAAAAAGCAAAGACTTACTGATAAGCGTCCGTACAGCAAACCTGTTCGTTCCCGTGCCGGTGGGTCGCATGTTGAGAGCTGTAGGTAGCCTCATCGCGGTCCTCAGGGACAAACTTGAACGAGTGACGTGTCGGGCGACAGAGAGCATTTTGGAGGAAGTGGTTGTGTGCGAATGGTTGAGCTGGGGGGTGAACGGACGTGGAGGGTCGCGTATGAAGAGAACGATTAGCGAACGGAGGCCCGGGGTCCGGCGGCGTTCTGTGGCGGATTCGTCCAAGCACGATCAGAATTGATCCGATACATAACCTGTTCCGTTACTTCGGTCCCTGGACTTCCGGTTGGCTGACCGCAACGAGTATCTCTCTGCAACTCCATCGGCCTTCCCAACTGCTCAAAACAAAAGGCGGGGTGTTCTGCCTCCTCCTGGGGAACTACCTTACCCCGTACCTTGATCAGGGTCGCGATGAACCCGGCGCTTGTTCCGTTATTCAAGGATTTGATGTACCTCCAGATCCACACGCCATCCCAGTGGGTCTCATTTCGATAGACCATTCCCCGGAGGTTATCTTGACACAACGCCGATTCGACGTTTATCTTTCTGCGGCAGTGACCTGGCACCCCGGTAATGCGGTGGCGGACGGTTCATACCTGATCGCAAACAGGTGGCAACCTAGTTCTTTCGTTTTATTCGCCGTCTGTTGGATCGCCAACTGTTTAGTGTTATGTGGGACATATGGTGCGTGACATATCGTCAATTTTCACCAGTTACAGGGGTAGACTACGGGTTAGGCTGTTTCCTTGGGGGGCAGCCCATCGAAAAATGACCCGGTGTCATGTCAAAGCTACAGTTCGCATCACCATCTGAGCGTTTGAAGGTTGGTTATGGCGCAAGTCGTCGTGGAGCAATACTTACATTATGTCACCTCCCATATCCAGGCAATTTGTCGGCCACAGATCTCGTCCTCGAACTCGTGATACCATAGCCACCATATATTCCTCTGACCTGAGAGAGGGCGGAACCCAGTTCTACTATGGATGACAGATGTATGGAACGTGGGGGTCACTGACATATTCAATGCCTCTGTAAGTTCCGCCCGCCACGACCCCGCTCAGGTGTGGTGTCCGAAGAAAGGATCACCATCCTGTACACTGGACTCCCGTTTGGAAATAATCCACAAGGTGTCCTGCGCCGACCAACGCCACTCGCTTCACGGCACATGAAACGACAGCTGCAAGGCCACACCGCCTGGCCATATCTCCATACGTACTACTGGCGGGTCCATGGGAGGCAGGTGAGGTCGGTGGCGGGGTTGCGGACCAGGATTGTCCCGGTTAAGTACGTAGGGAAAACAGAGGCCCAGCCGGGATGGGAGGGTCCGTCGGGGGCAACAAGTCGAATGGGCAGCGCTGTTCGAGGCTCTTCCAATTCTCCCACCGACGAATTGTCCTCATACGGGGGGTAACATACTACTTGTCGTGTCAATACCACTTCGCAAAGCCTTGTGTACGGGTCCATGCGTCCAGTGTTCAACATTGCATTCAACGCTTAGGTACCTACAAAGTGTACATTGTTGCGACAGGACGTGCGGTGACATCGGAACGCCAACCAGGCGCTGGAAGCGCTCCAAAAATCGGGCTACGGACAACATTGATCCTGGCACGTTAACTCGCTCATGTCGCGACGATTCACACAAGATGGGAATAGTCGCACCATGGTGGTTGCTTTGGTTGGTCACGCCACCATGCACGTTGCGGCGGCCTATCAGACAAGGCCCTCAAGCGCGCCGCCGCCGGTTAGGGTACACCCGGACCCTACCCCACCACACAGCCTCGTGATATCTCACATGCCCCAAACCTGGAATTAGCCACTCTACCACGGGACAGGTCTCATAGCTAGTATCTATGGTCCTTCGTTTTTCGTCCTCCCGGCTCGGATCTGGCGCATTGGCGTGCCGTAAGGCTACCTCGGGCCAGTGACCGAACCCCGTGAGATATTTTGAGGTTCGAGGGGTAGTTCTGAGTCCCCGGCAAACCTGGCAGGCAGCTTTCTTCCCAGAAATCGAAGCTGCACTGCACAGTTTGCCACCATCTGTAGATCGGATCACGGTTTGCGAACCCCCGACTCCGACTCCGACAAAGCTTCTGATCAAATCCCTGACTTGTGGAATGGAGCTCCGTCGGCCGTCGCCTGTACATTAGGTGGGTGGGGGAGTGGGTGAATCCTTTGATTCTTCCCCGGGTCATCAAATAGAAAACTCGAAGGGCATGTCCAGTGGCGTCCAACATTGCACTTGATTTCGAATTCCATTCCAGAGATCTCCGCCATGATTTCCACCTTGAATTCGGCGCTGGATGCAGCAAGCCACATTCGGATAGACGGGCGGCCGTAACATACAAACTTATTAATGGATTTGTACGTGTTCGCAGCGTAACAGGGAGAGTATCTGACACCGCCTGACTGCCCAGCAACCATAGTGGATGGATGCCAAGTGGAGGTCACAAAATGTTCCCTTCACCGCCTTTGTGCACCGCCGCCCATAGACACGTTGAGACTATGATGAAACAAGATCACCGTGCAACAGCGAGGTAACTGAGTGGGTCGATTGTTGCCAACCAATCGTCACTTATCCCCTGTTATACATTACCAGCCAAGTCGGCCTGATAGCGTCACTCGTATACACCACGAGCTCGTCATAGTTCAAATTGCCCCCAGCTTCCCCGTATACCTGGGCGGGATCCAAAGATTAGATTTCTTGTGGGAAGTCAAAACCTCCGGATCTGGAACACTCACCGAATCATACCCCTGGGGTGGAGCTGTCAGTGTTGTATCATCATAGTGCGTCACGCATTCCTGTCCTGCGGCAACGTTGCTCAGGAGCAACGCTTTACACTCTGTCGCAACACCCCTGTCGTTACTGGAGTAATCGTTGGCCCTACAAGCAAGGCGCGGGAATCAGCATAACCCCGCCACGATCGCGCGAGTCGACCCGAGGGAGCTTACTTGGAGGCCTTAGTGGAAGTGTATATTCCCGCTCCAAACCTCCCCGCAGGCGTATTTGTCGCGAACTTGCCTATATCGAACGGCCCTCGGATGATGGAGCACAGCGAACACCTCGGAGTGTTGCAAAGAGTGGTTTGACCCGCTTCGCCCAGGTTACAACTTCGACGAGTGCCGTGCCAGAGGGTACGTTCGTTGCCGTTACGCTTCCCTTGTGCAGCGAACTGACCGTAGTACTCTAAGGTGTCGCTAGTGAGCCGAGAGGTCGTCAGTCATGCGCCCCGTGGATGCTGGTAGGACCGTGGAACACGAACCGATACCAGGTATACGTATCCAAATTGTCCTGGGCCAACGCAACCTTAAAAACTGCTAGAACGACTGGGCATTGGGTTGGATGAGCCCACGACTCAGTGAACTTGTCGGACACTAAATCATGAATTGGAGTGAGTTTATGTTAGTGGAGGAGATATACGTGACCCGTACCACGCCAGAAAGTATCATGATCCTTTGGTATAGGGATGATGACCGGTGCCTTCTGCTTGAAGGTCGCATCGCACGCTGTACAAAGCTGAGTACCATTTTTGTCGGCCTGGCGACAAGAAACGCATCCTTTCCGCGCGTAGCTACACAAGCCCTTGGGTGAGTTACCATCCAAGAGACCAAAGAATGGAACGTACTGTTCGTGTGACTCGCCACAATAATTCCAAAAGTGGTCGGCCGGGTACACGACTGCAGGGTACTTGCATCCAGGGTAGCTGCATGTCGCTGCAAAGGGTGTCAGGCAACTCTAGCGAGGAGCACAGGTAACGTCCCGTACCTTGTTGCGTTTGTGAACTCGTAGCTCTGGCCGCGGCTTGGCAGGCATCCGTACAGTAAGGCGATGTCTCTCCAGTGATTGGATCGATATATCGAAGTTGAGTTTTGCAGACCTAACCATTCACGATCATAAACGTCGAACCTGGATGGGATCGCTCCTGCTTACCGTGCAAAGAGCGTAACCAGGAATGGTAGCTAGGGGTTGGTATCCAGAATCATGGGCTCCAGTGTGTCTGCCTGTTCCATAGTAGTCGCCAGTTCCAGGGTATGGGATATATTCGGCGGTCGTCACGCTTTGAGTATGGTTGGGGCTGTAGGGGTGACGAATAGGGCTGTAGGTTTGGCCGTTGGTGGGGGTAGGGAAAGCAGGGGCGGTTGTACGACCAAATTCTGAATAACCACGGTGTGAGTTGTCATAGATGTCGGAAGGAGACGCATAGGTCGTGTAGTTGGGGTCGGGGTTGTGATCCATCGTGAAGCTCGCGAATGAGGGTCTACCGTGGAGGGTGGGGGTCTGTGGGTAGCTGTTGTATCTGGCATGACCGAGATTCTGCCAGAAAACTGATCAGGGAGAGAAAGTTGGGGACTGATTCGTCGTACCTGATGGGGGGTTGGCCTGCCCGGACGAGTCGAGGTAGAAGAATGATACGCATGCTTCGTTGGACGGGTATTGGGTTGCTTTTTCGTGAGAACTGCACGCTTGCGTTGACCGTTTAGACTGATGAGGGAAGGCCCCATAGAACTTTGTGAGAGAACAGATTGTGGTCTCATAACGGGACTCTGCGGAACACCAAGGGTTGGCTCCATGGAGTTTGATGCTACAATGGAGGCCGGTCTTGTCGTGAAGTTGGATGTCGAGGGTCTAGCGGTAGGGTTTGCAAATACGGTGGACGTTGGCCTCGTGGGCATCGGCTTACTTAATCTCTTGGCGGGCCTTGGTGGCTCTTTGGGTTTCGATCCTCCAAATCCGAAAATCCCGCAGAATAAACCCCGTTTCTTGACCTTCTGTTACACAGATAATGGGTTGGGATCGGGGTTATAGAAAAAGAAATACTCACCGGAGGGGGCTGGGTCGGGATGTTATTCAACAATGAAGAAGGTATCGGTGCCCTCCCAGGGCCTGGCCGTAAATCAGGAACGTTAATACTCGGCGTTGAGGCGGAGGTTGTTTGGAATCGGTTCGGTTCGGGTCTTGGAGGTTCAAAACTCAGCACGCTGAGAGCCGGGTTACTCCTGGAAGGAGCGAGGATTCTGTTTGGCGTGTTGTTAACGGGTCCATCTACGGGTACTGAGTTAGCCTCAGTTCTCAGCCTTGGAGGGCAACTGACACGTACCGAGTAAAGTGGAGACTGATGTTGATGGCTTCAACCTGTTCGAGGTGGACGGCCCAGGTAAGGGACCCGGGGTTGGAGGGGGCTGAGTCTCCAAGCTCAGGACCACCGGCGATTTCCTGAGCGACGGAGAAGGCGAAGGACGTCTTGGCTGGGGTGGTTCGGTGGCAGTCTCAGTGTAAGCCGGAGGGGGAGCTCCCTACATGGGCGGAAGCGGAATATCAGGAACCGTTTCGGAGGGAGTCTCGTCGGTGGCGGGGGCCTCACCTTAGATGATCCCGGCGCTGGTGTTTCCTCATGTTTATTCTCGTCCAATTTCAGCGGCTCGACCTTCTCTTGCCTGAATTCGACCGGATTGACCTTCTCAGGATTAACCTTGATCGGATTGAACCCTCCAGGGTTTGTCTGCTTGGACATCGCCTTCACAGGTTTGGCCTTGGGGACCTTGGTGTTGGACCAGGACCGACTTTACGGGCAAGTGTGGCGGGAGTTTGGTGGGAGGGAATAAGGAAAGGCACGGGCACGACGACAGCGGCAACACATAAACGTTTAGATCGATGGGAGATAGCGTGACAATGGGAAACGAACACGCTGCCAGTTGTCAATTCTGTCAGTCTTATTTCGTTTCCCGGGTGCCTCTACTTGAAAAAAAAAAACTGGTCCCAGGTCCCACCGGAAAGTGAGAAGGGGCCAAGGTTGAGGTCGAGGACCAATGATCATAGCTATAGTAACATCAGCAAACCCCATGGTTGATCGGTGATCACTGAGCGAACTCATTGTCGCGTTTCAGGGCGGTTGAGGGGCGAAGAACGCGTCAGGCGAAATAATGGGGCTTCCCTGCCCGTTCCCAGTTCGAGACGCGGATGGCTCGGGTCTCCAGGGAATCCGGTATCATCAGGTACGGGATGCCCTCAATTCACCCCCTGTTATTTTCGATCGTGATCGGTTTGGAGCAAGTCTTCCCTGCATGGGAGAAAAGAGAACCGTTGACCGCCGCGCGAGCACTGGGAAACAGAACACGGACTCCTCAGGGGAAGGAACCACATATTTATTCAACGAGTCGTCCGTTCTGGTAGGGTCCCGGTGGCTGAGGTTTGCTCGTTGATACCCGAGAATCCTCGTCACATGGCGCACATTAGCGAAGCCAAAATTTGAGCGTCGGGATGATGCCAACACCCGGTGGGATTAAAGCAGGTGGGGCGACAGCCCTCCCTGACGCCAGCAATTCGGAGGATTTACTGTTTCTCAAGCGATATGGCCGGAGTGTCGCGGTTCCAGGCGCAGTGTCCGGAGACAAACCTGTGGCGCGATGAAATGGGTATGTCCTTGCGATTCCGCGCGGACGCGGAGTGGATTCGTTGACAATCACTCAGTACCTCGACGTATAGAGGATCTCTTCTCCTTGCGGTGGTCTCCAAATTCCAACGAAGCCTCTATCGCGAGCTTCTTTTCTCGATCATAACCTTCGCACAAGCCGAATACCAAGGGGATCTGATCCCGAAGGAAACGGTGACGTATGTTTCATCATCCTCAATCCCAAACAGCCGTGGTGCATTCCAGCCCACTTTTCGAAACAGCTTCCCCCGAGACCGAGAAAGGGTCCGGCACCTAAAACGCTCAGTCAGTACTAGACAAGCGGAGCAGGGCGGTTCGCTAATGAAAACACAGCCGCTGACGCCCCCGGCGTGCCTTCCGCCCCAGTGGGACACGAACCTCGGTCTACTGAATGGAAACCCCTCGCCAGTGGGTGGCGGGCTCGACAACGAAGGAGGACCAACGCGACAGCTGATGGACCAGCAACGATGACCCCCACCATTGAGCGCAGATAGGTGCACCCTCGTTGACCGTCCTCCCCTGTGATTAATGTGCGGAGATCCTACGCTCTGGAGTCACATATCCTCCAAAGGCATGAACGCCGCACTGCCATGATCTGCCTTGATGGGCCACAACAAAGCACGAGGGTGGTCACTTGACTGGCATGCAGAGTGGTGGGCAGTGCATTCCGTGCTTTGCGGAAACCGGGGAACTATGACACGGACGAGTACTCAACGAATCGCAGAACATCAAGCGACGTCCAGCTCATGGCTATTGGAAGCGCATCGAACGATCCCGTCCGATCATCTCAAGGGCACTCGGAGCCAAGGAAACCGAGGTTTCACACACAAAACAGCCAGAGGCTGTTTGGTTCCGACATCCGCGCATCGCTCGGATAGAGGCGAACTCGCATTCACTAGCACGCCTCTGAAATCCAATCCAACCTGACATTTTCAAGTGTCCAAATTTACGTCATGGCCCAATCGTGACCCCAGATTCCGCACTCCCGAACTTCCGCCCCGATCATCCGCCTCATCCGCCGCCCGCCGTCCTCCATCAAGCCACGCTAGTCCAGGAGCATTTAAAAGGCGGCCGTTTGCAGTGAGGTCAATTACATCCCATCGCTACCTTTTGCAACCACTTACACGAATAACATGGCCTGCTCAGAAATCTTTGGTTCCTCTCGCAACCACTTCGAACAATATCCACTCCCTCTCCCACTATACGATGGCAGGGTTGATGATGGGCGTGCTGCTGGATCTACTCGCGTGTTGAAGAAACAGAGTCCTGTGCGGGCTGGTGCTGCGGATACACCGGGAACGATAAGACCTGTGAGTACCCTTATCTTTTCTACGATTGAAGGATGTGTTCTGAAACGACTCCAAACAGGATGAGATCTTTGAACGCTCTCGAGAACGCCGTGAGCAGCGCAAACTCAAAAGAGTAGCTGCCTCCGTCAAGACCCAGGCCACCACTTTCGTGAGTATCGTCGACTCCAAAGACGATCTGCGATATTTATCGATGATCAGAATCCTGCTGAAGTCGAGTCGCCTGGGACCCCCTCTCATGGTTTCAAACCCCACCCACCCCCATACACCATTGAGGAGATCACCAACCAATTAAACGCCCCAAACAAACTCACTCGTAAATCACCCAACCGCACTGTGCCCAACGGGTGGTACCAGCCCAATCCCGGCTCTCCTCTGACGGCCCCTGTCGGCTCCCACCAGACTTCACCCAATTACGAACCCTCCATTCCCTACTCAGAGTCGCGTGGAGAGCTTCAGCGCCAATTCGACATCAGTCAGCGGCTGCAACGTAAGCACCAGCCCGGGTCACCGAACCCCCTCGATGTGGGTGCCTATCTCGGTGGGCTTGAGCGGCCTCGTGACGAGGACGGTTGGGTTGATGGCTTTAGAATCGAAGTTGAGAAGCCACTACAAAGAGTCTATGGTCAGCGTTTACAAGGTGGCAACCGGGGGAGCTTGATTCGTCATGAGAAGCCCACCAGAGTCCGATTCGCCCCCGTTGTAGAGTGCTTCGAGTTCTGACCCAGACTGCAACTCCCAACTTATTGCGGTTTGAATAATTTGATTCCATATCGCATACTTATTCCCCGCCCGCCCTACACACGATCACCCAGAAGTTAGAACTCCTCTTCACGTGCTCGATATCTGTATTTCATCATTGTATCATTGTATCATACCACACGACCCACCCTCATGTCGCATTCTATTCCAGCAAGTGTTGCCATCGTAATCTATCATCGCTTATTGAATAGCGTCTTGTACGCCAATAGAGCGGTGTGCGGTCTCTACAAGGGCGTCACCGAGTTCTGAATTGCCTTAAACCCAGACAACGGTCGGGGTCCACCATGTGTAGAGACCCTGACAAGCGACGGAAGGTCGTTCATGATTCCATAGGGCGTTTGTACAAGGGTGGAATTAATATTACCCGCAAAGCTATCAACGGGGGACGAATAAACCCGGAATACAGCATGACGAACAAATAGATAAATATGCAATGTGGAGGGGGGAGAGAAAGGTCGCATTGAGCTTATAGGCTGCGACTGAGCCGCCTAGTCTCCTGCGGAGTGAATCTCAGGATGGTGGTCAAGATCCTCACAAGGTTCGGCTGTGAGCGAAGCACCCCAGCATCAGTATGTATGACTTCCCCTATTACGACTGGGAAAAACTTACCCTCATCTCTTTATGCTCCAAGAACTGGAGGATTACATTTCTGAGGTATTCAAGGTTCACCTCTTCCTCTGCCTTAGACTCGTTCGTAGGTGATACCGATCCAGAGGGTCGGTCCGAGTTCGATGAAATCGACGTTCGGCTCTCCATCCCGTTGGCATCTTTCGACGCCCAATACCCGGCGCCCGGATTCCTCTGTTTCTCAAGTAACGCGGCGGAGGATTGAACTTTTCGAAGTTCCTCACGGAGAGTCTGGGGAATCAAGGTCAAGGTTAGCCTCCTTCTAAAGGGAACGCGGGGATCAACTCCTCACCTTATTACTGCTCCGGAGTTGCGTCTCTCTGTTCTTGAACTCCTGGATCTGGCCTTCGAGGGCAGCATACCTCGCCAGGGATTCTGTTAGTTGTGTCTGCAAGGCATCCTGTCGAGCCCGCTGTCAGGATGGAAGAAAGTTCCGCGCAACCCTGGGCTTACCTCGGACTCTTTGATCCTTTCTACCTGTCTCTGGAATTCGACCTGTTGCCTCTGGTGCCCCCTCACCTCCTCCTCCAAAGCCGCAATCTCCTCTCTCAGATTCTCCTCGACAACCTCGTGGTCAACTTCACTCTTCTGGCTCTTCCCGACAAGCTTCTTCAATTCCTCCACCTCAAGAGCTTTAGCAGAGAATTTGGAACTCCACTCTGCATCCGCCTCGTTTCTCTCCTTCTCAATCGTGTCCAACTGACCACGTAACTCAGCCAGGCGTGCTTCGTACTTGGCTTCGGCGGCAGAGATGAGGCGAGCAACCTCCTCGGCGGACATTCCGGTTCCGTTCGCAGGATTTCCCTCCCGGTGGGCGTCGGTCAACTCGCCTTCCAAGAGGGCAACGCGGTCGCTGAGTTCGCGGATCTGATACTGGTACTCCGTCGTTTGGCTTTGGAGAGTCTCCATATGGGTATTCGAGGACTCGAGTTCGGCTTGGCGCATCTCTAGTTGGTCGAACAACCTGTCTTTCTCCCTGGTCAGATTGAGGTTCGCCGATTCGAAGGAGTATATCCGGTCATTGAGAACTTTGACCTCCTGGGTGTGTACATTCTAAACCGCGACAATTCGGTCAATAGAAACGCGTGAGGGGGAAGGATCACATACCTTGAGTGCAGCGGTCTCCGACTCGAACTGCCCTTTCAATACCTGGACTTCCTTCTCTTGCTTATCTCTCAGCAAGGCGAGCTCTCTGTCAAACTGGGATCGGAGGCCAGCGATAGCCTTTTCCCTGTCCAGGTTAGCCTGTTCGATCTCGCCCTGCATCTTGATCTTCTCTGCCCTCTCTTTCGCCTTGTCCGTTTTGTCCTTCTCCTTAAGTTCGCCCATATCCCGGATCATGTCATCCCTCTCCTTCTCTGCCTTGACCAATTTCTGCCTAACTGTCTTCAGCAGCGCAATTGCTTTTGTCCTCTTCTCTTCTTCGTCCTTCACCGCGCCTTTGTATCTCTCCAACTCCGCTTTTAGGTCGCCAATGTCCGATTGGAGTTTCTCGGTGGACTCTTTGTTGGTGGCTTCAGCGGAGTGCGAAGCCTTGAGGAGAGCTTCCGCCTCTTGGGATTGTTTGTGAAGGCGCTCGATTTGTTCGGATTGAGATTTGGATTCCAGACGATGGGTGTCGCGGAGTTCCTCGATACGTTCTTCTTGACCTGTACGCGAAGCATGGAGAAGCGATCACGATTAGTTGCATACGGATGCCTTACAGAGAGTAGAAACGTACGGGTCAGTTTGTTGTTCAACCGTTTGATCTCGTCGTGAGACATCTATGAGGTCGTCAGGTGCACTCGTTCTGACAAAGGCATCGTGTGGCCGCGTACCTCGCTCTGAAGGTTGATATTTTTTATGTACTCCTTCAACCCCTCCGTATCCTGGATAGTTTGAAGCGGCGTCAGCTCTTGTAACAGCTTATCCGCGGCGAGCTTTTCAGCTTGGAGTCTCTTGAACGAGGAAGACACGTCTACGTGGACCCGTCCGGTCAATTTGGATTAACGATTATGAGTGACCTTGCTACCTGTGAACCGTTCTTTGAACCGTTTCAGTTGCTGTCTCAACGCCTCTACATCTGTGCCAGCAGCGTCTCCATCGGCGTTACTAGCGGAGGACGTTGTGGTGCCCGTGGGGTTCGCCTTGGTATCCGGGTCGGCCTGAGGTGGATCTGTGGTAGGTGAAGGGGAGACATCGCCTTTGCTTGCATCACCGTTAGCGGTTGGTTGGTGTTCGGGAGGATCGATTGAAGGAAGTTCGACAGATCCAGGTGGCGGTGAAGGTGGGAGTGGCATTTGGGCTTCGGCGTATCTTCGGCCTTGGAATTCCTCGTCCTCGTCCTCAAGTTCAACCACTCTTTCCAACACCTCCGAAAACGAGCTGTCCATGGACTTTGACCGAAAGTGTGCGGAAGTGGGTTGAGTTGACGGCACGTCGTTGGTGGTTGTACGGGTAGCGGGAACTGGAGGGTCTGGCTGGGATTCGGATTCAGGTGTTTGGGGAGCAAGCGGGTGGGATGATGAACTCGTGGAAGATACTGTTGGGCTCGTGTCCAACGGGTCTTCCAAGCCCAACAGCGAGGCCAAACTAACCATCCCATTCTCTGCGGCGGGAGAACCGATCGGAGAGTCCGGCAATAGTGCTTGTGTGGGTGAGAGCGGCGTCGCGTCGGGCAATGGTATAGGGACTTTCGTAGATATTGGGGTGTTTGTGGCGATTGTCGAGGCTTCTGTAGACGGGTTTGAAGCTTCCCCAATTCCAAAGGTCACGGAGGCCCGGAGCCTCTCCTCCAACCGAGACCGCGGCCTGTTAGGGTCGTGTACCCCTCCGTTAGCCATACCGTTTGGGCCAGTCCGGGCAGGACTAGATGGGCGTTGCGCTTGTAATGATTTGCGGATGCTCAAAATTGCAGAATCCGCGAGGTGAGTGGGCGACTGGGCCCCGCCCTCGCTGGAGTTCGTACGCGACATTGCACCCGAGGTATCGCTGTCTTGAGAAGTGGAACGGCGCATTGGCTGCACGGCCAGATTTTCTACAGCATTTCGGAACTGGGAGAACATGCTTCGGGACGAGAGCCTCGATGCACGGATGTGAAGGTGAGTATGACAGCAGTTCGGGGTGATCCTTGATGCACCTGCCACGTGGAACAGAGGTGGGGGGGAATCATGATACAGATTCAAGAAACAGAGGGATAGGCTCGGTAAATACGTAGGGACGAAACGGGTGAATACTACGGGACTGGAGCATCAGGTGCGCCGTTCAGGTCTGCTTCCTTCCCTTTGCCATTCGGAGTTGGGGAGGGGGCCGTAACAGGAGGAGTCGATGATCGACTGTCACCTGTGGCCAATTGCCAGGCAGGTATCGACGGTTTGGAGGGGAAGCTTGGGATGGACGGTGTCGAAGGTGTCGCAGGTCCTCGGCTCAACAGGAGTGCCTTCAACGACTTGAGCTCTTGTTGTAGTTCTCCCAGAGATTGCGACTGCACTTCCTTGTTCTTCTCAATCATCTAAATTACGAGTGAGTCCATGCACAAAGTAGTTTTCGACCAAACGAACCTTTGGAAGCATCTCATGGATGTTGGTAACCTCCGACCGTATCTCGCGCATCTCATCCCGAGTCTTAATCTCGCCTTCGCGCATCTCCTTGACTGCTGTCTCGACGTCCTGGGTCACCCTCTCGACATGTCTTCTCTGTTCCTCAACAGCGACCTTCACTGCCACGGTTTCGGCCTGAATTTCCTTCAGAAGAGCTTCGGCGGCGTCGAACTGTGCGGTCAAAGCGTCCTTGTCGGCTTCGTATGCAGTAACACCCGGAGGTTGGAGGTGGGGTGAAACGTATTTCTATACCGTGTCAACAGAGTTGCAGGATGGGTTGCGCGTAACTCACCCTAAATAACGACACGGCTCCGTATGTGATTGCCCCAGAAACTACTGCGGTAATCTGGTATCATGGGATTAGCCACGCGAGATGGGTTAAAGGTTCCGGTTTGTCATACGAAGTAGTCTCGCCAATCCCATTGTCCCGGAGATGGCTGGGCAAGCTGATAAGGCATTGGGCCATAGACTGGTTGCGGATACGGGGCATTGGCCCGAGCTGCGTTGCTGAGAGAAGCTTGCCGGAGTGCATCCTCGATCTCGGCTGGAGTCAGACCTTTTGCCTCGAGAAACTGGATCTTCTGAGCGAGAGATGAGTTCTGCGACTAGACGCGAGGTGTCAGACACCGCAGAAGTAAGAAAGTAAGACCAAAAGCCTACCGAGGGGTCGGAGAGGAACGCGACCGCATTTCTGACCAGTTCGTGTCGATCCATGAGAGTGTGAGCTGGCACGTGTCCGCCAATTCTCACTCCTCCTTCACCCGCGACTCGTCCGGTCTCACTTCCGTCCTCCGTCTCTTCACTATGCTGCGCCCCCAGTTCCTCGCTCAGTCTTCCAGGACTGCTGCCCGCAGGCTCTACAGTTCAAGAGGTCCGCTTTCCCTCCGGAAACCTCGTCGGAACGGACTGCTCACACCTCACAGCGCCTCAGTCACTCCTTACATGCACCCGGTTTGCCCCACGCACCGTTGTTCCTCTCTCAGCTTTGAGGAGACCAGACCTTTCTTGGGGTACGCGATTATATCCAATTTACGCGCGGACTGAAAGCTCAAGGAAGGCGTTAAGTCCAAACCAGGGGCTACGCTGAGGCTATAAAATACGCGCGGACGAAGCCCCATATGAACATTGGCACCATCGGTACGGTAATTAGTACGTCCCGTGGTATGTTCGGGCTAACTTCTGACATAGGTCACGTCGATCACGGTAAAACCACTTTGACTGCTGCAATCACCAAGGTCCTTTCCACCAAGGGTGGTGCCAAGTTCACCGGGTATGCCGAAATTGACAAGGCTCCAGAAGAGAAGGCTCGTGGTATCACCATTAACTCCGCCCACGTCGAGTACGAGACCGGCAACAGGCACTATGGCCACATTGACTGTCCGGGACATGCTGATTGTAAGTGCGTTTCCCTCGCCTCGATGTCGCGACTAAACGGTTCGCAGACATCAAGAATATGATTACCGGCGCTGCTCAGATGGACGGTGGTATCATTGTCGTCTCTGCTACAGATGGTCAGATGCCCCAGACCCGTGAACATTTGCTCCTCGCCCGCCAGGTCGGAATCAAGAAGCTCGTTGTCTTTGTCAACAAGGTCGATATGGTCTCTGACCCAGAGATGTTGGAGCTTGTCGATATGGAGATGAGGGACCTCCTGTCCACCTACAACTTCGATGGTGAGAACACCCCCATCATCATGGGCTCTGCTCTCGCCGCCCTTGAGGGCCGTGATCCAGAAATCGGTGAAACGAAAATCGCTGAACTCGTCGAGGCTTGTGACACATGGCTCGAACTTCCTCCTCGTAAGTGCGCGTTGGCAGACCATTCCGCGACTTGATTCCTGACGCGTTTTCGTATGATCAGGTGACCTCGAGAAGCCGTTCTTGATGCCTATCGAAGGTAACGATCCAAAAACCCGAATTGGACCAATCCCCTGATCCCGTTTATCACAGACGTTTTCTCCATCTCTGGTCGTGGTACCGTCGCCACTGGACGTGTTGAGCGGGGTGTCATCACCAAGGGCTGTGACGTCGAGATTCTCGGCCTTGGTGCCAATTTCAAGACTATCCTGACCGGTGTTGAGATGTTCCACAAGGAGCTCGACCGTGGTGAGGCCGGAGATAACATGGGTGCTTTGTTGCGTGGCGTGAAGCGTGAGCAGCTCCGACGAGGAATGGTTATCGTTGCCCCCGGATCCATGAAGCCCGTCAGCAAGTTCCAGGCCCAGATCTACGTAAACAACCCCGAACATGGTTAACCGTTATCCCAGTGCTGACGTTGCACATACCTAGATCCTCACAAAGGAAGAGGGCGGTCGATACACTCCTTTCATGGACAATTATCGTCCTCAGCTCTTCCTGCGCACAGCTGATATCACCGTTGGCCTCCATTGGCCAGAGGGTACCGCTGACGCTACTGAGAAGATGGTCATGCCCGGAGACAACGTCGAGATGGTTTGCGATCTCGTTCACGAGGCCGCTGCAGAGGTTGGAACGAGGTTCACCCTTCGTGAGGGTGGCAAGACCAGTAAGCACATTTGTCCCATCATCCCAACCTACGATTCTCATAGACGCTGTCAGTTGGAACTGGTATTGTCACAAAGCTCCTTTAGACGGCTTGAACCTTTGGTGTCCTATTGGCCCCCCTCTTCGTTTACAACTGGCCATTCGTCGGCGAGCGCTATATAAAAGTTGTTGTTTCACTGCTGCTAATGCTTTCCTCTCTCGTTCCTCGTTACTCCCCCCTCATGAAAAGTAGAAACACTACCCCTGATACATGCGTGCGCACATACGCTACACCTAACCCCAACTACTTACATCTATTCGCAATACAATCCCTAGTCGTGCCCGGACCGCCCATCCGGTTTTCATCAGAGTGGAGGAAATCCGGTCTGAAGGACCCACCGTCACCCCTTACGATAAACGTCCCATCTCTGCGAAATGATGATTATGATAATGCGGGTGAGAGGGTCGAATCTAATGTTAGTCTGGTGATTCCGGCTTACCCATATCGTCCAGACACCACGGACATGAGATCTCCGCCGGCACTTGATTTTCTCAGGCTGTCACTCTGGGACAATTCGTTTTCAGACGAGCGCTGAATCTGACGCTGTGATAACAGCGCAAACAAAACGTCTCGTGGTCTCAGCACCTCAATCTCGCGGATAACACTCTTTCTGGAGATCGTGTTCTACAGTCGCCGGAAACATGTCTGCCTCTTATCAAGGCGCTTCAGGCCCGAGTGGGCCGATGGCCGGATTACGACCTGCCCCTAGACAACCGGTAAGCGAAAATTACTCAGTGCCTGAGCCAGTGTTGAAACAGCGGAACAGCAATCGCAAGAAGAATCGATACTCGACCAATTGTGGAAACTAAATGTAAGACCGCTCGTCGGTATGTCCGACCCTCACGGTTAACGAACTATCTGGCGATACAAGCACCCTGTTGAACACAAGGTTAGCAAGATCCTGTTCCCCTGACGAAGTGCCCGCCTGACCGATCAGTAGGAGTTGCTTATGACAAAGGAGAAGGGCAAGGCTCAAACCGGGTCAGCAATCTAAACTGCTGGTGAATCCGGCATCTCATGTTTTTATCTGCCATATCCAGTGAATTGCCTCCCCGGCCACCAAGGGCCTTCTTCGGGCGCAACGAGTTGGTCGATCAAATCGTCAGTCTTGTGGAAGACCTCACCCCACTCGCTCTCATCGGTCCCGGCGGGATTGGGAAGACTTCTATCGCCATGACTGTCCTCCACAACCATCGTGTCAAGCAACAATTTGGCGACGAGCGTCGGTTCATCCGCTGTGACCGGTTCCCTGCGTCGCTCAGTCATTTCCTCCGCCGGCTCTCTGCAGTCACGGGCGCGGGCGTCGAGAACCCCCAGGACCTGACTCCCCTACAACCCTTCCTGTCCTCCAAGGAGATGTTCATAGTGCTCGATAACGCGGAATCAGTCCTTGATCCTCGAGGGCCCGAGGCCCGGGAGATCTACGCCGTTGTGGGAGAGCTCAGTCGATTCGACAACATGTGCATTTGTATCACCTCCCGCATCTCCACCATTCCTCCCGACTACGAGACTCTCGACATTCCGACGTTGTCGATGGAGGCCGCGCGCGATACATTCCACCGCATATACAGGAACAGCGAACGATCCGAAACAGTTGACAACATCTTGGAACAACTCGATTTCCACCCACTTTCGATCACCTTACTCGCTACTGTGGCATACCAAAACAAGTGGGACGCCAGCCGATTGGCCAGGGAATGGAAGAACCAGCGAACGGACGTGCTTCGGACAGACCATGGCGAGAGCCTCGCAGCCGCAATCGAGCTTTCCCTCGCCTCCCCCATGTTCCAGGAGCTCGGCCCGGACGCCCGTGCACTTCTTGAGGTCGTCGCTTTTTTCCCTCAAGGAATCGACGAGAACAACCTCGACTGGCTTTTCCCCACCATCTCCAACAGAAACAACATCTTCGACAAGCTCTGCGTTCTTTCGCTGATGTACCGAAGCAACGGCTTCGCCGCCACGCTGGCACCACTCCGAGACCACCTCTGCCCCAAAGATCCACAATCATCCCCGCTTCTCTCTGCCATCAAGGAGCGTTACTTCAGCCGGTTGGTGGCCGATACCCATCCTCTCATGCCCGGTTCCAATGAGACACAGTGGATCATCTCAGAGGATGTGAATATCGAGCACCTGCTTGATATCTTTACATCAATTGAAAGGAACTCGAACAGTGTCTGGGATGCCTCCGCTGGTTTCATGAAGTACCTCCGTCGGCACAAGCCTCGGCTCACCATACTAGGGTTAAAGATGGAAGGGCTCCCAGATGGTCATCCCCGCAAGCTGAAGTGCTTGTCTGCACTTGCACTGATGTTCATCTCCCTTGAAAATATTTCAGAGTGCAAACGGGTCCTTACTCGCACCTTGAAACTCTACAGGGAGCAGGGAGATAACACTATGGTTGCTGATACATTGCGCAACTCAATGACACGGCGGGACAAGTAAGTTCCCTGCAAACCCTCGCTTTTTTGCTCGCCCAGGATGGCCAGGCTGATGCTGCGGAAGAAGCTGCGACCCGTGCTATCAATATCTGCTTCATGGACGAACCCGACCAAACTAATCTCTGCGAGCACCACCATGTCCTTGGTCATATACGGCTCTCCACAGGTGACATGGAGGCAGCAATTACCCACCACGAGAAAGCCATTAGGGTTGCCTCTTCTCTCGGCTTAAAAGAAAGTCAAGCCTCTACTCTTCGCTGCCTTGTGGAGCTGCTCCTCGGAGAAGGCAGGCTCAACGACGCTCAACCTCACCTTGAGAGCCCCAAGTCGGTCGCAGACAGTAGCCTATTCAATCTGGGTCTAAGGATGGTGATGCAGGTTTGTGTCTGGCGTCGACAAGGCAGGTTCGAGGAGGCAGAGTCCGAGGTTTCGCGGGTTATGGACATGTGCCGGAAGCTCGGGGTCCCGGCGGATTCCCTGGAGCACTGGAAAGGGTTCCTCCAGGAGGTCGAGGAGAAGGTGAATAACCTGGGCACGTCTGGCTAGCCGGACGACGACGGTGAGCTCCTTGGAACAGCGCTACTTCTCGTGCCCATTAACTCTTTACGGACAGAACCCGAATGGCGGCGGTTTCCCCAGACGTACCCTTCCGCAAATCACACCCTCGACGGATACCCTCTCTGACCTTCCTCACAACTCTTCCTACTCGCGTCTCCCTATTCTTTCCAAGTTCGTTCTCTCCCATACTATTTACCCTCTTGTATCCTGCATCGCTCCCCATTCGTCCGTTGACCCGCCTCTGTGTTATATGTTTCCCTGTCTCCTGTGTCATTCTTCTTTCACTTGGGATTTGTGCGTCGCGTTGGATAGTTTCGTTGTGGTTGTTTACAAGTCTAACTTTGACCGCACACTTGGGATCCCTCGCCGCGACCTCAATCGAGGACGTGAAACCGTGGGCGGCGCGACTGGTGACGGGGAAAGAGGACTGCTAAATGGATCGCCACACGGACTGAGTGATAGATTATATGGGCTAGTCGTTGCGCCTGGCCAGGAGACGGAAACCACGACTATCCGCGAAACGAGACGCAATGAATGATAGTTAATTGACGATGCGCGCCAGGAGGGTAAGACGGCCATGTAGGGCAAATACGGCCAGTACAGTGGAACGGGCGTATTGATTAGCCCAAGTTCCGTTCGGGAAGAACGAAAGTTGCAACGCTGCCAGGCCCCCTCACCCAAACGCGCATTAGGATACTGTCGCCTCGTGTCTAGATTCGACGAGGTCGTCAGCACTCGCAGTCCGCTTTGCTCAAACCACTATTACTCGACGGCTCTGAACTGGGGGTAACGGTGGAGGAGACGGCCGGACTTTGGTGTTCAGGTGAACCGAGTCGATCGGAGAAACGGTTCCGGAGCGGCGCGTGATCCTGGATAAGGATTCCTACCACTTCGTCAACGGATCAATAATTTCTCGACCCAAGCCGCCATGTCTCTGGCGGACCTCACCAGGAACTCGTTCCAAAGCGGTATCTCGCCAACGAAAGTATATCTATTTGGTCCCTCACGGCCGAAGATTTGCTGACGCGTCATTAGTGGATCCAACTGGTCAAGTTATTCCTCAGTAGCAACCAGTATGTGGCGGACGTTCAACGCGAACTGACTGGTGAGCGTTCCAGTTACCCTTGGCCCACCAAGGCCATTAACCCCTGTCCCTTTCTTGTAGATTCTATCCTGATCCTGTTTGGGTCGTATCCGGGCGAACCGACACTCGGTCGGTACCTTCGGATCGCGATCGAGGAACAAGTGCTTTCGATCCCAACATTCGTCACGACATTCTTGCAGGCCGCCCGTTCCGCAACGTTCCACAGCCCCGCGACCCTTGATATCCTGTGCAAAGTTGTCCTAGATGCTCACGATGCATCAGATAGTCCCGCCCTTGGCTCGATACTCTTGGCCAAGATGCCCCCCCTCAGCATATTCGCCACGATTCACGACGCGGTCGTGCTGCTCAAAACCGCATTCACCTTCCCGACCTCGAGTTTCCACGAACTCACTACCTCGGCTTCGGAACTTCTCATCCTCCTGATATCGTGTGCATCAGATTTCTCTCAGCTGACCACCGGCCAGGCGATGAACTACTGGAACGACATCACTGAGCTCCAGCAAATGCCGTTGGAGCCGCACATCCGACAGGTGCTGGACAACTTCACTTTCTCTCTCAGTCTTGTACTCGGAGATGACGCGAAGATAAATCGGGAAGCCCAAATGATGCACTCGATACAGATGTCTTTGGGCAACAAGACGGATTCCTTGGCGCCAGCATCGGAATACGAAATAACAACATTTTGTCTGTTTTTCGATAACCTGGTTCGCCCCGCCGCGTCCTCTCGAGGGGTTCAGTGTAGCTGACTGTCCTCCTAGATACTCAAAAGAGTCCACCCATACGGGAGTGGGGATGGTGTTCGTCCTGCAGCTACCTTGGTGGCACTTCTCAGGTGGCTAGCCTGGCCGCCTCCAGTTTTCTACACGCAGATGCTTCTCTCGTGCTTGACCTCCCTCGCTCATGTGAATTTCATCCCCGACGCTCGGAAATCTCTCCTATGGCGCGCGTTTATTATCGGTCGTGTGTGGTAGTCTCTTGAACCACCTGTTTTAACGCGGCTGACCTGTGTCAATAGCTGCCCCGACTGCTGGCGATTCTTGAGAAGGGGTTGGAGTCCGAGGGCCTTGCTCATAGTGACCTTGTATGAAATCCTCGGTCGGCGACCGTCCTTCCCTTACTTAAGGCGTTTCTAGAAACAGATAATCAAGGCCGCACTCTCGTCCGTAGCAACGCGGGTTGATGTCCTGGTGAGGTGCGATACTCGGCCACCCACAAAGTCAGGAGATTCTATGGTTGAGGACGTCGAGACGTACGTTTCCTTATTCCCGCATACACCTAACCTGCTGACCTGGTCGTAGCCACAAATCCATTTTCCAAGATCTCCTGGAACGCCTCATATCCCTGAATCTTATTGACCAGAGTTTCGCTCAGTCCTTGGACGCGCTGGTAGGGACAGCGACTCATTCAAAAGCGACCTCGGAAGCCCAGGATGCTGGGGTGCCACTAGAGGTGCTGTGCTACTGGAGAACGGATTACAGTTTATGCTGAAACTTGGGGCTGCAGGCTTACATCGATAGCAAGTTGTCATCCGATACGCCACTCGAAGATGCTCTCGCGTTCCTCGACCAAACGAAGACCGATTACCCGGTTCACGAGCCACTTGCTATCGTTATCCACAAGGTTGGTGTGAACCCCCCATATCTTTTCCGGCCGTGAATCACGAATATCTAGCGGTTCATCTCGCTTGTCGGCAACCA
>Ga0307509_10004077_pt1 | contig 21405 bp, 12 predicted proteins | sample 10_EM_MG_FD_202245 | JGI IMG/M metagenome (GOLD analysis project Ga0307509, IMG submission 202245) | Populus trichocarpa ectomycorrhiza microbial communities from riparian zone in the Pacific Northwest, United States - 10_EM | ecosystem: Host-associated > Plants > Roots > Unclassified | place... | reverse complement strand
TGACAAACCAGACAATGTGGGCAGGACACCACTTTTGTGGGCAGCCATGGGGGGACACGAGGCAGTGGTAGAGCAGCTTTTGGGCCGGCAAGACATCAACCCAGACAAACCAGACAATGAGGGCAGGACACCACTTTTGTGGGCCGCGTCCCAAGGGCACAAGTCAGTGGTGCAGCAGCTTTTGGACCGGCAAGACGTCAACCCTGACAAACCAGACAATGAGGGCAGGACACCACTTTTGTGGGCCGCGTCCCAAGGGCATAAGCCAGTGGTGAAGCAGCTTTTGGATCGGCAAGACGTGAACCCTGACAACCCAGACAATAATGGTCACACCCCACTCTGGTATGCGTCTACATATGGACATAGAGGTGTCGCGGATCTACTGCGGGCCTAGCAATCCCCCACCCTTGCCAGGCTTCCGGCCGACAGGTTACCACCCTCTTTACGCCCTCCAGATCTTTGACGACGGGCATCTGTTATTCCCCTACTGTACTCGTAGCCTTCCTCTATACCCCCCTTGTTATTCCCCCTCTACCACTTCCCTGACCTTTTAAAACCTATGATCCGGCCCTAATACTCCCCCCTAACATACTCTCTCTTTCCCTCCTGGCTCAGTCCTTATTCCTAAGCTTGCAAATTCTCTCGTCATTGAATTTGTCATGTCTTCGGAACGTCCGGAATGTGCATAATTATCGGAAACCTCCTGGATATTCAATGCTGTGATCAAGTGAAGAATTTCAAGCTTCCGTTGTAATTGGAGTGAAAAAGTAGGAGAGTGTTTTCCTATTTCATTTTTGCCCTCTCAACCTTTGTTACATTTCATTAGCTCATGTCTCGACTTTCAATTACTGATCCTCCCTTTCATATATCATCAGTCTTTTTTTTCATTTGTGCTGCTTTTGGATCGTCACCCTTTTCCCATTCCGCCCTGTAAATGGTAGATGATTATTGTCATTTTAATAGTACAGTCCGGTCTGTTGACTTCATAGTTCACTACTTCTCCGTTTCCCCTATCCCCTTTTGAGCGAGGGGGCTCGTGTTGGCTCACCCGTCGTACCGTTAATATTTGCGCAATCATTTCATAAAAGTAGTCGGGCCACGGGGTTTCTCTTTCGCCGAGATTTCCGCAGACCAAGGATGGGGAGATTGCCGAATTAGAGCCTGCGTATAGGCAAGGCCCTTCCACGGGCAAAGATTGATTCCATTTCGACATGACCCCTGCTGGGCGGCTGGGTGATACAAGCCGAGTGGCCGGGGCCGAACAATGCTCAGTTATAGTTTGCAGTCTTTATCGTGGCTAATTTTGCTCTAGTGCATTCTTGCCCTCCATTCTTCCTCCATCTAATGCGTTTAGGTCACGTCGAAGTAGTCCAACCTCTGGCCTTTGGGGTATACTACCCTAATGGTAAGTATTTGGCATATGCTTAAACAAAGTCTGTTACACAAAGCTGGGCCACCGTAAGTTATATAAGTTCTCTAATCCTCTTGTTTCCCTGTTATTGATTCTACAAAGGCCACTTGCGCTGAGATTCCTCAATGATTTCTCATTGACTCTGTCTTTTACATAGAACTTCAGTGAATTTAACTTTAAGAAAAAAGAAAGGTTGAGAACCCCGAAGAACTGATCTAGCAAAATATCGGCTGGGATTAGTATCCCTGGAAATGATGAGTATCATACTAAGATCCGAGTTTATAATTTGAAGATTCATGAAAAACAGGTCCTGGTAAGCTTACCTGACCGTATGGTGCTTTCCCTTGCGGTATGGTAATTTACTATGGCCGCCGAACCCAACTGAAATACGAGTGATAGGATGTGATTCTATCCTTAGTTTAGTAGGATACTAGTTGAGACTCTAGCGCTATTAGGAACATTGCCGCTGCCTTGTATTAAAGTGAAATATTATTATATAAGAGCACGTTACTCTGCATGAGATTTTGTCCGCATAATTATTTATCATACTCCATAACCCTCTCTTGTCATCCAACACTGCCCCGGGTAAGGAGACTCTTGTAAATGATGTATCGGGGCAGAATCGATCACGGGTTAGGGTTCTGTACTAGAGGAGAGGATGGCGCCATGCAACCTAAACTGTTGCCTAGGCCTGTCGAAAGATCTTGTTTGCGGGCTTGAGCGAGGAATTATCCTTCCCTACTAGTCCCGGGCAAGAAGCGCCCGGGAACTAAAATATTCGGTAAATATCTGTCCGTATCTGAGTCCCCACAAAAAATATACCCTGTTGTTTTTAGGCACTTCTTTCTTGGGATGGGTAACTTAAGTGACGGCGGATCACGCGAGTTTCAAACCGGGGCGTTGTTCGACCGGTCTCTTCGCCCAGGCGAAGGGATAGAGCCCCACTCATTGTTCAGTTTGTTTGGGCGGTGTGAGGCTCTGGAGTTGGGAGATTTGGCGAGTCTTTGCAGTCTGGTTGCTCGAGATTTGTTTGTCATATCATACTTCTCTTCGTAGTGTTAGAACCTCCCGACACTGGAACAGGCTGGAATCTAAATAGGGCTAAGCGCAATTTGGGGCTGGGATATTTATCGAACCTTTTTTTTTCGCTCACAAAATCCCAATAGGTTTGGCAGGGGGGGGTTTCTTTTTTGAACTTCCAGCAGCCCTGGGTAACACTTCCCTCAATTGAGGAATAGGATAGCAGGTTGTCGACTTGGGGGACTTTTATGAGCTTTTGGGGTGCCCGGAGTGAATGCATTTCTCAGCTATGGCTCGGGTTTAGTAGACATCGTGCGTTTTCCGGTAATGAAAGCCCGCTGATAATCGCGCGGGGGCGTTGTGGATGGTTCCACTTTCCAACGGTCGTCCGATATTTTAACTCCCTCGATAAGTGAGATGCTAGGATCGGGAAAGGGAAGAAATTCTAAAGTCCGTTCACCATGGATGAAAAATATACTCTATCAATGTCAACGCTACAAATACTCCAAGGATCCACCCGAAAACCCTTAAAAGCGCCACGGCTGGGATACCTCACAAAGCGGCACTCTGCCAAATTTGTAGCAACCGCAAGTTGAATGTGGTTACTCGCATTCCCAGGCAGCTGCCCAGCCCAGACGGAACTGCCTATTCCTGCGGTTAAGGTTGCACCTTGTCATTTGTCATCAGGAACGCCAAGAGTTTAGCATCTTTTGTTCGCCATAGCAAAGTGATGGGAGAAATTCCTTATAGCGAGGCCGGTTTGTTATGGGACTAGGGGTGTAAATATCTAGAGGGTTCATTCGCGATGGCGAGGTTCAGGTGTGAAGAGTTCCATCATAACAGGGTGCGACTGTACACTTGCCCCTTGGCGATTGAACACCAAGAATCATGGCCTCAAAGCCCCGTGCACTAATTTGAACTATGGGCGTTCACTAGCAATCTGCACTCTGCGGTAAATTCACTAGAGTGGCTGCGAGAAACAGTTCCCTATATCCAAAAATTCACTATAGCGAGGTTCATTATAGCTGGGGGCAACTGAATGTCCACCATTAAATTTAGCCAAGCTATGATACAAAGAGGAGAGAGGCTTTGATAGTCCCCATGAATAGTCTCGCTGCTTACCTTTCTAATAGCACTAGTAGATATCCACATGAGCCGCGCGAGCTAACGGTGAAAACTCGCCCTAATTCTTACATAGAGAGTACCTTATCCTGAGCATTGAGCTGGAGAGTCAATTTCACGTCGACAAAAGCTATCATAAACTAGAGGCGGCGGCCAAAACCCGGAGGTGCCCGGGCAACAAACCAAACCCGGAGGTAGCCCAGGAATAAGCCGCCAGGTTATTCAAAGTTTAACTCGGACTGCATGACCTGCAGATGCCCATGAGCGCATCTCCCATGGTTACTTTTAATTGAGTCTCAGACCATTTACTCAAACCGCTTCTCTTTTATTATTATTATTATTATTATTATTATTATTATTATTATTATTATTATTATTTTACTTTACTTTACTTTATTTCAAATTTCACCTTTTTTTAATTTTTTTATTAAGTATTGCCTAACTGAGCATATGCACATTGTCCGGGGGTGTATGATAGCTTGTTGATGTGCCGTACGAGTACAGTATCGTGAAAAGCCCAAACTGCCCTACCTGTACGTTTGACCCACCGCCATCTTTACAAAGTAAGGACTGCCCGAATGGAGAAGCAATAGGACCACTATATGAAATTATTTCCCCCCAAATGCAAAACCCCAGGTTGATACCGGGGCGTCAGAACTCTTTTTTTTTTGGTGTGTAATCGTCCTTGTCCCACTATTTTTTTACTCATATATATGGTGCGTGGACAAAATTAACCGCAGCACTACGAGTGATAGCAGCGCAACGCTCCACATCACCCTGCACTTTCAACACCATCTAAAGAAATTTCTCTATATCAAATATTAGTTTTTTATGTATTCTACTATAAATTTATATATTTTTAATTTTTAATTTTTTAGTTTTCATGATATTGGGGTTGGTGGGGGAGTGCTGTTGTCATGGCCCGAGTTTTTCATTTTCGTTGATCCGCGGTTAATTTTGTCAAAGAAACCATATCCTGCCCACGGACGCATAATTTCATTTTCTGGGCAAACACCCCTCCAATCCTGCCTCACATGAAGGTGGTTTGGGCAGACTTGAGAGGAACTCTTAATACCTCCAAGAAATAAATCGCCACCAATATCCGTCTAGAGCGCTCGTTATACCAAGTCGCCTCGCTATAATCGCGGATAGGAGGGATATTTCTTGCGATCTCTAGTGTAAATTTCTAGATATATCATTTGTGCCCTCCAACTTTACCGAGAATGCCGGGCAGGCCTCCTATAGGCCCCTGTTTCTACCACTCCTCAAGAGGCTTAATATCCCCGAACCCTTCGGCTTGATGGATAACCTCACGGTACTAGCCTTCGATTGGGGAGTTTCAAGTTAAGCACAGTTCGGAGTTGTAAAACCTTTGGTTAACGACTCGGCAATACCGCAAGTATAATTTCTTAGAAATTGCTTGGCTAAACAAAGCCTCTATGCTTCATATCCTCTCGTCCCTTTTCTACCCTATAGTCATGCTTGCAGCCTACGGGGCAAGCCTCGGCACTGGTGTCACACAATCTCACTCATATACCTTAAGCCTTGGGCCGTAAACCCGTATGCCGCATGAACCGGTGTCTAAACAACCAGCTGTATGGGAATGGGGAAGTCATTATCGTGTAGTATGAGCCGTCCCTGTATTGTGAACATCCTTCTTAAACTCACGGCAGGCATCTTGCTATTTGCTTAAACTATATTTGGATTTGAGACATAATAGTCCTGTAAATATATCATGTAGTTGCATCCTTTCCCTTTTATGATAGCAATTGTCTCTTCCCGGATGAGTGCTTGGTTTTGGGCGTAGGTCGAAGGCGGCGACAGCCAAACTAAACGCCAATAGGGTGTCAAACGTTCACAAAGGTAACTAGAAATAGGGCAACATTTCAGCCGTTTATCATGAGCTAGAAGCAGTCCTATTTCATTTTTCTGAGGAATTTAGGATATGGTTTCTAAGCGTAGTGGTGGTAGTGTTACCCGTATCAGCAGAAACATCCAGATCGTCCAGGGCTTCGAATACTATAAGGGTTCACACCATCTCCTTCTCTCTATGCAACTCTATTAGAAACTAAGTGCTGGTCCTGTGCAACTTGCTAGTCTCCATCACGTCATACGAAAACCAGAAATGAAACCGCCAAACGGCCTTTTTTTTTGGTTTGCAGTTTCCACCGGTTTAGCATGTTCCGTACACCACAAAACCGATCATAACCGGTTGGCGTGAGACCCACGAATAATTCACACAACGGAAACGCGATCGCACAACTCTGGATGCGGGGAGTTATCTTCGCTCAACAACAACACTCTACAATAGTCTCACTTCGAGTAACGGTGAAGGCAGGAGTATACATATAGACCACCACAAAGTCCCCCCATCCTCCCCTTGATCACCACATATGCTCATGCTATTGCATGTATGTCATCCTTTCCCCTCGCTCTCTCCCTTGCTATCAAATAAAGGACAGACTCCCCACCCCGATAGCTCCTAGGGCATCTGAATCTCCTGGCACCTGACTCTTACAGCTCTCTCGCTTTCTTTATGGCGGATTCATCGATCGAAGAACTCAAGCGTATTCCTGCAACCGAAATGCTTTCCCAAAAGCCAAAGCATTTCCAGAGCCAAAACGCATTCTCAGAAACTATCGGAACAATGAAACGACTATCGTGATATGCGGGGCATGCCATCAGCATCAAAGAGTCTCAACACTTGGTTGGGCGGACCACCACGCCATAGAGTTGTTCAGTATTATCCCTCTTTTTTGCGTAAACCATGTTCTATACTATCATACGTAGTTTCCACAAGTCTTCCTTAGCCCGCAGTTGCATGATCCAGTATGGGTATAAAAGCTACAACTCTTTTCCCAGCATACCATACCGGAGGTGTGGTTGTTTTTGTTTCTTTATATGCAAAACCAAGCATCTGCCGATCTACTGTGAAACTGTCCAGATTATGGTGGAAATATTCCTCTTATCGCAATGCTGCTCCGTGGTTTAAGCTCGTTATCATAATGAAATTTTGACCTTACTGTACGTACCTATCCCATCAGCAGATATCCTCTCTGGGAGCGGGAGGGTCCCAAGCGCAATACTCTAATAATGCAGTAATGCATTCTAGCTTCCTCGGACCGGGTATCTGCTCAAATTAAAAAAGCTAATTTAAGTGAGAATTATATTGGATAGCCACCAAGGGCTACTTGTAGTATCAGTTTTCTGATGTGGTCACATCGTTTAGTACAGTACATGCGGCCCGAGTCATGTTGCATAACCGATTGCGAAATCCGGATGATTATTTCTATTGTGAATCACCGGCTCTTCGATTGATAGCAGAATCTTGGCGTCCCAAGAACAACGACTACATATCTGGAATTCCTCACTTCTCGCATAAAGGACAAACACGAATAATCTGGAAAACGGGGAGCGAAGTAGGGGCTGGGCGCGCATTGAAGAAGTGAAGAAGAGGAGGGAAGAGAAGAAGAACCGTTAGGAATGGAAGAGAAATGAAGCGGAGGAAATGGAGGAAATGGAGGAAATGGAGGAAATGGAGGGAACGAAAGTGAAGAGGTCAGGGGAGGTTGGACAGAGAGAGAAGTGACGCAGCGAATGTTATCATGGGGAAGGAGAGTCTAGGAAAGGAAGAAGTTAGGATGTAAAAGTTTTCTGAGTTATATATTTAAGGACGCTAGTTCCCCTCCTGAGTGCGACGATAGAATCAAGATCAAGACATCCTCCTTTGATATTTAGCCCCCTTCCACGCAGATAGTCTTTAGTTTTTTAATTTCAACAACTCTACCACCGCCCTACCCCCGATCTCCCACTAAAAGTCCAGTCTTAACGAAATCTCATTGCCTGAAGTTCTTTCAATTGTGAATTGTGAATAAAATTGCCATGTATTCTCTAATAGTCAACCTGGGTCTGTACAATCAGATTGGTTTCAGCCTTGAGAAATGAGCGCAAGCACCAACCTGAAGAAGGTGTGCTACCGATTCCCACCACAGGCTACATTGTTTCACTCAAATTTGTATCACACTGCGACTAATTTCATGCATGAGAGAGATAGAGATCAGTGCGATTTCCACCACTTTCTAACGAGAGTGCAGCGTGCAAGCCTAGTAATTTTATAAATAAAGACCCGGAGTAACAGAAGCATTCGCAGTAATTGGAATGCTGCTTGGAATATCGCTGCGGAAGCATCTCGCTGCTGTGTGGGCACCGATGAGATATCCCCGCTGTTAGAGTTGACCAAAGCGGATAGTTATGAGGGTTAGCGGACAAGGATGGAGTAATTGCTTTGTTCTAGGGTTGAAAGGATTGGCCGAGACGGTGTCTGGCTATGTCTTCTACTATTATTACGGAATTGCGCAGGCAAATGGGGTCATGCAGGGAGAGAAGTCGATAGGTATGGGAAGCGATAGAAGTATCAAAATATATACTTAGGTATTTGGTTAGATTGATCATGAGGGAACGGAATTTCCGAATATAGTAACTACCCAATAGTATCGCCCTATCTCTCTCCAGTCCCAGCGTTCGGCCCCATTTATTCTATAATACGTTACAGTCTTCATGTTAGAAATTGTGTTCACGGTCGTGCTCTGATATTCTCTGTTCCGCGGTCACGAGGTGTCACTCGTGACTGCTTGTGTCACCCCTTGTCATCACCCTGACTTCTACGCCCCTCTCTTTTCCCTCTCTCTTGCTTCCTCACCAAACCTTCTTCTTTGTTCTATAAGCAATTCAAGCCATTCACCCGCCCCGGAGACAGCTCTCCTCTCGGCAACTCGTGATACCTCCCGCTTCTGCTTGTTCACTCCCCATATCATGCCTCTCAACACTTTAGTACTTGCAATTCACGTTGGGTTAGGGCCCAATTATCAATTTTGCTTTTTTGGGGAGGTACGGGGACATCATAATTGGCGAGAATTGTTGAAAATTGTGCTGCTCGCCACACTCTCACAATACTTCCTTTGTTCAGATAGCTCCGGGGAGCGCGCTTGTTTGTGGCTTTGGATATGCGCTGTAGATCCGGGCATATGGCTCCGGCATCTGGCATAGGTTTGTATTCGGAGACGTGCTGAGGATTCAGGCATAGGTTTGTCTTCGGAGACTTGCTTTGGCTTCGGGTATACCTTTGGGCTTTGGGTGTTTGGTTTGTACTTTCGGGAAAGCATTGCGAATGCAGGAATGCGCGATAGTTCTGAGACTGTGCAGCTTTCTAGAAAGCCTGGAGAAAAGCGGAAGTACTGTAAGATCAGCCGGAAAGAGCTGGAAGCCCGGAGGTGGGAAAGTGCCCGTTCCCCTTTTAGTTAGCCGGGAGCGCTCACGGGGGGAGGAGAGACTCACACGGAGTAGTGTGGTGCCTCATGGATGGATATGAGGTCTTTGTGGATATATACTCCTGTGATCGCCCGTAGCTAGTTAGTTAGAGAGAGCATCGAGTCGATAGAGTCGTTGTTGAGCGTGAGCCTGAAGTTGTTGTTAGTGAAGAAATTTTCCCCGCCCCTGTGTGTGCGATCGTTTTCGTTATGAGTTGCTTGGAGTTTCGTTTCACCGCTCGTCACTCGGGTGTATCGTTTCGCCGTGTATGGTATCGTTTGGCAGGTGAAGTCCAAAAAGAATAGCCAATACCAGTGCTTCACTACTGAAGCTTTGATAGTCCCATAGAGATTCTTTAAACATAACCTAAAGACTCTCATCCAGAATAATTTACGGATGCGAATCCACTACGCTAATAGGTCTATGTATCAACAGCATTCCTTATCCCAAGAGTAGCAGAAATCCTAAACGTAGTCATTTTTCCTAACTATTGGCAAAGGTATACGGCATCAGAGCAGCCAATATACATCTATATTGAGGGGATAAGTACGGGAAAGTGGAGAGAAATGGTAGAGAATAGAGATAAGACACATGAGTTAGAAGAAGAAAAATCCCTCATAAGCAGAAACCCGTGACAGTTGAATATTATAAAAAGGTGGGCCAGGTATCCGGTTACAACCGCAATTGAGGGGCACTATACCCCGCCTTCATTTACATTTTATAGTCAAGGCATTTTGTTTAGGCACGCAGGAGATACCGAATAACCGCCAATAAGGGACGAGTCAATGGATTGTCGAGTGATGAGGTATGAGGAATCGCCACAAAGGCATGACTCTTGCCTGATTGTCAAAATGGAGGCTGAATGGCGAAAGGAGTGGGGATAGCAGGGCTAAACAAGATCCAGAGGAGGTGGCGAGAGGCTGCTAGAAAGTGTGTATATAACCACGGTGCCGCCGGAGCGTTGTGAAGCCTGGTGTCGAAGATAAGAAGAAAACCTTATTTCTTTTTGGAATAGCTCGGTGGCGGAGGCAAGGCTTTCAAATCTCGCATTAACCTTGTGACATGGTGATCCTTCCCTCTTTCAACATACGAGCGTACGGTGAGGCCACATATGTCTGGCCTGTTGGGGTTGACGTCTTGCCGTTCTAAGAACAGCTTGACTACTTCCCCATACCCATTCTCGGCAGCCCACAAGATCGGTGCGCGGTACCACCCATCGTCTCTCTTATCGGGGTCGACATCTCCACGCCCCAGCAGCAGCTTCACCACTGCCTCATGTCCGTACTCAGCAGCCCACGAGATTGGTGTTCGACCAAAGTCGTCAGGTAAATCGGGTTTGATATCTCTCCGTCTTAGTAGCAGCCCCACCGCTGTCTCATGCCCAGTCCTGGCAGCCCGGGAGATTGGTGTTTGGCCATCGTTGCCTTGCCTATTGGGGTTGACGTCTCCGCGTTCCAGCAGCAGCTCCACCACAGCCCCATGTCCATTCTCAGCAGCCCACGAGATTGGTGTTCGCCCAAGGTCGTCTGCAATATCTGGGTTAGTGTCTTCCCGCCTCAGTAACAGCTTCACCATTCGCTCATGTCGATTCATGGTAGCCCGCAAAATTAGTGTTTGGCCATCGGTGTCTGGCCTATTGGGGTTGATGTCCTCCCGTCCGAGCAATAGCTCCACCACTTCCGTGCGTTCATGCTCAATAGCCCACGAGATTGGTGTTCGGCCAAAGTCGTCTAGGCTATCGGGGTTAACGTCTTCCCGTGCAAGTAACCGCCTCACCACTTTCTCATGTCCGTTCTTAGCAGCTTGCGAGATTGGAGTTTGGCCACGGCCATCCAGCCTATTGGGATCGACGTCTCCCCGTACCAATAATAGCTTCACCACCGGATCATGTCCGTTCTCGGCAGCTAGCAAGATTGGCGTTCGGCCAAGGCCGTCTAGGCTATCGGGTTTAATGTCTTCCCGCGCAAGTAACCGCCTCACCACTCCCTCATGTCCGTTCTTAGCAGCCTGGGAGATTGGAGTTTGGCCACGGCCATCCAACCTATTGGGATTGACGTCTCTCCGTCTCAATAATAGCTTTACCACTGGCTCATGTCCGTCCTCGGCAGCTAGCAAGATTGGTGTTCTGCCAAAGTCGTCTGGAATATCGGGATTAATGTCTCCCCGTCTCAGCAACAGCCTCACCATTCCCTCATGTCGATTCATAGTGGCCTGCAAGAATAGTGTTTGGCCATCGTTGTCTGGCCTATTGGGGTTGAGGTCTTCCCGCCCTAGCAACAGTTCTACTACTTCCTTATGCCCATACTCAACTGCCCACGAGATCGGTGTTCGGCCAAAGTCGTCTGGCATATCGGGGTTAATGTCTTCCCATCTGAGTAACAGCCTTACTACTCCTACGTGCCCGTTCTTGGCAGCCCGCGAGATTGGTGTCTGACCACGGCTATCTAACATATTGGGATTAACGTCTCCCCGTCCCAATAACAGCTTAACTATTGCTTCATGTCCTTCCTCGGCAGCTAGCAATATTGGTGTTCGGCCAAGGTCGTCTGGTATATCGGGGTTGATCTCTTCCCATCCTAGTAGCAGCCTCACCACTCCCTCACGTCCATGCTTCGCAGCCTGGGAGATTGGTGTTTTGCCATCTGCGTCTGCCTTATTGGGGTTGACACACTCACGTGCCAGCAACAGCTTCACCGTTACCTCACATCCATACCCAGCGGCCCACGAAATCGGCGTTCGGCCAAATTCATCTAGCGTATTGGGGTTGACGTCTTCTCGTCCTAGTAGCAGCCTCACTACTCCCTCCTGTGCCTGCATGGCAGCCCGCGAAATAGGTGTCTGGCCATTGTTGTCTCGTGAATCGGGGTTGACATCTTCACGTGACAGTAACAACCTCACCACGGCCTCATGCCCGCGCTTAGCAGCCCACGAGATTGGTGTTTGGCCGTACCGGTCTGGTCTATCAGGGCTGACATCTTCCCGTGCTAGTAGCAGCTTCACCGCTCCGTCCTGTCCATTCATGGCAGCCCGCGAGATTGGTGTTTGGCCAAAGGAATCTGGCGTATTGGGACGGACATCTTCACGTTCTAGAAGCAGCCCTACCATCGCCTCATGTCCACAGCTAGCTGCCCACGAGATTGGTGTTCGACCAAAGTAGTCTAGTGCACTAGGATTGACGCCTTCTAGTCCTAGCAATAGCCTTACTACTTCCACATGCCCACCCCTAACGGCCCACATGAGCGGCGTGAAATCCGCATCGTCCGTGCAATCTATATCGATACCGCCCATTTCTATCAAAGCCCGCGCAACTTCAACGAGCCCGAACATGCACGCACAGTGCAGCCCATTGAACCTGTAGGAGTTCAAAATCGAGCCGATGGAAACCCCAAGCGTATGCTCCAGAAGTATTTTAATTGATATATGGCGTCCAAAGTGCCTAAAGAGCTTTAACGCGAGCATTTTCTCGCGATCGGTGGGTTCCTTTTGCATGTGGGCTCCCCAGTATATAGCAGAATATGAGAGGAAGTGTGTGTGTCGAGCGCTCAGACAGTCGGAGGCCGAAAGCGTCATGACTTGCTGTGAATTAAGATATGCCAAGCAGGTCTCTGCGATTACCGCATGAGGGCTCTGGAAAAGATTAGGATGGCTGGTGAGATACTCCTGGAGCGTGGGGTGGACCAGTCGAACAGCTGACCCTTCCTTATCTACCACCGCAAGCCCTTGGCAACAACTTAGCACCGTCCGTATTGAGGAAGCGTTATCGGCATTTTGATCCGTTGATCCTGCCTCGACCGCCAGGGCCTGACACAGTTCTTCCGCTCTGAGCGGTCTCTCCGCGTGAGATATCCACATCAATGCGGCTATACCCAACCCTGATTTCTGGTCACCTTGTGCCCTGATCCGCTCTAATGTTGCGCCGTAGGCATCTTCTAGCCCTAACCCATCTATCACTCTAAGCCTTTCTCGCCGCCGGTGGATGGTCGTCTCCTGTAGGATTGAATCGAGATTCAGAGAAACTAATAGAAATCTAGACATGTGTTTGTCAGCGGACAGCTTGGGCTGAATTTTCTATCTAGCCCATTCTACTTACATCTCCGAAACAGTCTCCGAAATCTTCCTCACGATTTCCGCCTCCAATCTCTCATCCATCTCGTCAGAAATTGAATCTTCGGCAATTTTTTTGCGGATGTATAGGATGAGGTCATCCTTTCGAGGACTTATTGATAGAACCTCTGCTCCCCCGGGAAGATGTTTTTCTACCTCCCCGCCAACATGCGGTCTCCCAGTCATGAACACTCGAGTAGTTGGGGACATTTTGGTGATATCCCTGAGTGAAATAAGGATCTTGGCTCGATCTGCTGCAGCACATTCGTCTAGAGCATCCAGGCAGAAAAACGTGCGCTGAGCAGACAAGAGGCTCCCTAGCATCCTCACGATCTCCGGAAGTCCCAGTCTCCGACCGCCGATGATTTTTTTCTGTTTTTGAAACATATCCACTATTTCTTCGGGAATTGGCTCCAGCCCACTAACAACCTGTTTTAAAAGTGCACCCAGCATACTCGCCGCTGATTGCTCCTTGTGTGCGGCAAAGTCGAAATAGAAACATGCCACAGTGATATCTTGCCCTCCGGCTTCACCGGTCCCATCGCCCAACTTATCGATTACCAATGAACTAAAATTGCAGCTTCTTAGAAAAATATCCCACTTGTCCCCTCTCCGACGTTATAAACTCTCACCTAATGTAGGTCTTACCGACTCCCGGATTTCCCGAGCAAAATAGAGTCGCCTTCTGCGATTCGCCCTGACAACCGCCACCACCACCATGCCAGCTTCGGAACTGCTCGGTCCGTAGAAGCCAGTCACCTACGTTGTCAACCCGGCGCGTTTGAATATCATAATGTCGTAAGTGGGGCTCGAGAGGAGACAACCAAGTCAGGATATCGGACCTGTCATCAGCGACTGTGATGTTCGAAACGTTGGTGTTAATTACGTTGAAACAATTAGTGTTGCCCAGGAAGCCGGCGGTATTGAAAGAATCGTTATCATGTCCCGAGCGGCCAGGGCGATGTGGGAACCCAGTAGCAAAACTACTATTCTGGGACATTTTCTGTTATTCGCCCTTCGGAATGTTGTAGAGGGTTTGTAGAGGAGATATTATGGCGTTGGGTGATATAATTCGCGAAGGCTGAAGAAAGGCGGAGTTTATGGCCGCTCCCCAATCTAGCAGATGCAAGCCTGCTGATAAGGGTAGGAACCAGTTAATTGGAAAGGCAGGGATATATTTGGCTGTTTAACCTTAAATGACTCTTGCCTGACCTTCTGCCAGTACACGTACGAGTACCTAGTATATCAAACTCGAACACTTAAGTCCTAATTGGCTGTAGGGGTAGAAAAATTTTCCCTTCCGTGTTAGGGTTCAATACCGGTACCGGTATGCCTGGGACGTATTTGTCACCATTGGTGGCACGACGAAACTGGGAGGGTAATGAACAGGGATTAGTTATGATACAAGTAATTTATTGTGGCCCTAGCCTCGAAGAAACCACTCTTCCCTATGAAGAAGGTATCATACAGTCTCCAGAAAGGGTCTCAAGATCCTGAGTTGTGGTTGTTGTGGCATGAAAACGAGCACATGCATGCGCTTACAATTTCTACACATACCGTAAAAACTCTCGAAATCCGCCATCAGATTATCAGCCATGACCGGCGCATCAGCCCGGGATAGGTTTAGCCCGATAAGTTAACATAATTGCGAATACCGGTTAGCGTCTAGCGTCGCCAAACCGTCCAGTGGGGCGTTTCCACCGTGTTGGGAAAATACTAATCCCCCTCCGGATGTCTTGAATCAGAATCAAAAGATCGGAGAGCTGCCCGAGATGGGAGATTTCAAGTTTTTTTACGGCACCAGTACAGCCTCGTTCGCAAAGTTCTCGCTGATCGGTAGGTATCTTAGCAAAAGTCTGGGGACAACTCATGTACCGGTACAAGAATTTGCACTTCAGATTTTCTGTAGACACTTGTACCAGTACATTTGTTACTGCCAATATTTTTCCCTGGTACCTCTTGATCCGCGAGAACTTTGCGAACGGGGCTGTACCGGTAAGATAAATCGGAAAAGAGGGGGAACTGAGATCTTGTGGCAAACTGTGGCAAACATGAAGTCTGGATCTCTTCTGCGTGATTTTATTCACCCGACCTACTAGAAGCTTCTTGAAGTCCTTCTGACCAATACTATGCAAGCATTTCTCTCTTGCCACTGGATCTAGCCTCCCTCTGTTTTCTGATTCATCTTACCAGGACGGTATGTGTGGATAAAAGTGTTCGTGAATTTGTTTGGACAGATGTCTCATATTTTCACAAACACTTCTGCCTTGGGACTGTAAGATAAGGCTTAGCCTATCATAAAAGGGGAAACCTGAATATGAGGAGCCAACACACAAAGCATCGCGGGAAATTTGAAAGCATAGTTGACTGTACCGGTACCGTAGAATTCCATAATTACGGTAGGCTGCATTTTGGAATAGGCCGCACTCCTCAGCTCAGCTCTTGAATAGGCCGCGCGTCCTACAGTATCTACTCAAGTATGGAATTCTACGCTACTGCACTGTAGTTTCTGGACAAGCCATGCCAAGAGCCCAAGAGGGCTGCTACTCCCGCAACTCGAGACCCTTCGAGAACTGTTTCTGGACGTGTATCGACGACAACGACAACCAAACGAAACGGCGACTGGGAAACGAAACGCCAAGAGCTAAGGCCACACAAAGCACAGATCGCCAACGCCCAGCTGAGAGAGGGGCGGCATCTTGTCATTCAACCGCTCGCTCACAACCACTACCCAGGCAACACTCTGCAGTATCACTCGCACCACTGGATCGATCGAAAACAAACAATAAAACGATAGCGGGACACGATATGTACACTCGTGTAACAAAGGTCTTGGCACCCTGGTAAAATTTTACTATTCAACTTGCATCATCTCAACCACTCTACATAGCCCGCGCTCAAAGCAGAAATGCTATCACGAGAGGGAGAATCTTGCAATTTCTATTCTTTTGTTATTAATTCAGGTTGAGGGAGGACATACAGGTAAATGTAGAGGCATTCTTGTCCCATCACTTAGTCAGGGGGTGCCAAGACTTTTGTTACGCTGGTGTACTGAAAAACAAGACACCGGGCAACTGTGTATCTACTCTCTGTGGCGGAGGAAGCTACAGATCACCAACTATCACAGATGACAAACCCGCTCGGTAAAAAAGTCACACAATTCACGATCAATTCACCTTGCTCTAGCTAATTCACAAACCCTTCACACAATTCAAATCCAGAGAAAGAAAGAAACCAAAGCGAAAAAGAAAGCCCAACCTTTTCCGGTTGTCCGACTATCTATCCCCCGGATATATTCCTCCTCAGGTTGACCGCTTTTCCTAAATTATCCTTCGTCCGTTGACAGTCCTAACTGTTCTTCCGTTGTGCTATGGTACGGCGGGGTGTCAAAATAACGTGAACACTTGTATGATATTACAGGTTAGCATAGATAACCTAACATCAGCATACTCGAACACAACAGCTCGCTCTTCTTTGCCAACACCCAATTCAACAAATGACTACCAAAACCACAACCAAATAAATATTTAAAAATGAAATAAATAGATAATCCTAATTAATACCTTGTGTGAAATCCATCTGTTTTATTGAGATTTTTTTGTTGTAGTAAAGGTATGGTGGGTTCAGGAGTGAGGGGGCGGGGTTGCGGTGCTAGGTGGTGGAACGTTGCAGCGCCAAATGTTCGGTTGCTTTTGCTAAGGTGCGATACCTCGCAACCAAGTGCCACAGCTGAAAATCGGTGAACGTGTTTCCTTCAATAGCCACCAGACCTAAATAATATGGTTAAAAAGAATTATTTGACACTTTGGCATGCAATATTGTAAGGTTGAAGTCAAAAACAGCGCCAAGCCTTGCCATTTCCCATACAAAATTGTCAGAAATTGCGCCAAGACCAATGTACCAACTATTACTCTCTTAACAATTCCTCAACCACTCTAGATACAGACTTCTAAAGGATTGGAAAGTAAAATCTAGAGAATTGTTGTGCAAATGGGCGAAGATTGAGCCTAAATTGCTTCACTAAATCAGTGGTTAGAAGGTTGTGAATATGGCTATTCTCGGTGGAAAACCCCTTAACGCTCATCATTTTTGTCGCCAGCCTCGTACGTTTTCGCCCCGCGAGTAAGGCTGTGCATTTTATTTTTTGTGTAGGTTGCCCAAATTATTATTGCTGGTACCAAGCTGGGGTTGGTTGCGAGATACAAGTGTTCACGTTATTTTGTCACCCGGCAGTAACTCACCGTGGTGGAAAGAAAATGTGAGAGAGGAGAAAGGTCGTTGCCTTACATAGAGTCGGTCCCCATCCTTGCCTGTCACGACTAAGCAACAGCCACCCCTGTAATAAACTTGACGCCTCCCCACCCAAGCAAAGATATTATCATGAATCGCTCGCTATCCAAGCTCTCTAATCTATCAGCAGGCTAGCTAAGAAGTGCAAATTAAATGAAGCCAAATTTCATTCACAACAGTCCGCGATATGGCGAGCATGCCGAGCGGCATCAAAGAATTCCAACAGCTGCCAAGGTTCCTGCCTGCTGTGTAACTGCGCGCATTTCCAAACCTTGCGGCACGCCAGACATCAGCCAAGCGCCTAAAAGCTCAGCAGAAGATATCAGCTCAAGGGAAGATTTACCTCACCCAAAATATCAGACCCCTTTGCCCTATTGTGCCGGGCATGGCAGAAAACTATAACGTCTTCCACGCCATAGCCGGCGCCCTGCATAGCATGCCATCTGCAAGTTTAGGAAATGTGATTGGCCAAACCCAGTCCGGATTTAAATAATGGCTGGTATTTAGGTGGATGGCTCACTATGCCGGGCGCTCGCTATAGCGTGGAAGACGTTACACATGCTGATGCAAGAATTCAAGCTACTTGTTTAAGGCTTTGAGAACTCGGATATTGCCGCAATCGCTCATGAGTATTGTGTACCAGAGGAACGCTTGGGGGCACGAGGGGCCGGATGACAATTGAGATCCAAACCACTAGCAGCGAATAAGCGGTGAATTGAAACAGGCTATTTAGGAGAGGAATATTCGTTTAGACCAAGCTGGAAAAGTTTGCAGTAGCTGCCGACCTTTGTAATTAGCTTTCTACGCAAATCTTCGTTTGAGTTGATACCGTATCTTCCGTTGAGCTGTCAGGCAAGTCGTAGACGTGCTGCAAGATTTGGAACTGCGGGTGGTTACATGATCGGCAGGAACCTTGGCATGGTTACTCCGTTTAGCCACCCGCCCAGTTTTGTCGTGCCCCAGTATCGTGGAATTCTGGAAATAAGGCGCACGCCTTATTCAATACAGCTGCCTCCGGCTATGGTGAACCTCGCTATAGTGAATTTTTGGCTATAGGGAACGGTGACTCGTAGCCGCGCTAGTGAATTCATCCTTCTCCTTATCACCACGTCTACACGATCGTGCCACCACTTCCAACACTTGGTACATCCGTCCTCTTGTAAAAAATAAAGTACGGAGAAAAGGTCCAATAGATCGGCTTACACGTAGTCACAAGGTGGGGAAAGTTGGAACGTTGTAATAGCTTTGTAGACATCCTTCGATTATAACCAGAGATTCCCGTCCGGAATGCTGGCACACAAAAAGTTAACATAATTTGTGGATGCGTCCCTATTACTCAAACCAGCTAACATAACATGAAGCATCCCTTATCCTGAGGGTAGTATAAATCTTAAACACAGCCCTTTTGCCTAACTACAGATACTAGTATACAAAATCTAAGAATCCACTATATTGTACCTATTTGAACGGAACAGGTGAACTACAGAAAGTGGGAAAGAAAGTGCAGAGAGCAAAGATGGAACGCATGAGTTCGAAAAAGGTCCGTCGTAAGCAAAAAAACATGATAAAGCGAGATAATATAAAAAAGGGGCCGAAAGCTCCGGTAGCTACCGCATTATAGGTAAATTATATCAAAGCTGAAGATGGAAAGAGATATTCGGGGTTATTATTCAGCAACACAGCAAATACCGGAACACCGTCAATCGGGGCTTGTAAATGGATTCTTGAGGGATATTGTGCGACTAACCACCTCAAGGCATTGACGCCAGATGGTCGAGATAAAAAGGGAAGGGTAGAAAGAGTGGGGATGTCTGAGAAGGGGAATAGGACACCAGCAGATTAAACGAGATCCAAAGGATGGCGAGAGGTTGCCGGCAAGCATGTATAGACCACGACGCCGCCTGGAGGTTGTAGAGCCTAAAGTTCAAAGATAGGAAGGGAAGCTGGCACCTCTCTGGAGTAAATCGGCGGGGCCGGTAGGGCTTTCAGATCTTGTATTAACCTTGAGATAGGGTGGCCCCTCCCTATATTAACATACGAGGATAAAGTAAGGCCACATATGTCTGGTCTGTTGGGGCTGACGTCTTCCCGTTCCAGGAACAGCTTGACCACTTCCCCATACCCATTCTCAGCAGCCCACAAGATAGGCGCGCGGCACCACCCATCGTCTGGCTTATCGGGGTCGACATCTCCACGTTCTAGTAATAGCCTCACCACTGCCCCGTGTCCGTGCTCAGCAGCTAGCGAGATTGGTGTTCGGCCAAAGTCATCTTGTATATCGGGGTTGACGTCTCCCCGTCCTAGTAATAGCCACACCACTTCATCCCGTCCGTTCTTCGCAGCCCACGAGATTGGTGTTTGGCCGTCGGTGTCTGGCCTATTGGGGTTGACACCTCCCCGCCATAGAAGGATGTTCACTACTGCCTGATGTCCGCGTTCAGCAGCCCACGAGATTGGCGTTCGGCCATCGTTGTCTGGAATATCAGGGTTCATATGCTCGCGTCCCAGTAACAGCCACACCACGCCCTCCCGTCCGTTGATGGCAGCCCACGAGATTGGCGATCGGCCACCATTGTCTAGCCTATTAGGGTTGACATCTTCCCGCCCCAGCAAGAGCTTCACCACTGCCTCAGGTCCGTGTTGAGCAGCCCACGAGATAGGTGTTCGGCCATCATTGTCTGGTATATCGGGGTTGACGTCTCCCCGTCCTAGTAACAGCCTCACCACTCCCTCCTGTCCATTCTTGGCAGCCCACGAGATTAGTGTTTGGCCATCGTTATTGGGCCTATTAGGGTTGACATCTTCCCTGCTCAATAAAAGCTTCACTGCTGCCCTGTTTCCGTACCGAGCAGCCCACAAGATAGGTGTTCGTCCAAGGCCATCTGGCATATCAGGATTAATGTCGTCTCGTCCTAGTAATAGCCTTACTACTCCCTCACGCCCGTACCTGGCAGCCCACGAGATTGGCGTTTGACCATCGTTGGCTGGCCTATTGGGGCTGACATATCGCCGTCCCAACAACAGCTTCACCACTTCCTCATGCCCGCGTTCGGCAGCCCACGAGAGTGGTGTTCGGCCACTGTTGTCCAGACTATTAGGGTTAATATCTTCCCGTCCTAGAAGCAGGCGCATCGCTCCCCCCCGTCCTTTGATGGCAGCCCACGAGATTGGTGTTTGGCCACTGTGGTCAGGCCGATTGAGATTACCACCTCCCCGCCCCAACAACAGCCCCACCACTACCTCATTCCCGCGTTCAGCAGCCCACGAGACCGGTGTTCGGCCATTGTTGTCGGGCTTATTTGGGTTGACATCTCCCCGCCCCAACAACAGCCCCACCACTACTTCATGTCCGTATTCAGCAGCCCACGAAATTGGTGTTCGGCCATTGCTGTCTGGAATATCAGGGCCAATATCTTCCCGTCCCAGTAACAGCCTCACCATTCCCTCCCGTCCTTTGATGGCAGCCCACGAGATTGGTGTTTGGCCATCGTTGTCTGGCTTATTGGGGTTGACATCACCCCGCCCCAACAACAGCTTCACCACTGCCTCATCTCCGTGTTTAGTAGCCCACGAGATCGGTGTTTGGCCACAGTTGTCTGGCCCATTGGGGTCGAGGTCTTCACGTGTGAATAACAGCTCCACCACTCCCTTATTTCCACACCGAATAGCGCAGATCATCGGTGTTTTGTCGCTGTTGATTGGGATATTGGGGTTGGCGTCTCCACGCGCTAGTAACATCTTTACAACGGCCTCATGTCCATTGTTGGCAGCCCACGATATTGGCGTTCGGCCAGAGAGGTCTTGCATATTGGGGTTGACATCGTCACTCACTAACAGCATTTTCACCACTGCCTCACGTCCATGCTTGGCAGCCAACAAGATTGCTGTTCGGCCAAGGCCATTTGGCATATCTGGGTTGACGCCTTTATGTGCTAATAACAGCCTCACCACTGCCTCATGTCCATTCTCGGCAGCCTGCAAGATTGGTGTTTGACCCTCGTTGTCTGGCCGATTGGGGTTGACGTAGTGATGGCCACGATCATGATCGAGCAGATCACGGAGGGTATGCTCGATCATGATCTGATCGAGGGGACCCCATGATCGAATGATCGATCAAATGGGTAGGTCCTGATCGAGTGATCGATCATGGC
>Ga0307509_10004076_pt1 | contig 21414 bp, 19 predicted proteins | sample 10_EM_MG_FD_202245 | JGI IMG/M metagenome (GOLD analysis project Ga0307509, IMG submission 202245) | Populus trichocarpa ectomycorrhiza microbial communities from riparian zone in the Pacific Northwest, United States - 10_EM | ecosystem: Host-associated > Plants > Roots > Unclassified | place... | reverse complement strand
TCTTCACTATGATTAGCTGCCAAGAAATAATGAAACCCCTATTTATTGCGACAAGAAGATCATTCGCAATACACACCTTAAATTAACCGCATTTTTCGAGGCCCAATTATTTCAGTTTCTACGGTACTCGAGTACGGTGGTGACTGTCCAGTACATTGGTCTTGGCCCCAATCGGGTACCGAGGGCACTCCTCCAAAATCGCACCAGCCACGCATGGTCTGTGCTCAGCCACAACTAGGTAGCTCAGTCGCATCCACAGGACGCCACCAAAACCGGCGACACAAATCGATGAGCCCCCCTCCTCCACCGGCTCCACAAAACGCCGACAAAGAAGCCGCACTACCGTGGATCGACTGTAAAAAAAAATTGGAGAAAAAGGCGGGCTAGTTGTCCACGGAAGGAAGCCCCTCGTGCCCCTGTGCCAGGACCATAAAAAGGGACCGATCCTGGACTTCATCAACGGAAACGAGCAACAAAGGCCCGAGTCCGCAAGACATGAAGCCATTGCGAAAACAGCTCCAAGGGCGGCAAATGGGTGATCCCCCCGGTAAGAAAATGATCTGCGTGGAAGCGGAACGGTAAAGATTTTGTGTAACTTCAACTCCTCATAACTCTTGCTTGCGATCAACCAAAAGAAAGGGCCAGATGGGCAAACTTATATAGAGAACATCGGTGACCCTATCCTTCTATGAGAAGGAACCTGTTCCCCGTCTTCGGCTCATAACGCATCATGGGTTCTGGCCTCGAAAATTGAAGAGTTACAAAGGGCCCGGCCGATGCGAAATAGCCGCCGAATAATCAAGAACCGAACAAGGATGTCTTACCACCACAAAAGATGCAACCCCCAATAGGAAGGAATGATATACGCGTAAATGATCAATACTGCCGAGTGACCCTCCATGATGACAACAGTCCGGGAAAGAAAGAAAAAAAGAGGGGTCTGGTATTGTTTCCACTGTGAGCTACTCACCGGTATTTTTCAGTCCTTCCGATACGGTCAAAATTTCTGTTATTATATGAGAGGTGGAGGAGGCCATTGAGCTCAAACGAGTAAGTTATTATTATACCTCTACACCATTTTTTCCACCTCCATCGGCCCATGCCCACGGCCAGAATTTGTCGGTAGTAGGCTTACCCCCCCGGGTGACATTATTGCTCCGCGTTATCATTCTACCTCTTTTCTTGTCACCCTACCGTATTGCAATAGATCAAAAAAAACAACAACACAGAACACGCCAAGGTAGCAACCGGAAAAACCTTTTCCCATCCTACGATAACGGCCAGTGGCTTATCGAAGAAAGTCGCTTATCTAATTCTAATAGCGACCCCTGTGTTCGGTTATTTTTGATAAATCTTTTGGAAATAGACAGTTAGATAAACGGGCCTTAAGCTATATACTGGACAGTATATCGGCTGGTCATGCAACTATTCTATTTCTTTACACAGTTTCAACTGTATAAGGTTCTTTGACGGTCGGCATTGTCAACTGGTTGCTAGACGGCCGTCTATAGGTAAACGGGCCCTTAGATGTTTTTGCGTTCTCCTCACGTTTTTTCCCCTCCAAAAAAACACCGCCGAGATTGACCGTTTCCATGCTTACACTCGCCAAAAAATCTCACCGAATACCGGCCAATTAAACTCCCTCTCGCCTCACTGATACTCATATCCAAGCGCACTAGGAAAATCATCAAGAAGTCTGATTGGCACGATCGTAGAATTTTTTCCCTCTACCATCGGTAGGCCTATCCAACCGTCCGGTTCACCTTTATTTGTATGATACCGTGGCTAATTGGCAGCCTTAGTGAATTTTGTTGACGCTGTTGCCTTGGTCTCACTTTGGTGCACTGCAGCTCGCTTAACGTCGAAGTTAATATGGAGTTTACGAGATTGCACTGGTCGGAGGGGTTTCACAGTGGAGCACGGCTGGCGCAGGTGGTGGTAGGGTGGGCAAGCGGGGTTTCGCACATTCCCGGTAGTGGGCTACAGGACCGCTCTGTGTATAACTCTTAAAACGCTTTGTAGGGTGCCAGGATTCGCGGGATAATGTTTTTTGGTGACCGATACGGTAATCCTAAGGTTGGGTAGGGGGTGGTGGGGGCTGTAAGCAGTGGGTTTGAAAGGCCTCTCTAATAGCCCGAGTTTTTGGAATCAAAAATTCGGTAAAGCAAATGATTCCCCCACCTCCGGGTTTCTTTTTCCCCCCTTGGTCGAAGAAGGTGTTAGAGGGATATCCTTTCAAAGGATTGGTCCTTCCCCTCGGTAGGGCGAAAAGTAGCTTACTAACACTTTTTGGAACACGCATAAGATACGGGAGGATGGCTGATTAGGCCACCGGAACCACTTCCATATTTATTCTTGTTGGCTCGTTACCACTATAGAGGCAGTTTGACCCGGGGTTAACGGGATTAACTATATCGTGAGAGGAAAGCACTAACCCTTCTCAAGATCTTGTGCTTCTTGAATCTACTCGCCGAAAAAAAGGAAGTTTGTTCCTCAGACTTTACATAAACGCTAGCAGAGCAGTTCAGGACTGCCATTGGCTCGCATTGAAGCTCATGACATCAGGTGGCGGGAGAGATTAGAGGGGTGAAGGGTTCGCCAAGGAATACGGTATCCCGATTGGTGCGTTTTATGCAGCGTAGGCGATGGTGCGCAATCTTGGCAGGGCAACTCGCCAACGGGCGTTTTATTGGAACACGTAGCATGAAACTGTTGGAGCAAGTTTGCCTAGAAATGATAAAAGGGGGTTGATTCTAAGAAGATTTATTAGGCAACGATGTGGTTAGCCTCCAATGAATCTTGGCGCTGACTATATTACCACTTCCTAATGGTATGATATCATACCTGTGCTGCGATTAGGGGATACCACCTGACCTCTGACTTTAGTTAGTCGCAAATGGTAGCGCATTAAGCGAGCATAACGGACACGAACCACCACACACTTTTTGTCTTGTGCGCAAATATTCGTAAAGCTTAGGAGTGTCTCGCCAATATTTCCCGGGTTCTTCCAAGTGGGATTTTAATTTTTTCTTGTCTTGACACAACTGACCCATCATTTGGCCTAGGTGAGAGTTAAGGCCGCGTGCTACTATGGTCATTGGGGGAGAGTATTATTCTGCGGGAATCTAAAGCAGAATTTAGATTTGGTCTGCGGCTTGCGCTGCGGCTATCAGAACCAGTGGTTGGTGTGGGGGATGAGGTGGGGAATGAGGGGTTCAGCACAGGTCGACGTGCGCAGCTGCACTGGCATCGGCTAGGTTTAGCAGGTTGCATTTTGGGAGCGGATAGAAAGCTTGATGATGGTGTGGTCGCACAGGAGATGTGGCTTATTTCTGGGCTTGGGTTGCATAATGGGTCGCCCTTGAGCTCCCTGAGGAGGTCGGAACAAGTATGATACCCGCGCCGCAGATCTGCCAGCTGCGGTATCCTAACAAGAGTGGCGTCTTACGGGTACTCGCAATGTCGAAGCGTTTTTTTTAAAAGACTGATATTGCATACCACCAAGATTTGGCCTTTTTGCTTGGATTTGGGCGGGATGCAATAGCCGTCTTTTTTCAAAACGCTTCTACATTGCGAGCATAGCTCGGTAAGGTACAGTACCGATAGTCAAGTACTCGTACTGTGTAGTACCGGTAGGTGTCGTGCCTAATGGAATCTAGCATCCGCAAGAATCTCTCCAGCAATGCAGGGCATCTGATTCTATGTTCATCCCAAAATGACCTTCCTCGCAAAAAATGTTTCGTTCAGGCCACCATCTCGCCAAAAGCCACCCAATCCCCGATCTCGCTCTTCCAATCCCTGTCAGGCCCTTTACTCGCCAAGCCTTTTTCACTAGGCCCTACCACGCTAGTTTTCGTGGGGAACGAGATTGATTAATAAATAAAGCTCTTCCTGCGACACTTAGTCCAAGAGCTTTGGAGACTGCCGAGATTTCGCCCTTACTTCTTGATTAAGGCCCACTTTCATCTGATCCCATCCCCATACTCGAGTACAGTCTGTGGTAAAAAGTTCGAAGGACGGGAATCGGGCTTTTGGGGTTCTTACTGGAGCCTTCGTTGTGCTCGAACCGACCAAGCAACCGTCTTTCGGACTTTTTCATCACTTTTTTCTTTTTACCGCAGACTGTACGAGGGTTTCCATTTATTTTTTCCCCCTTCTTCCGATCCGGTTATCGCAACGGACTTTCTGTTTCCGGGAGCCCTAGAAGATACGCGCTGGGGCCCCCTGGCGGTGAGATCAGTTGGCAATTTTATTGGCCCAACTCCCACTCAGCTCGATGCCCCTACTTTGAATCGGGCCGGAAATAAATCGGATGTGCGACCCGCCGGGAGCGCGGCTCCCCCTCGTGGTCCGCTCCGGCCCGGCAGCTACAGGGCGGGGTACGCAGCCGACCGAACTGGAATTTTGCGAGGTATCCACATTAAATCTCTTGTTCGGCGGCATTGAGATGGGGCTCTTGATGCGCTTGGCATGGTATATACAGGCCGCCATTGACGTGGTATCAGCCGATATATTTTCTCGGATATCAGTTGGGTTAGTGATAGCCCTTGTGATGGAAGAGGTAAGTTAGACTACAACCTCCAAGAGCCCAGGTCGGGGCTTTACTAATTTCCGAGTAGATTAGCGCAAAGGATTGCTCCTCCCGGATCGTCTCTGGGAAGCACAACTGGTATAGTACCGAGACGGCTCGCCGTATCTTGTTTAGTTGCCCACCGCAATCCCGGCCGCCGATGGACGACCTGAATACGACTCGTAAGCCACATATCCAATTGCTCTTGATTGTGTGATGCTGATTTGTCGATTGCTAGGACTTCCATCCCTCGCTACCCAGCAACTTATCGAATATACCCGAACCCCACCGATCCCCCGTTGCACCACCCGCAAGCCTTCAGAGCTTATTTTCTCACTAGCTGCCGCCATCCTGGCTAATACAGCGAGTCTGATTTGTGGCTCCAGATCGATGTCGGGTATTCAGGGATGGTTCCGGTGGGGCGTGTTTTCAATCCTGAGGAATTTGGAACTTCCTCTACTACGGTTTCGCGGACAGATGAGGGGAACATTGCATGCAAGAAGCGCAATGACCAGCCATAGTGTCTATGAGGATCTATTTGTTCCCGGAAAATGTTTTCCCCAGCTTGCTAATCCTCCTATACGCAAGCCACATTATCTGTAACCACATCCCTTGAGATATTTATAAGAAATATTCTAACCAAAAGATTTAGGATACGAACAAACATTATTAAAAACGTTTTCTCAAGCACTACCATTTACACGCTCTGTTAGCTCCTCTCTAGGCATTGCTAGCAGTCTACTGTAGGTATTCTTACTCACCCCCAGATCGTGAGTCCGTGTTGATAATGTTCTAGATTCCGTTACACCTCGATATACCAAACACGCCGCTCACACCTACACCAACTATCACGCTGCCGCAAGTAAATCTTGCGGCGGGCGAAACAAATCTACAAATTTCTCGACCCCACCTCATAACGACGATATAGCTATTACCAACAACCTTCTTCCTTGCACTATACCCTACCCGCCCCCTACAAACCGGAAAAACATCCCCCTCCCTCTACAACACTCCCGAACAGTCATGGGTTCTATGCAGAACCCCCCATCTCTTAGCGAGATGAGTGATAATTTCGAAACGTTTATTAACAAAGATTGTCTCCTTAGTGAGGCCCCTAACACCTTGAATTACCGTGAAACGACCTTCGGGGATAACCTTCTACAGCAACAACAAAAACCTCACCTCCAGGGGCCATCCCCTCCCGCAACACCCGAAACCAGTGGTGCCTCCGGTATTGACGTGCGGCCTCAGCTGTACTCTGCTCTGACATTCTCAGAATCCCAGTTCCAGGCCACTGAGATCACAGACCTACCACTCTGGAAGGACACCTTCGACCTATTCAATTTTGAATTAGCTACTCCTCACACAATGCCTGTGGGGGCCTCGCTAGCCACTACTAATGGATCTGCTCTTCGAGCCCCGGTTACGTCCATGCCACCCATTCTACCTAATACCACCACAGGTGGTCCCCCCCTAAGCCCGACGCAATACTCCGTCCTCCCACCAACCCCCTTCTCCCTCCCTTCACCAACCACCTCGCCTGCCCCCATCGCACTCCCACTGGTGTCGGCATCTGCAGTTCACTCCACATCTGCATCCACTCCCTCTGCCACCCTGACTCCCTCCGCTCGTGCAAGACCGAGCCATATGCCCCGACGAAAGCAAGCCCCTCCCTGTACTGCTCCCAACTGCCACCCCACCGCGACTACCCACAACCCCGAAGCAACCCACCACCACCACCGCAAAGACCCCAAACCCCGCTTCTGTTGCAGATATGAAGGCTGCGATTCGTGCACAAGCTACACCACGAGAAAAGACCGCCGGCGTCACGAGGAGTCGAAGCATAGTGAGCAGCGCTTAATTTGCTATATCTGTGCCTACCCGACGGCTAGGCCGGATAATATGAAAGTACACGTACGCGATACGCACCGCGACGAGGAGTGTGAGGTTGTTATGAAGAGAATCATGGGGATTGGGGTAAAGGCAGTTGCGGGACTACGGTAGTTTTGCAGATGGAAGTATACCTCCGTATTCTATTTTCCTTTACAAAAAGGTGTTTGGCGTTCTTGGATGTCTTTTTACTTCTTTTGGTGGGGGCTTGACATTTATCACGCCCTCACCTATTGCGCTTTCGCACGCCCCGCTACATCTCCTTATATTCAAGTTCCAATACTAGTACGCTCTAGACGCTGCTACGTTTCAGACGCTCTTATGTTCCGGTTTTAGTTTTGTTGTAGTTACGATGTTACGCCGTTACGATGTCACGAAGTTACGATGTCACGAAGTTACGATGCCACGAAGTTACGACGTTATGCTTTGGTACCCATTCCACGTTTTGTATTTATTTTAATTTTCTTAGTTTCTTTTGACTTTATGTTTAGATTGGATTTGTATCTGTACAGGATATAGTTACATAGTCTTTATATCTTTGTTTACTTGCTTAACAATTCGTCGTATATCCTTTTCCTTTCCCCCACCCCATTTCAGTTGCAGTTTTACTACCCCTTGATTTGGGAAGCAGGTTGTCCGCTCTAGTTTATATGGCGACTGATAGATTAAAATGAACATAATTTCTCCTTAGAGTTGTTTTTTCTTTTGCTAAACACATTTAACTCACAAAACTATACGAGGCGCCCTTGGGCTGTTCGCCCGCAGTTGAAATTAGCCTCAGCACTCGGAGGGGAAGGAGAAAAAAAACTCGGGGGGAACCTCCCCCCAACACACTTCTCTGTTTAAAAGTAAAAATCTGCGGTTTAGTAAAGGAACAGAGACCAATGCGGTCGGTCAAAATTTCTTAATTTCCTCAGGCAGCTATATACCCTCGTTTTGCTCGCCCCCCCTCCCTCCCCCCCCGCACTAGTGTTCTTTTTTTTTCTTTTCTTTTTTTTTCTTCGGTAAAAGATAATTCTTACCCTAATATCATACCATGATACAAGCTTTCAGAACTTTTTTTTTTTTTTTGCTTTTCCTGCCCGCTCGAGTAACAAACTCGCAGGGGGAGGGGGGGGGTAAAGGTGCGAAGATCATGGGTATGTTGGGCGTGGCGGATTGGTAGAAGGGAAAATGTATGATATCGTGGGTGAGGTGTAGGTAGGTAGGTAGGGGGGAAGACAAAAGTGTTGCAGGGACTATGCTTTTTTCTGGTTGTGATATCTTGATGGGGTATTTGATTTATGTAATCCACTTCTAAGCAAGTGGCTTGTATCATCTACCGGTAGGAGTTCAGGTGTGGCGGGAAGGGGTGTGTGGCAAATTAGCAGTTATGAGCGGATATGCGGGGTGTCTTTATCTACTACTAGTTGTATGCTCTTGTACTCGAGTACTTGAAAGCTTGTAGGCTGGCGCATGACCGTGGCAGCCAAACAGTGTTGAAACTCTGTGAGGCTGGTGTTTCTCTGTGATGATGTCTTGAGAGAAATGGCGACTTTATTTTTTTGGCACGATAATTATAGCAGTCATAGGTAGTGGGAGAGGCACCGGCTAAGTTATAGAAGCCTTGGTCAGTTCCGTGACAAATGTTGTGGTCCCTTGCATTTTCCACATCAACGGTGGCCATTTTTGCTGCAATGCGACAATACCATATCCATCTCAAAACAGCATTTGAGGGTCAACGGTAGTGGAGGAATGTCTCAACCCCACCAAACTAAAATTCCAACCCGATCAGACCTACCCCGCATCATTGGTAACTCTATGAAAATTGCGATTTTAAAATTTAGTATCTTTTTCTATGGACTTCGGTACAAATGCCATAGCTTGGCGCAAACAATACCGCAACTGGCTGTTCGTGTGTCTGGGCAAGGGATAATTTACAATTAATTGTGGGGAAATTGGCATGGACCTAATCACTGAGTTCCCCGCTACTTATAGGCGAAATTTGGTAGCTATTAGTATTGAGGATCATGTAGTGCTGTGAGTTTCGTTGAAAATAGATTTTGTCAATTTTGGAGCATGTGGACGGGTACGGTGCTTCACCCCACGGACGATCTGTTATGTTCAGGAACTATACAAGTGTATCTTAAGCTGAAAGCTGCGAGATTATCTTGTGCCACATTGCTGGGAAAAGCTAAACATTGTTTTCCCCAGCGTCGGCCACTAAGGGTGGCTGGTTTAAGTATATTTAGTGGGATTGAACTACCGAGGGCGCTTAGGGGGTTTTTGTGGATGGTCGTTTCTATAGGGCGGCGCTTTTCTTGAGTGTTTTATGGGTGGTATTTGCAAGGCTGCTTTAGCTCCATTAGGCCCCCGCTTTTCTTTCATCGCCCCGCTTTCCTTCTGCTTGCACGAATATCATCAATCCACCATCCTCAATAAGTCCTTTACAACAGCGCAAACACCAAAAAGCGGAAGATGTCTCAAAATACCACCCACGATAACAGTAACTCCTTCAATACTATCAAATCTTTTAATAACGTGTGGAAAAACTGTACCTTTGGCGATGATCGGGCTCCACTCCTGGCCTGGTTATCACCCTTGGAACCCAAGCTACGCCATCGGGATATCCAAGATCGCCGTACCGACAATATTGGGGAATGGTTTTTACAAACTGCCGAGTTTAGAAGCTGGCATGAGTGGAGCGGTGAAGGTGAAGATGATCAGGCAGCCTTGTTTTGCTATGGGGGTCCGGGGGTCGGAAAAACATTTCTTAGGTAACGGGAATCATTGCTGGAGGATGTAAGAAAGAGACGCAGTGCTAACAAGTCACGATGTTAGTTCGCTAGTAGTGGACAGGTTGTGCGATCGGTTCACGGGGCAAAACACCGCCGTTACATGTTTCTACGTAGACTTCGCCGCGCGAAAAGAGCAGTCCGTTGCCAATATCCTGGGCTCCTTGTTGAGACAAGTCGTTGGCGGAATGGAGAAGGTTCCGGAGGGGATAACACAGGCTTTTGAAAGACAGAAAATGGCGATTGGTGGACGGGCACCACGACTCCCAGATATTGTGAAGATGTTACAGGGCATCACATCCTCACTGCGCGTCTTTGTATGTATTGACGCTTTAGACGAATGTGCAGCGGCGCATCGCGGTAAACTCCTTAATTCGCTCCAACAAATCCTCGAAACTTCCCCCTTCACACGAATATTTATCATTGGGAGGCCTCATGTTCGTGCCGAGGTGGAAAGGCGTCTTACTGGACGAGTGATAAGTGTATCTGTAGGCCCCAGTAAGGATGATATTATGGAATACCTTCGTCTCAGATTAGACGAGGACGAAACTCCAGACGCCATGGATGAGAATCTAGAGGCGGACATTCTGGAGAAGATTCCCAAAATTATGTCGGAAATGTAAGTTTGGGCAATGATGCTAGGAATACACTGTAGACAATTTGCTAATAAAAATTCATCTAGGTTTCTACTAGTTTCCTTAAACATCGATGCAATCTTACAAGAATCGACAATCTCTCGGAGACGAGAAAAGCTTCGCAAAATGACCAATGGATTCGAGTTGGGAGATGTTTACGATGCGACAATCGAACGGATAAGGTCACAGGATGGGGACAAATCGAGACTTGGGATGGCAGCGTTGATGTGGGTCAGCCATGCGGAACGACCGTTGCAAGCCGACGAGCTCTGCCATGCCCTAGCAGTGCAGTTAGGCTCGATTGATTTCGATGTTGGCAACATTCCTTCAATTTCGACGTTGGTGAGCTGCTGTCAAGGGCTTATTACTGTGGATAAGGAGGCCTCGGCTGTGCGACTGATCCACTTTACTCTCCAGGAGTATCTTTCTGCCCATCCTGATATACTCGGTCGCTCTCACTCTGCAATGGCCGAAATATGCTTGACCTATCTGAGTTCTCGACAGGTCCAATCCGTTTGGAATTCTCCTTCTACTGATACCCAGAGGACACCCTTTCTAGCATATTGCTCCGTATACTGGGGAGTGCATGCGAAAAGGGAGCTCTCTGACTACGGGAGATCACTCGCGCTAGAGTTACTAAAAGAGAATTATTGCCCGATATCGACCAGATTACTTTTAGCACAAGTGAAGGATTGGTATATGTGGAATCCCGCTACTTTCTCTCCCTTTAGTGGAATACACTGCGCATCATTCTTCGGAATTGTTGAGTCTGTAGCCGATTTAATAGAGATGGAGTGTTATGACATCAACGAAAGGGATTTTACAGGTTGCACGCCACTGGCATTGGCTGCTCGGAATGGGCATGAGGAAGTGGTGAAGGTGCTGCTCGAACGGCAAGAGGTCGACCCCGACAAGCCAGATAATCGTGGCCGAACACCACTCTTGCTTGCCGCTTGGAAGGGACATGAGGGAGTTGTAAAAATATTACTTGGAAGGGAAGAGGTCAACCCCGACAATCCAGATAATTATGGCCGAACACCGCTCTTGTTTGCCGCCCAGGGCGGACATGAGGGTGTTACGAAATTGCTACTCGGGCGGGAAGATGTCAACCCTGACAAGCCGGATGAAATCGACCTAACTCCACTTTCGTTTGCCGCTGAGTATGGGCATGAGGGAGTGGTAAAAATATTACTCGGGCGGGAAGAGGTCAACACAGACCGGCCAGGTTATCACGGTCGAACACCGCTCGCGTTTGCCGCCGAGCAGGGGAATGAGGGAGTTGTGAAAATTCTACTCGGGCGCGAAGAGGTCAACCCCAACAAGCCAGATAATGACGGCCGAACACCGCTCTCGCTTGCCGCCGAGAGTGGATGTGAGGGGGTGGTAAAAATATTACTCGGACAGGAGGAGGTCAACTCCGACAAGCCAGATAATCGCGGCCAAACACCGCTCTCGCTTGCTTCCGTGCACGGATATGAGGGAGTTGTGAGGATTCTACTCGGGCGAGAGGAGGTCAACCCTGACCAACCAGATAATGACGGCCGAACACCGCTCTTCTTTGCCGCCGTGAGTGGATGTGAGGGGGTGGTAAAAATATTACTCGGACGGGAGGAAGTCGACCCTGACAGGCCAGATATTGACGACCGAACAGCACTCTCGTTTGCTGCTGAGTATGGACATGAGGGAGTGATGAATATACTACTCGGGCGCCAAGAGGTCCACCCCGATAAGCCAGATAATGACGGCCGAACACCGCTCTCGCTTGGTACTGATGTGAGGGAGTGGTAAAGATATGACTCAAACAGGAAGAGGATGCCGACAAGCCAGATAATGTCGGCGGAACACTGTTCTCGTTTGCCGCTGTTTAGATATGAGAAAGTTGTAGCTCTGCTGCGGTCTCGTGGGGCGGCCCCTCTCAGTAAAATTTGAGGTCTAAGAAACAGCGCTTCCTGCCAACAGCGGCACACCGTTCCTTCCCTTTCGTGGCATGCTACTCATGGTGATGCGCTTGGAGATCACCAATTTCAGGTAGAGGGCATCCGGTGAGATGGGATAATGATGTAAACCACACCACCCTATGGAACTTTAGCTATTGGCCTTCATACTTGGGTGAGAATTTGAGTTTTTGTTTCCAAAGTACCTTTGGGTTTGATCGGTGGGGGGTAGGGGGCCGAGTTTCTAGATTGCAAATTCCATCCTTTCATTTAATTCTATCTCCGTAAATCACTACCTGCATGTCTCTTTTTTTCTCTTGTATCCTTTCTCCTTCCTTCTATCCCTTTTCTCCCCTCCTGCCTGAATGATAGATACTCGCGCATAGTGTTTTTTTGTAGACAGAAATGTGGTGTACTATAATGTTAAGATTCTAGTCACTGTTGTCAACAGCAATTTATTAGCCCCCCTTGCGAGGAAAGGCTGATTAATATAAGTTATATCGCTTAGTGAATAATCTCATATCATTCGCAGCTGATACCCCACGGCTACGCCACCTAGAAGTGTCTAACAACCTTGGAGGGGGCATAGTAGAACTGCTTTTCACCCCCTCATTAATCTCACCTTGCGGCCAATTTGGGAGTCTTAACACATACCACCCTATACGCCACGAAGGGGGTATAATCTGGCAGGTATGCAAGGGCTATAAAACGGTCCCGGTACAAGTTTCGTTGATGCTACCAAGTGGCTAACACCTTGACATTGAGCTTTGTGTGGTCCGCGGAGGACCTCTCTGCCAACAGTCTAAGGACTGATAACAGAGCCCCTTCCTAATCGCTATTAGTAGTAGTACTAGGAAAGAGAAAAAGGGACTCTTTCAACTCCTATGCTGGTGCTGTCCTTTCCCAAGGTGCGGGAGGGGGATTCAGGAGCCAACCGGGCTGTAGAATACTCTGTAATAGTGGATTAGAAGGGTGTGGGGAAGTGGGATGAACGATTTCCTTCAGTCATTCCCGTCCTTTATCTTCACTCGCATGGTATTATATGAATTGGGTTGCAATTAGTGCTGTGTCCAAGTATGCTAGACTGCGGGGCGAATCAAGTTACAAGCTTGGCTTGCTCACGTGTGGTTAAGGCGCCGTGGCCTGTTAGGCTGGGCCTAGCCCAGACATTGAAGAAGTGTTCTTGTTGTAAATACCACCTCAGTGTAATGGCAGATGTGAAAGTGTTCGGCCAGTTGCTTGGCCTCCTAGGACCAAATTTTCTGGGAAATGAGATCAGTCATATTGATGGACATGCATGTTGTGCACTGTTATGAGTCCGGCTGTCTCAGGCGGGTCTATAAAAAACTGGGAAGAAAGCACCTATTCTTCTCTTGCTTTCATCAATCTGTCCGATTACTTTGTACTTCGATTCCAACCTCTTTTGTGCGACCTCCGACTGTTCTTTTGTGCTATGACCGGGTGATATTTTATGGATACAGCCTCCAGGCTGGACCGAGGATGGACTCCGGCCACCTGAGGCGAAAGTATTGGAGAAATAATTCCAACTTCCGTGTCAGTTGGTCTGTTGGGAAACAATATTTGCCATAGAGTAATTGGTCTTGACGGATCTGCTTCCTCCTGGGAGATTGAGAATGTGGTGATTTAATATACCGAGGTGCTTATTAACTATAGTGCCCCCAGCTGTGTCAGCCCGCGCTGATCATAATTGGAAGTAGGAGCCCGAGGTACAGCTACAGAGTACTCAATATTTGCGAGCAAGTTATTTCTAATAGTTTTGCGCGTTAGATCGAATTTTGCTGTGCTGATACAGGTTAGCTGTCATGTTATCCCTGGGCTCTTCCCTGGCTAGAAAGGGCATGTTGTGGCGTTCACAGTGGCTGGAGCTCCAACAACCCTGTCTTGTGGAGCGTGGTCTGGTTATTCCCGGGAGATTTGAAGGAGATGTCAGTGTGAAATATAATACACGCTGAGGGGCCCGTATTGTCTGGCAATTATCTCGGGTCCTTTGTATCTTAAACACTATCATGATTTAATAACTAAAAAAGTCATCCTCGTTTACGTTATGTATGGTGCCTGTGAGAAAAAAAATGGCGAGTATTTTTTTTCTTCATATGATACTATTTGTAATTTGGGGCCCGTTTTACTCATGGACGCCCGTCTAGCACTTTGAGACAGTACCGGCCGTGAAGCACTAGACGATTGGAGGGATATGGGCAAGTAAATGGTATGTACTTATGGTAGTGTACCCCCTAGCGTCTAGTAGGATTTCCAAGCGCGTCCCCGAGGCAATTTCACGTTTTGCCCGTCTGGCGGGAATATTTGACGGTTGAAAATTAGGTAAACCTTTAGCACCTCACAATCTTGTCTCATTACCCAAATTTTAAAACTAGACGGTTAGGCAAATGGGCCCTTCGTTGTCATTGATAGTGAGTGATCTCCGTCTATCCCATGGATGCATGAGAGATTTAGATTTTGTACCTTGAGTATACAATCGCTCGATGCTGTGGCACAGTGACTTGGCCTGAAAAACAGTCATGCAATATGGAGCATTGTATTGGCGGAAGGTTTCTTGGCTATATAGCATAGTGTTACCGTATCATACAGGGAAGGCTGTGAATCCGCACTGGATGCCAGTGTGCTGTCACTGCCCCGAACGTATTGTCCTAGGTATTGGAGTATTCCAGCATCCCGAGATTCGGGACATGTGAGTAGAAATACAGAATGGAGCGGTAAACAAAATCCGAACCGATCAGATTGCAAAAAACTTATAGTCGGCCAGGTGGTATGTCGCTTCGGCAAGTAAATTCGTGGCGGGGGCTACGTCGGTTCCTGTGTAATGTCGGGAAGAGACATACGCAGTGAGTGTAGGAATAAGAATTAATGTTTGACGTCACTCTGGGTATTCGAGTCTGCACCGAGTACTGAAGTATACTTCCCCTGCGTAACTGCGTTCCCGACATCACCCCGGAGCCGACATCACCCCCGCCGCGAGTTTATGTCGGCAGACTGGTACAAAGGCAGTGTATATTTGAGTACGACCTTTGTCCCAGTACTCAGCCTACACTCTCCGCGTACCCAGGCTCCCGACATACCTGCCGAAGCGACATACCGCATCCACTGATGAAATTCGCTAACCCCGTCCCAGCATGTGTTATTTCCGGTCCAGTTATAGAGCTGACTTAGGCTTCAGATGGCATTTCTCATTGGCCACTTCAGACACAACTTCAACTAGCGAACCGCAATCCAATGTTCAAGCCAAAGTCTGGAGCAATACGATATCTTACTGGGCCGGAACTAACACATCCTGGGACGGGGTTAGCGAATTTCATCAGTGGATGTCGCGACTCTACCGATTCCATCGATCCCAGAACACATGAAAATAGAGGAATTTCGGAGAAAGGAAGTTGGTTAGTCCAAGCGTGTTGCGACGGCGCCGCGTCGAGGGTTAGGGCTCCTGGCTCACTAAAAAAACAACTGCGCTTTTCAATTTCTGTTGGCTGATACATAATTCTTTTGGTGGGGCAAACAATGACAGCCCACATGGCAACAGGAGGGTATCCCAGCTTCCACAATCTTCGAAATCCCTAAAGTTACTTTTCATGTTCGCTTGTTCCAATAGTAAACACCGTTGTCGCGGACGTAGAGATCCCCTAACTTTGTGCCCCGAAATCCCTACGTATTGCTCTAGATAATCAAGTGCCAGTTGGAAGGAGAGAAGAAGATACCTGCACTTACCCTGTTTTTGTGATAAGCCCGAAACCTTCAACCTGAATAATTGGTGGATGTTGTTATCGTATTGCAAATTGAGAACCTCTCGGATTGAAGAATACCTCAACTCCACCAGACTGAAATTTCAACAAAATTCAGACCCAGGTTTCGTTATTGGTAACTGTGAAAATTGCAATTTTAAATTGGGTGCCTTTTTCCACTGTCTTCGGCACTCTTACGAATTGTAGGCTTGGCGCAAGCAATTCTGCAACTTGCCCTTCGCTTGTCTGCGCAAGGGCCGATGGACAATTAATTGTGGTAGAAGTGACATGGACCGAATCGCTTAGTTCTTGGCTACTTGTAGGCGAAATTGGGCAGTTATTGGTATTGATGATCTTGTCGTGCGATGGTTTTCGTTGCAGGTGGATTTTGCCGATTCCGGAGAGCTTAGACGGATACTCCGCCCGACAGAAGACATGTTATGTCCAAGCGCTATACAAGTATACAGGTATCATAAGCTGAAACCCACGAGATTATATAGTGCGGTATCGCTGGGAAAGGCTAAGGAGTGTTTTTCCCAGCATCGGCCGCCTAGGGGGTCTAGCGTATATATATTTTGTGGGGCGTGCTCTACCTAGGGCGCTTAGGGGATTTGTGTGGATGGTCGTTTGTATAGGGCGGCGCATTGCTTCAGTGTTGTAGGGGTGGTATTTGCGAGGCTGCTTTAGCGCTAGGAAACCCCCGCTTTTCCCTATCATGGCCCCGCTTTTCTTCAGCATCCACGAACATCATCAATCCACCATAGTCAACCACTCCTCCTCTACAACAGCGCAAACACCAAAAGGCGGAAGATGTCTCAACATCCCACCCACGACAACAGTAACTCCTTTAATACTATTAAGTCTTTTAATAATGTGTGGAAAAACTGTACCTTTGCCGATGATCGGGCTCCACTCTTGACTTGGTTATCACCCCTGGAGCCGAAGCTACGCCATCGGGATATCCAAGATCGTCGTGCTGACAATGTTGGGGAATGGCTTTTGCAAACCGAGAAATTCAGAAGATGGCAGGATTGGGGTGATAGAAGTGAAGATGATAAGGCAGTCTTGTTTTGCTATGGTGGTCCGGGGGTCGGCAAAACATTTATTAGGTAACCGGGAATTATTCTGAGGGATGGAGTAAAGAGACTAACAGGTCATGATGTTAGTTCGCTAGTAGTTGACGGGTTGTGCGATCGGTTCAGGGGGGGGAACACAGCTGTTTCATGTTTTTACTTGGATTTCGCAGCGCGAAAGGAGCAGTCTGTGGCAAGTGTTTTGGGTTCCTTGCTGAGACAAGTCGTTGGCGGAATGGAAAAGGTTCCAGAGGGAATAACCCAGGCCTTCCAAGAGGAGAAAAGGGCGATGGGTGGACGGGGTCCGCGACTCCCGGATATCGTGAAGATGTTACAAGCCATTACATCCTCACTGCGCACCTTTGTATGTATTGACGCTTTAGATGAATGTGCGGCGGTTCATCGAGTCAAACTCCTTAATTCGCTACAACAGATCCTCGAAACGTCCCCTCATACACGAATATTTATTATTGCGAGGCCTCATGTTCGTGTCGAGGTGGAAAGGCGTCTTGCTGGACGAGTGATAAGTCTATCTATAGGCCCCAGCAGAGATGATATCGTGGAATACCTTCGTATTAGACTAGAAGAGGACGAAACTCCAGACGCCATGGATGCGAGTCTAGAGGCAGACATTCTGGAGAAGATTCCCAAAAATATGTCGGAAATGTAAGTTGGGGCGATAATGCTAGGAATCCCCAGTACACAATTTGCTAATAGATATTCATCTAGGTTTCTACTAGTTTCCTTAAACATCGATGCAATCTTACAAGAATCGACAATCTCTCGGAGACGAGAAAAGCTTCGCAAAATGACCAATGGATTCGAGTTGGGAGATGTTTACGATGCGACAATCGAACGGATGAGATCGCAGGATGGGGACAAATCGATACTTGGGATGGCAGCGTTGATGTGGGTCAGCCATGCGGAACGACCGTTGCGAGCCGACGAGCTCTGCCATGCCCTAGCAGTGCAGTTAGGCTCGATTGATTTCGATTTTGGCAACATTCCTTCGATTTCGACATTGGTGAGCTGCTGCCAAGGGCTGATTACTGTGGATAAGGAGGGCTCAACCGTGCGATTGATCCACTTTACTCTCCAGGAGTATCTTTCAGCCCATCCGGATATACTCGGTCGCTCGCATTCTGTAATGGCCGAAATATGCTTGACGTATCTGAGTTCTCGACAGGTCCAAGCCGTTTGGGATTCCCCTTCTACTGATACCCAGAGTACACCCTTTCTCGAATATTGTTCCGTATACTGGGGAGTGCATGCGAAAAGAGAGCTCTCTGACTACGGGAGATCACTTGCGCTGGAGCTATTAAAAGAGAATTATGGCCTGATATCGACCAGATCACTTTTCGAACAGGTGCGGCATTGGTATATTTCGAATCCGGTTACCTTCTCTCCATTCCGTGGAATCCACTGCGCATCACTCTTCGGAATTGTTGAGGTTGTATCCGATTTAATTGAGATGGAGTGTTATGATATCAACGAAGGGGATTTTACAGGTTGCACGCCACTGGCATGGGCTGCTCGTAATGGGCATGAGGAAATAGTGAAGGTGCTACTAGAACGGAAAGAGGTCGACCCCGACAAGGCAGATATTTGTGGCCAAACACCGCTCTTGTTCGCCGCTTGGAAGGGACATGAGGGAGTGGTGAAAACATTACTCGGACGGGTAGAGGTCAACCCCGACAACCTGGATAAGTGCGGCCGAACACCGCTCTTTTTTGCCGCCCAGGGCGGACATGAGGGTGTGGCGAAAATCCTACTTGGGCGGGAAGATGTCAACCCTGACAAGCGGGATTATATCGACCAAACACCACTCTCGTTTGCTGCTGAGTATGGACGCGAGCGAGTGGTAAATATATTACTCGAACGGGGAGGGGTCGACCCCGACAGGCCAGATAAATACGGCCGAACACCGCTCTCGTTTGCCGCCGAACAGGAGGATGAGGGAATTGTGAAAATTCTACTCGGGCGCGAAGAAGTCAACTCCGACAAGCCAGATGATGACGGCCGAACCCCGCTCTCCTTTGCCGCCGAGCGGTCGTGGGGTGAGGGAGTTGTGAAAATCCTACTCGGGTGTGAAGAGGTCAACCCCGACAAACCAGATAATGACGGCCGAACACCCCTCTCGTGGGCCGCTGAGACTGGATATGAGGGAGTGGTGAAAATCCTACTCGGACGGGAAGAGGTTTACCCTGACAAGCCAGATAATGACGGCCGAACACCGCTCTCGTTTGCCGCCGAGAGTGGACGTGAGAGTGGACGTGAGGGGGTGGTAAAAATATTACTTGGACGGGCGGAGGTCGACCCTAATAGACAAGATAATGACGGCCGAACACCTCTCTCGTTTGCTGCCCAGGATGCAAATGTGGGAGTGGTGAAAATACTACTCGGGCGGGGAGAGGTAAACCCTGAGGAGCCGGATAATTACGGTGGAACACCGCTCTTGTTTGCCGCTTGGTACGGATGTGAGGGGGTGGTAAAAATATTACTCGGACGGGAGGAAGTCGACCCTGACAGGCCAGATATTGACGACCGAACACCACTCTCGTTTGCTGCTGAGTATGGACATGAGGGAGTGATGAATTTACTACTCGGGCGCCAAGAGGTCCACCCCGATAAGCCAGATAATGACGGCCGAACACCGCTCTCGTTTGCCGCCGAGAGTGGACGTGAGGGGGTTGTAAAAATATTACTTGGACGGGCGGAGGTCGACCCTGACAGGCCAGGTAATGACGACCGAACCCCGCTCTCGTTTGCCACCGGGGGTGGACATGACGAAGTAGTGAAAATACTACTCGGGCGCGAAGGGGTCCACCTCGACAGGCCAGATAATGTCGGCGGAACACCGTTCCCGTTTTCCACTGTTTGGATATGAGGAAGTTGTAGCTCTGCTACTGCCTAATGGGGCAACCACTAGTAAAGTTTGAGGTGTAAAAGACAGCGCTTCGCGCAACCAGCTGCGCACTGCCCCTTCTTTTTCGTGGCATGCTTTGCAGGGTGATGGCCTTGGAGATCACCCATTTCTAGTAGGGAGCTCCCATGAAAAGGGAGACTGATATATATCGTACCCTCCTACGCCCTTTTAGCTGTTAACCTTCATACTTGGGTGAGAATTTGTGAGCTTCTGTTGCCTAACTTCCATAGAGTTTGATTCGTGGGGATACTTTCTGTTGTTGTGGAGGGTCCTGTTTCTAGATTGCAAATTTCTCTCTCCTGTCACATTTAATTTTCTCTGTAAATTCCGACCTGCAGATCTTTTATTTCTCTCTTCTCTTGCTTTTCTCTCTCTCTTGTATGGTTTTTTTCTTCACTCTCTTCCTCTTCTCCCCTGCTCGAATCATAGATAAACCGCACACAGTGATTTTTAGACAGAGAATTGTAGTGAACAATAGTACAATGATGCTTCTGGCAGTTGTCGATAACTATCTATTGATCACACTAGTGAGCGAAGATTGGTTACCATGATTTTAATGACCAAGTGAATAGTACCATATCACCTTCAGCTGATATCCCCGTTTCGCGCCAGCTATTGGTCTGCAATGAGTCTGGAGGGGTCATTGTAGAACTACTTTTGATCCCCCTCTTTGGTCTCACCCTGCGGCCGATTTGCGGGACTAAACTCATACCACCTAATACTCCATGAAAGGGGTATAATCTGGCTAGTATACACGGCTATGTGACTGTCGCGGTAAAGGCCTCTCTCACGCCATCAAACGTCCAACACCCCGAGATTGAGATTTGTGAGGTTCGCGGCGAACCTCTCTGCACGGCATGCCAATAGCCTACGCACAGATAATATAGCCATTTTATAATTGCTATAAGAAATATCATTGGTGAGAAAAATGGAGTCTTTCAACTCCCTTACTGCCCTGCCCTTATACATCTTGAGGGAAGGGGATTAAGGAGCCCACAGCGTTGTACAACACCATCTCATAGTTGATTGGAATGGCGCAGGGAGGTGGGTGAATGATTTCTTTCTGTCATTCCTGTCCTTCTTCTTGTTTCGCATGTATAGTATGAATTGGGTTAGAAATAGTGCCTTATTGTGGTATGCTAGGCTGTGGCACGAATAGAGTTACTGGCCTGGCTAGCGCACATGTGGTTGAGATGCTGTGACCTGGCGTGCTGGGCTTGGTTCGAGGAATGGAATTTGTGTTCTTCTGCCTCTTCTGGCCAAGTGATATTTTATGAACGGCTTTGGGTACAGCTTCCGAGCTGGACCAAAGTTGAAAACTCGCCACTCGAGGTGAGAATGTTCAAGAGGGGATTTGAAATTCCAGCTCGGCTTGTTTATTTGGAAAATACACAACTACTAGAGAGTTTCTGGTACCGAGAGACGGGTTTTCCCTCGGCGTAGATGGAGATAGAGTGGATGATTGCCGAGGTGGTGATTTATTATACTCCCCTGGTAGACAATAGTGCGCTCTGCTGTGTTAGGCTCTGTCGATCATAATCGGAAAACAGGAGTCCCGAGGCACCTCTATAGAACATTCCATGTTTGCGATTAAGTGCTTCCCAATACTTTGACGCTCTAGAGAGAATTTTATTGTTAATCACCGGCACTTACCAACCACAACGCATTACTCCTCGAGTATTGGTAATCGATTGCGAAGAAGAAGAAGATGCTAGAAGTTTTTGGAGGATTCCCTATAGGGTCTAGACCGGGTGAATGGAGCAAGAAGAGGGGTAGAACACGTAGCAAAGTGGGGAACAAGAGCGGGGTATGAGGGGTAAGAGAATCGTACGAGAAGTGGGGAAAATGGCATGATACCTG
>Ga0307509_10004075_pt1 | contig 21414 bp, 17 predicted proteins | sample 10_EM_MG_FD_202245 | JGI IMG/M metagenome (GOLD analysis project Ga0307509, IMG submission 202245) | Populus trichocarpa ectomycorrhiza microbial communities from riparian zone in the Pacific Northwest, United States - 10_EM | ecosystem: Host-associated > Plants > Roots > Unclassified | place... | reverse complement strand
CTGAGGTGTCCAAGTTACCCTACCTTCACCGGCAAAGTCATCCTAGAACTTAGAGGTCGATTGCCTCACATTCTATGGGCTCTTAGATGTTCTTGGGCGCACACGCATCTGCGTGGGGAGGCCCCACGCCTACGTAAGGGTGGCCCGAACATGCTATTGAACTTGGGCGGGTTTTGCTAACACCCCCCTCTGGCCCCAGTGTTGGGACGGCGCGTCATAGGCAGACGGCTGTGTAGTTGCTCGTTTGCTAGTTAAAAGAGGTCATTGGAGCAGCTGCCGTAACACCGTATAAGTCGTCGCCATCCGACCGACTGAATGTCGTTCGCAGGATATATAAGGGGAGTATGGGTAACCGCCAAAATGGAGGTCGCTCATATATGGTCTCTCGGGCATCTAGGAGTCTATTCTAGCCTACGGGTTGTAGGGTAGTCTTCCTAGTGGTGCTCAGGTAGTCTCAGAAGGCCAGGGTGCTTTCGTGACAAATACCTCAGTAACCAGCCCGGACCTTCTCCCCTTGAATTGTAGCATTACTATGGGTTGTTATTGGACTCTAGTGGTATGACTCTTATCACGGTAGAGTATGTCCCGAGAGGCTGGCTATAGGTAGCGCCCACTTAGCCAACCATCGGCTACATCTCACCGGGGGAGCTTGCATCTCAATTTATCACATTAAATAGTCGCGTAGATTAAATAATGGACTGCATAGCTTGTATAGACGATATTGCCACTGGGCCAGTGAGTCCACCACCTAGGTATTGATTCCGGTTGTTGTAATAACAGTTAGCCACTGGTATGACTTTGATAGGAAGAGTTTTTCCACCTGCGGTTGTATTGGAGATGCATTGCAGAAATCATATCCTATTGACGGAGTTAAGCATACCCGAGTTGGTCCGACCCTTCCGGCAGGATAAATCCTGATGGAGGGTAGACCTCGGATGAACCCTGAGGAGGACAGGGTGCTCGCACAAAGGTCGGAAGTAGTGGTGAATGTCAAAGGCTTAAATCTGATATATACTTAAGTTTAAGCATTTGGCATTCTACTTCGACAACAAACCTTTCCTCGAGAGAACTAAATTGAGTGAAGCTTCGAGCTTAACTATATTAAGTTTTACCGTTGATTCTTCTGAATTATTTTACCTCATCTTTATCTTCTACTTTGAGTGTTTGGTGCGGTCGCAACCTTAGAGTTCACCTCTCTATAGGGTGCCCCTGTTACACACGTACACCTTGGGCCCAAAGTCAACGGGCACCTGCTCCAGTTAGCAGGAGAGTACACGACTTTCCTGTTCGGGAGAGTATCCAAAGCACGGCAGTACAAATCACCCAGATTTGCCAGAATTGCAACTACCGGGAATCCAAATCCGCTCTGTGCCGCTATCAACACTCCTGCATTACTCGCGGTAGTAATCACAAGGGCTCCCAATGTCCTTCCGGAAACAATCGGGTAACCTACCAATCTTGCAATGCCATCCACCGACGTTAGCCCCCCTGCTTTCCTTCACCATCACTATGCCCCTATGCCCACTCCGTTAATGCTCTCTTGTTCCTACTCGAATCCACATCCAAAATCATATACTTACTCTTATATTCTCAAGTGCAGCAGCACTCGCCAACGAACCAGAGAAGCCAACTCCAATGAATGACACTCAGTCTAGCATCACATATACAAAGCCACAACCTCGCCCAAATACCTCTATCCATTATCCACTTTTCACACAGCCTAGCGTACTGATGCCAGCAGGTGTACTAAAGTCTCTCGGATGGAAGAGGCTTATGCACAGGTTCCCGGACAAGGCAGTAGTAGAAGCCATTCTGGGTATCTGTCAATAGGGAGCAAGAATAGGTTATCACAGCCAGAGGAGCTCGATCACCATCCACCCAAACCTAGCTACTGCAGAGGAGGACCCAAAGCTTTTCACAGAGGAGATTGAGACAGAGCTTCAGAAGAACCGACTCGTGACATACCAAGACCCCCTCGAACTACCGCCCCACTATACAGCCTCTCTGTTAGAATTAACAGATAAAGCCGATGGAACCAAACGCCAAATTCATCATCTCTCCTACCCACCGGGGGATACAAGTGCTATAAACAATGGAATCCCGGAAGAATACAGTACCCTCAGATATAGCACGATAGATGAAGCAGTAAGCGCAATCCAGCAGTATGGAAAGGATTCGCTCCTAGTCAAGCGGGACTTCGAATCAGCATTTCGCCACATACCGGTCTCTCCATTAGACTCCCCACTCCTAGGCTTCAAATGGGACGGGAAATACTACGCCGAATGCTTTCTCCCTTTTGGTCTTCGAACGGCACCGTACCTCTTCAATCTATTCGCAGAGGTTTTCCACTGGATTCTAGAGGATCAGCTTAACCACCAAAATCTCCAAGCAACCGTTATCCATTACCTCAACGACCTTTTAATCATAATTCCAAGAGGGGGGAGTGCCAAAAAATACAGTGAAGTATTCACGAGACTTTGCGCAGAGGTGGGACTCGCCATTAAGGTGTCCAAGAATGAAGAGGGCCTAGTCGCCAGTTTCGGAGGTGTAGAACTAGATACTCGAACTATGGTAATCAGGCTACCCGAAAAGAAACTTCGCAAAGTGAGAAATCATTCTTGCCACCCGCAAGAAGAAGTCGCTTTCCCTGCTTGAGTTACAAAAAGTCACAGGCTTTTTAAACTTTGTCTCAACAGTAGTACCACTTGGACGCACTTTCCTCCGCCGCTTATACAATATGGAGTTGTATTTACCTCCTGGCACAAGACATGGCAAGCGTCGGCTATCCCGAGAGGCCCATAAGGACCTGGCTTGGTGGTCGGATGTACTCAGAATCGCACCGGAGATGTCAATCGCAAAACGAACGAGAGAGGTAGTCAGCGCTTGGTCTGATGCCGCGAGTAGTAAAGGCCTCGGTGCATTTTATATTAGCGAAACACAAGCCTCCCCACTGCCTGAGTCTGCATTTGCTATCGCCCTCCCAAGCCATCTAGCAAACATTAACGAGCACATTAATACCCAGGAAATGAGGGCGGTGGAACAAGTACTCCTACACTAGGGAGCCTTATGGAAACACAAACATTTGATAATACATACGGACAATCAGGCGGTTGCCCACGGTCTAACAAATGAAACCATTCGCGGAGCACCAATGCGAGTACTCAGGAGATGCTTCCTTCTCGTAGCAGAGTATGACTTGGACTTAGAAGCGCGATGGATCTCGACTAAAGACAATGCCTTAGCCGATGCGCTCTCCTGCTTTGACCTCAACAGAATAGCTGACCTTGCCCCACAGTTGTTAGCCGAAACCTGCAGCCTCCAGAGACATGGGTTTCTAATATACGGCAGTCAGGACTCTCCGTAATGGCAGCCTACTATTTATGGCGTGGGCTTGCACCATCAACCAGGAGGAATTATGAGACACCAAGATCCCGCTTCACAACATTCTGTGCTCTTTCTAACTACCGACACCCCAATGCCGGATGCTTTCCAGCTGAGGCCACCTGGCTCATAGAGTGGTTGTGCTCTCTCGCTGGCACGGTAAAGGTCAAAACCATGAAGGCCTATTTAGTTGGAATCAAGTCATACCAACTAGATCTCGGTATTGACTGTAAGGCTTTTACGGATCCCCGACTAGAAAGAACAATCCAAGGAATTAAGCGTGACCACAACGAACCCCAGCGCCGGACAAGAACTCCACTCACCCGGCCCTACCTGTTGAGGTTCCTCTCCACCCACCGATCCCCCAATTACGAGAATGCAGTTATACAAGCTCCCTTCACCCTTGCCTTTGCAGGATTCTTACGTGTAGGCGAGTTCACTTACAATGCGGCGGATACCGAGTTGGGACCTGCATTTCCGAAATGGTTTCTTACAAAAAGATGTATCCGACTATCAAGCAATGGGGAGTACCTGGAACTCAATCTTCCGTCATCAAAAACAGACATGGTTCGCGCCGGAATAAATCTCACCATTGCAGCAACCCACGATCTTGGATGCCCAGTTCGGGCTATGAAAGAATTCCTAGCCAGGGACAGCCACCGGCCACAGCACGCGCCACTCTTTTGCATCGGAAAAGACGAGCAACAAGCCTTTACTCGAGAATATGTCGTACAAATATTGCAGCAGCGAGCTAGGGCTGCAGGCTTGGAACACGGCACCCTGAATGGCCATAGCCTTCGCAGAGGAGCTGCCACCTGGGCAGCAGAGGTTGGAATACTAGACAATGAGATCCAAACCCTTGGCCGGTGGCGGTCTGACGCATATAAAGCGTATATTGAGTACTCACAGGAGGACCAAATCTCCCTCTCAAAGCGCTTTCAAGCTCAGCCGAGAGCCAGGAGAGGCAACTAACCCCGCTCACGGGGGGCCAGCCTGCCTGGATCTGGGAGAGACGTTAGCCACCGTACAGCAGGCCAGGTCAGGCTCCCGCTCCATCGCCTGCCTCAACTTGGGACACATCGGCGGCAACGATCTCCCAGGCAAGGGCAGCGGCAACTTCTCCAACACCCCCGGCGACAGATCTACAGAACCACCATTTTGTATCGAGGCTATAGTTGGATTTCTTTTGGCGTTACTGCTCTTTGGCGTTTTCCTTACTTCTCCTTTTCCTGGGTTTCTTCTAGTTAGTTTAAATGGACCGGTTTGGCTTTGATAAATTGGCCACATATCCGGGATGAAGTTGACAAGCATCTTGCACGGAGGGCAGTGGCAAGATCAATAACACCCGCCGAGAGTGATATCGTCACATTCCTCCGAGTGAAACTGAAAGAGGATTCTATTCCGAATGCGATGTACGAAGGTTTAGAGGAGGAAATTATACAGAATCTTCCCAAAATGGTTTCGGGAATGTAAGTATGAAGGGAACACTCTCAACATCTCCTAAAGTTCTGGTTAATGATATTGTATCTAGCTTCCTGCTTGTCTTCATAGGAATCGAGGCAATTCTACAAGAAACGATGATATATCGAAGGAGACAAAGACTTAGAGAAATGGAGGATGGCTTGGGCTTGGGAGGCGCATACGGGGCAATGCTTGGAAAGATAAAGGCTCAGGGTGGGGAAAGCGCAAGACTCGGAATGGCCGTTCTGATGTGGATCTCCCATTCGATGATACCATTGCAGGTGGATGAACTATGTCATGCGATAGCAATCCGGATAGGGTCAAAACATCTCGATAACGATGAAATCCCGCCAATATCGACCTGGCTAAGCTATTGTCAAGGACTTGTCACGGTGGATAAGGGTGCCTCGACTATTAGGTTGATCCATTTTTCCCTTCAGGAGTATCTTGGTACTCACCCCGACGTCTTTGACAAAGCGCACTCGACGATGGCGGAAACCTGTTTGACGTATCTTAACTTCCAGAGCATCAAGGATCTTTCGGCCGACTCCCCCCCCGACCCCCGAGACACGCCCTTCCTCGGTTATTCTTCTCTATATTGGGGAACCCATATGCGAATGGACCTCTCGGATGTCCCAAAAACATTGGCAATTGAGCTTCTTGGTGAATGGGATAGTCATATATCTGCCAGATACCTTTGGGATTCGGTTAGAGCACAGTTGGCTCTCTTAACCCACATCGGCGATCTATTTCCTGCTCTGCATTGTTCCTCGTACTTCGGAATCGCCGCTATCGCGGATACTTTGATTCAGATGAGCATATTGGATGTGAATCAACAAGATGCCGCGGGTATGACACCACTCATGTGGGGCGCAAGATCTGGGCATGAAGAGGTAGTGAGGTTGCTCTTACAACAAAAACGTATCCAACCTGATAAGCGGGACAGGAAGCTGGGCCGAACCGCACTGTCATGGGCTGCTAAACATGGACATGAGGGAGTGGTGAGACTATTTCTTGGACCGCAATTTGCCAATCCTAGGAGCATTGGTCGGCTATGGGGAGCACAGCTTGTGGTGGGTCAACTCTTTAGCAAGCGATATGTGAACCCCGATTCTCGGGACTGGTGGGTTCTCCGAACGCCCCTCTCGTGGGCTGCCGGGAATGGCCATGAGAGAATAGTGAAGCTTCTGTTGACGAGGAACGATGCCAACCCTGATCGTTCATGTAGACTCGGTCGAACACCGCTCTCGTGGGCTGCCGAGAATGGCTATGAGGGAGTAGAGAAGTTACTGCTGGAGCGGAAAGAGGTCAACCCCGACACCAGAGACAGGTGGTGGAGCCGAACGCCGCTCTCGTGGGCTGCCAAGAATGGCCATGAGGGGGTAGTGAAGCTGCTGTTAACGAGGATCGATGTCAACCCTGATAGTTCAAGCGAATATGGTGAAACACCGCTCTAGTGGGCTGCCAAGAAAGGTCATGAGGGAATAGTGAAGCTGCTGTTAACGAGGAACGATGTCAGCCCTGATAGTTCAACCAAATATGATGAAACACCGCTCTGGTGGGATGCCGGGAATTGCCATGAGGGGATCGCGAAGCGACTGTTGGAGCGGAAAGAGGTCAACCCCGATACTCCAGACACGAGGGATAGCCGGACACCGCTCTCGTGGGCTGCCGAGCGTGGCCATGAAGGAATAGTGAAGCTACTGTTGGGGCGGAAAGAGGTCAATCCCGACACCACGGACACGTCGTATGGCCGAACACCGCTCTTGTGGGCTGCCATGCATCGCCGTGAGGGGATCGTGAAGCTGCTGTTGGAGCGGAAAGAGGTCAATCCCGACACCCCAGGCACCGAGGATGGCCGAACACCGCTCTCATGGGCCGCCTGGAATGGCCATGAGGTAATTGTGGAGCTACTACTACAGCGGCAAGATGTCAACCCCAATTGCGCCGATAAATCCGGCAACACACCCCTCATGTTGGCCACCAAAAACGGCCATAATAGAGTCGTAGAACTTTTAACGGCCCAACATTCCCGGAGTATCCGGTAATTGGCTCGCCGCCCGCCTCCCCGGAGTTTTGTCACCCTTTTCCCTTATAAATCGACGCTCGTTGATATAGGGACATAGTACCGCGCGAATATAAGTTTAGTCTGGGGTGGTCTGAGATGGTTTATTTGTTTTCTTGCTTCCAGCTTTTTATTTCTAGTTGTTTTAAGGATTAAGTTGGAAGTGTTTTTTTTTGCGTTTTTTTTTTGGATAAGTCAACCTTTCTCTCATTCATCGGCAATCTCTCTCTTCGTTTGACACAAGTATAGGCTAAGGTTTAGAGGATATATATAGCGGTCTATTTTTGTGGAGTGGGTATCCTGGTCTTGCACAGCACGATAACTGTTGTTTTTTCCTTTTGTTTTCTTATCCTAATGGACCGGAATGTGCTCGAGTATCATAAAGGATTAAGGGCTAGCACGAATTGGAGTTTTTTCTTCTTCTTCTTCCGGATACGCTAGTGGGCGACATAACCTGGGGTGCGTGGAAGAGATCGATACATGCGAGTGACAAAACCTCGAGTCGACGGCCGTTTTACACCAAAAAATGAGCACCTTCTACGGACCACTTGAATTACCCCAACGAATCTGCGGTTTTCACATTAGGCCAAACCAAACTAGGGAACTGGTAGAGTTTCAAGAAATGATCTTGGGTATATTGTTTATGAAATGAGAAACCAGAGATAAGTTAAACGGGAGTAACGGGGGTTGCCGTATATCATTTCGAGACCCTCATGCAAACACTCAAATTACTTTCCGATCTCGCTACGGTATTCGGGCTTGATATTTCTATTATATAAAAAAAAATCGTTGTTCTCATGCCTTTCGCAATTCACCAAAATTTCTAACCTCTGTAGTGTCGAGCTATAGGTTTCTGAAAATGGCTCTTTCTGGAGTAAAGTGGCCAATGGCACGAATTCTTTATGACGCAACCTTATTGTATAGCGGGGAAGTGGTGGCAGTATGGGATCTCAAAAGCCTTTAGAATATAACTGTGTGGTCTAAGTTAGCAACAAGAACTAAATTTCGTGGAGCCGTTAGTAGCGGAATGTGATGAGATGAGTAGGCGGGGAAGACATAAAAAAGCCGAGCGGGGAAGTAGGCCTAAATGAACCTGGCGACGGTTGAGTGGGACAAGTTTAATTTATGGGAGTAGTACTCTTGCAAAGTGCAGTGAGGTAGCCGAGCGGTAAATGAGGACCCACCGACGGTGGTGAATCCGAGTGGGCATGCCGGGGGTCTTTCTACCGCAGGAATATTTCGAATATCTATGTCAATAAAGTCACCTTCCATTCCAAGGGCATGGGATAACTAGCCCAATTTAAAAGGTTACATACCCCACAAGCGATACTCACATATGAACCCCATGCCGAGTCTCTATCTGCTCCTTCGTTGAACTGTCATTCGTGATGAGATTGCCGTGTAAGCATGCCCCTAACCCCTTCTCCCCTTTGGTTATCTCATCAAACTTCCTTCGCCTGCGATGGAGAGTAATCGCGCTCGGGAGTGTATCAAGGTGGAGAGAAATGAGAAGGAGCCTAGACACCTGGGTTAGTGGCCCATACCTGGGACTTGTACTCGCGTACCCTATCCCCGCCCCGGGATTCACGTTCAACGCAAACATCTTTGGTATCACGCTAATTTTTGCACCTGCTAGCATCAGGTATCCGGTTCTCGACACCAGCGACTCAGTCGGCTAGCTTGCCTCGGGGCCATTGTTGTCCTCAAGATAGCGAAAGACACAAAGCCAGAACTTGGTGCCCTCCAGCGCCTCCTTCTGTGCCGAGGTTGACAATATTATTGAACGAGTTGTGCAATGAGTTGGAGATGACGGGTGATCTCCTGCTTCCGGGATCTGACTTCCCTCACGAGAAGTGGAGAGGGGTGGATGGTCTGTAGTGAGGATCTGTCTTGTTTTGGAGCTCGAGGGAATCTGTATCGCCTGAAGAAAGAGGGTGACTTCAAAGGCTAGGGGTTACACAAACCTGGGCAAGCATCTTTCGTGGAGTATCGGTAGCCCAAATTAGTGCTTGCTTTTTCCAACCCATCAGTGCGGATCCATTATCAGCCTCACAGAGGTTCGGACAAGGTTCTTAGAGTTATTCCGACCCGCAAAAATTGAGAAGAACCCGAATACGCTAGCAAGGGTAAAGAAGGTGTGGCAAACCGTTGCCACACTTTAGTGTAAATCGGGCTGCCAAAAGAGACGAAACTTAGTGCTCGGGTGGCGATCATGTAAAAACATTATTACCCCTTGCAGCGATTTCTCTTGGGTAAACGTTCACTATACCATGAAAATGGGTGAAACTTTGCGGTATACCATGATCGAATGGCGCACGGTGTTTTGTGAAAGAAAAAGCCACCATTGCTCGGCGAAAAAAGCCACCGTTGCTCGGTGAAAAAAACCACCGTTGCTCGGTGAAAAAAGCCACCATTGCTAGGTGAAAAAAACACCATTGAGCTAGCTGTGACTGGGGATTTTTTCGCCGCCCACAAATCTTGGGTAGGATCGTAGCCCCTATTTAATGCTTCGTTCCCTCCTCCTGCCAGTAATTCTTCATTCATACCAGCTCTCTTTAATTATTACTTCCGGCCTATTACTTTATTCTTTCACCCTTTGGTACCACGAGGAAAGCATTGAACTGTAGTTCTTGCTTTGAATTGTAAAGAACAGAGTTGTAACTCATTCTTTCAATTCTACCATATACACGAAAATGGATTACCCCAAAGCCTCAATGTGCACTCCAGCCGGACGTCTCAAGGCCCCCCCCTATATTGCAAAAGACGAAAAAAAGACTTTCAAGTTACCGGAACCTTCCTCAGCCAATATTCTGCCACTCCACTTTAGACCTTCCGTCTGTCGACAAGATGAACAAGGCCCAAAGGCATTATGCGATTACAAGCTTCAAACACAATTATCCTCCCAGTTGAAGCTATCGGCAAAGATGAAACAAGAAGCAGAGGCAGCACGAGAGACAGGAGAGTCAACATTTAGACACATATTTGGAAAGAATTGTGAGTTTTATGTTGATAAGATAATATTTAAATTACTAATTACAAATAGGCAACACCATAGAAGTATTTTTCGAGATTGACTGCCATGAAAAACGCGCTCCTCCCACCTCCCGCAAGGCTACACTCAAGGAAACTCAAGCTTTAGGCTCCAGTTATGAGCAATTAGATGTTGGGGAAAAAGGATTTTATGTGGCCTTGGATAAAAACTACGAAAAGATTTTTGTCATGTTTGGGGCTGGGCTCAAGTTGATTTACGGGGACAAGATTGGAGACTATGTGGAGAAGGCAATGTGCTGGAATATTGAGGAATACGCATCAGTCAATCCACCGGAAATTCCCAAGGACGTACGGCATAAAGACTATGAAGAATGGCTCCTTTCAAATCCTCACCTCTGTTGGCCACCTTGGGCACGGGCTGGAGTCTATCACTGGGGAATTTGGATGGAGCAGGGGCATTCTAAGCGGGGAAGTGTTACTACGAAGGACACTAACGTGAAAGGTCATATGAAGAAAGCCATTTTGCCATTATTTGCCGCCATGGGCGCTATAACAAGGGCTCAGCGAATATTACTGGCTGCGGTTGATATTGAGTGTCTGAAAGAGTATGAAAAAATACTAGGTAAGTGTTTGGAGGCCAGGAAATCTTTTGAGACTGATGAGCGGGAATGTTTTACACTTCGGACATGTTTAGTGAATGTGTTTACTGAACCGCATGTGGATGGTAGAGATGTGAAAAATGGTTGGGCATCAATGTGTCCATTAGGCGAGTTTGAAGATGGTGATTTTTGTATTACTGAGCTAAAGCGCAGGTTTGTTTATAAGGTAGGCTCTATTAGCTTTCTGAAAAGTGAGCAGTACGAGCATTTTACTTTGAGATGGAGGGGACATCGGTACTGTTTAGTGGCTACTATTCATGAAGCTGTTAAGCAGGAGTTATTGTATGGTAAAGCCTAAAAGTATTTAGTTATTAATAGTAGTTTATGATAGCTTCAAGTTATAGAATAAATAAGTTTTAAAAGCATAGTTGTTTAATTTTCAGTCATGGCTAGTCACTCGTAACCTCAATTTCATATAAAGAGATAAAAGAAGTTATAGTATATTGAACCCGAACCTAATGGAATACACATAGCTGCCTGTCAACTAGAATATAAACTAACTTGAAATAACTTAGTTAATCTCAATACTGCTAGTAAGTTATGTCCCGAAAGGTAATTGGTGATTCAGAAGAAACAAGACCTCGTTGTCCGGTCAATAAGCATTGATATCATTTTGAAAAGTGAAATAACAAGAAGAGGAAATATCAAAACAACGCGTACTTGACAAGACACTTAGACTTCTCTGCTACTATTTAAATATCCTCAATGCTCTCTTTTATTAGTATATATCAACTTAAACTTGGATTTATCGACTAACAAACATCCATCCTTCATTGTGTCAGCTATCTTCACAGATATTTCTCCCTACTTCAATTTCCTTTACTCTTAATCATTTGATATCTTTCTTTCTATTCATAATGCCTACCACACCACTCCTCCTTGCTCAACGTTTCGAAAGCTTTGAAGACGTTAAAAGGGCAGTAGAGGACTGGTCAATTGCTGATAAGTTTGCATTCCGAATGCATCTTAAAGATAAAGATAGGGCAGATTACCGATGCAAAATTTCCACAATATGTCCTGCTCGAGCAGTTGAAAATGCTGTTATCTGTCAATGGAGAGTCTTTGCTAGTCGAACTAGAACAGGTGATATCAAGATTAGTCGTCTGATCTCACACCATGATTGCCTAGGGGCTGCAATTCCGATCCGTTCAACATGTAACAATCAGTCTTGGCTTACGCGACAAATTCCGAAACACCTTGTCGTTAGCACTACACGAAAGACAACACCACGAGAGCTTATCGATACTATTCAACTGCATTATAATGAAGAGGTTAACTATCAAGCAGCATATAAGGCATGTTCACAACTCAGTAATAATACGATTGAATATGAGCGCGATAGTTACCGGCAAATACCAGCTTATTTAGCCCGTGTCCAAGCCGCCAACCCATGGGCGTATTTGCGATTAGATTCTATTCCCACGGCCGAAATCGACCCTTCAAGCGGAGAGCAATTGTCGCAATTTCGTCGTGCTTTCATCTGTCCCGCCAAAGCCCAACTCTCCTTTCAGCAATGCCGAAACTTTGTTGCTCTTGATGGTACTTTCTGCAAAGCTCATTATATTCAAACTCTGCTCCTTGCCGTTACTATTGATGCCAATGGTCATATTGTTCTTCTTGCATGGGGTGTGGTTGAAGGAGAAAATAGTGACTCTTGGACTTGGTTTCTGAATCATCTTAAGCATGCGATACCACAGATCATGAATGCAACTATCATGAGTGATCGTGATAAGGGATTAATCAATGGTGAAGCTATTTTAGGAGAAGGCATTGTTCAGGCACACTGCTGTTTTCATCTTTCTCAAAATTTTAAAAGCAAGTTTGGGACACGGTTGACGGAGCAACATTTTTGGGGAATTGCCAATGCTCGATCTGAGGCAGTATTTACAACAAGACTACTTGCCTTAGAGCAGCAGAAGCCAGAAGCTGCAAATTACTTGCGAGGAATTGAGACAAGACTTTGGGTGACGGCGTTCTTTCCGGGCAAACAATATGGTCACAATACTTCGAATATTATTGAATCATACAATAAAAGTCTACAATTGGAACGCGAGCTCCCAATTGTAGACTTGTTGAACGAGATTTGGCACTCATCAATGGCTACCCGGTTCAAGCGTCTTCAGCAAGCGGAATCTTCACTAGAAGGATATCCTTTTACGAGTATCTGCCGAACTGAGGCAGAGACTAGTCGATTATGGGCACAGAGTAATTGAGTTCGAGCCTCCACAGCTGTCCAGGCAGAAGTGGTTCAACGGGTACCAGGAGCTGATGATAATATAGAAAGAATTCATATTGTTAATTGTATTTATTTTCTAAACCTCCTACTCATACACTGGCTAATATTTGTCCTTTACAGTATATACAAAATCATGTACCTGCATGAGATATCAAGAGAATGAGGTTCCCTGTGCACATGCTTATGCATTTCTTCTTCATTTACATCAGGCGCCTATTGACTATTTTCCTTCTACCTTGTCTATCCAAACTTGGCGGCAGACATATTTGGAGAATTGGAAACCTGTCAGTATTGAGAATTTGGAAGATAGTCCAATCAGTCCGCCAACTTCCCGTCGACTTCCTGGCCGGCCTAAGAAGAAGCGTGCTCAACGTGGTGAACGTGGTCTTGCAGCCCTACAGTATGCTCGTCGTATGCATGGGGAGGTTGTAGTTGAAGACTGTCGTCAGCGTTGTGGAACCTGTGGCAATCTCGGGGGGCATAATTCAAGAACCTGTACTTTCGGACATGAATAATGTTTTTAATTTTTGTTTCTCCCTTTTACTTATTTTTTCTCTTTTTTTCTTTTTCAGCTTTCATATCTTCTATTTCCATTTACGGTTTATTAATTTAATTATTAATTAGTGCTGGGTATAAATCTCTTTTTTTTAATTTAGTTTCTATTTTTAATTGTTTTTAGCTGCTTTGACCGTTGTCTTTAATAATTGTGGTATCCGGGATAAAAGTACTATGTTTCACTCAGATTCCATGGTATATGAAAGGTTTTCCCATTTCTCTTCCAGCGTCTTTCTTACCCATGCTAGCGTATTCTGGCTCTTCCCAATTTTTGCGGTAGTACCCAAAGGGCTAAATAGCGTGACAGGACTCTGTCACCGACAGGGGGTCATCATGTCCGGCATGTCAATTTTGCTTTGCGACCTACCCGTAATTTTCTGACGTTTGTAAACACGTCTGCCATTGCATGCCACCAAAATATTGAGGCTCCGGGCAATCTTTTGCCCGTATCCAATAGCAGTCGTGTTTACAAACGTCAGAAAATTACGAGAGAGTGAATCTTGTTTACCTACCATTCTAATTCGCTTAACCTTTCCAGAGACCCGATACCGCCCCGCCGCCGTCTTGCTGTGCCTAAGCGAGAATAATAAATAAAACAATCGCGTTTCCCTTTTTTCGGATTTACACTCGCGTACCACACAGTGAATCTCCGTGACACACCGGTAAGTTAATACTCTAACAACAAACACTAATTGGGGCCCGTTTGCTTATAGGCGACCAAATTACCACTTCAAAATAATGCCAACCGCTATAGGAGGGCTAGACCTTTGGACGGGACGGGCAGGTAAGTAGTGTCCACCTACCGAGGCTCGCCGTCTACCGGTAGTGTGGATGGGTATTCTAAACGCACCTCTGAGGCAACATCATGTTCCCACCGTCCAGTAACAGGAATTTAGGACGTCAGAAATTTAGGTAAACACTTTTACCCCGTCCATCGGATAATGTGCTGGTTGACACGCCACTATCTAGTTTTATCACCGCCATTTTTAGGACAAGAGAGTTTGGTAAACGGGCCCTTGTTATTGCGGATATACAGCAATTTCTCTATTGTGTCAGCTCTTTAGTAACGACACCATCGCCTACCAAAGGTGTACTTTATACCCCAGGCCAATTTCGTGGAGGGGGTGATGGGAAGGAGAGGCTGGGTAAAGGTTTGGTGGTGAAACTTATTTTCCCGCAAAGAGGTTAAAATAAGAGACCTGGGTGGTTTTCGGTTTCGCAAGGCAAAAAACTCAGACCCAAGCCAGGCATCCAGATAACCACCCAAGTCCTGACAAAGCTTATTTCAACCTCACCCCTCCCACGCCCCAGCATATGATACCGGCACTTGAGTGATTATGGTGCCTGGACAAAATTAACCGCGCACCGACGATTAATGGTAATGGAGCACTCCTGATCGCTCTGCAATTCCAACACCACCTAACGAAATTCCTCTAGATCAAACATTGGTTTCTACTTTATATCATACTCGAATATTCTACACCTAATTTACTTTTATTTTTTTATTTTATTATTTTTTCCTGGCTTTCATGACATTGGGCTCGTAGGGAAACACTATTGCTATGAGGAGTTTTTCATGTTTATTAATGCTTGGTTAATTTTCTCCTTGAATAATGCCATCGAGTACATCCCTCCACCAGCTGTGTTGGGAAACTTTTTTATTCTGTTCCATTTTATTCGCGCTTTTCATACTGCAGAAAAACGTCCCGGGTAAGCTACACCAATACTGGCGCTCGGTTCAATGTGCTCGAGTAGTTCTGACCTCAAAAAGGATCCACGGTAGTTGACTCTCCTCCGCTAAGAAAAAAAAAACCAACAGTTAGCTCCACGCTTACCCATGATGTTTTCTTGAACCGCACAAGTACGGTATTTCTACCCCGAACAGAAGCTGAACACTACAGTACTGGGTACTGGGTTGCCATTGCCGGGTGCAATCCAAGTAAAAACAGCATCTTTCACACCGGTATTTAGCGTAGTTTAGGCCCTGCTGGGCAAGCCATAATATATTGTAAAAAAAATTCCATTTTCCTATATCCCAACCCCTTTTGACCAATTGGGGTAAAACGACTAATATCTGGATAATGGCGCTATTCTGATGATTCTGATGAAAAGAAAAATCGGGTAGGATGCCTGTAGATTGAGCTATAACCAAAAAGGTAAAATCTTTCCTTGACTTGCAGAAAAAGGAACTCGGGTACTAGATCATGGGCCTGATATCACTCAGACAGTAGCAGATGACAGAAAAACTCAACTTGTCCAACGTAAACTGGCTCAATAATAAAGGCATCAGTATTGTCAACTTCTTTAATGAAACAGAAACGGAGGGATATCAAATTCCTCAAGAGTTCTCACAGCTTCGAACAACAGCAACAGCTCTATCGTGTCTGAGCTGACGGACTCAGCGATATGGGAAAATGAGTAGAAAGAGCTAGCAGGTTCAGAAAACTGGGCGATCCAGAGAATGACTGCAGTTAGTGAGTGTTATTCTGTTGGTGGCAGTCACTCAGTTACTCTAACTTCCCTTTGATAAATACGTATTTTTCCTTCTCTAAGCGCTATACCCCAATATTACTCCTGTCTACACCCGCCACTGTCACTGGCTCACTCTAACTTCCTTCTTCTAAATACCCATTTCCTCTTTCTCCAAACACTCTATCTCAATATTATCCATCTCTGCAACTGCCACCGTAATCAAGTTACTCTAACTTCCTTCTCATAAATACCAATTCTCTCTTTCTCTCAATACTCTACCTCAATTTCGCTGATCTCCCCAACTACAACAGTCACTCACTCATCTAACCTTCTTCTTATAAATACACATTTCCCCTTTTTCCAAATACTCTACCATAATATCACTCATTTGGGCATCGACAGCAGCAACTCAGTCACTCGAACTTCCTTCTTATAAGTACCTATTTTTCCTTTCCCCAAATGCTCGACTCCAATTTCACTCATCTACGCAACTTGTCCTGTAACTCACTTAGGCCCTGTTCAGTTATGATAGGACCGTTCCATTGGGTGACTGTTTCTGCTGTGAAAATGACCTTCTCTCCGTTTTGAAACAGTCATTTGTATGAGACAACGGAACGGTCCCATTACAACCAAACAGGGCCTTACTTTAACATCCTCTCCATTTCCCCTTTATGCAAATACTCTACCTCAATATGTGTCATATACACAACTAAGTTAGTAACTCACTCACTCGCACTTCCTTCTCATAAATATCCATTTCCAAATTATCCAAATACTCTATCTCAATATCACTCATCTCCGCTTCTGCAGCAGCTTCTCAGTCACTTTAACTTCCTTTTCTTAAATACTCTCTTCTTTGTTCTCTACACACTTTATCTCAATATTACTTATCTCTACTACGGTATCAGTTACTCCATCACTTTGACTTCCCTTTCATAGATACCTACTTCTTTGTTCTCCAGACATTGTATCTCCATATCACTCATCTCCGGTACTGACTTGTTTGTTCTCTACACACTTTATCTCAATATCACTCATCTCCGCTACTCACTTCTCTGCTTTCTACATACTTTATCTCCATATCTCTCATCTCCACTACTAACTTCTTAGTTCTCTATACACTTTATCTCAATATCACTCATCTCCCCTACTGTAATGGGGGTACCCTATAGAGAGGTGAACTCTAAGGTTGTGACTCCACCAAACTCTCAAAGTAGACGATAAAGATGAGGTAAAATAATTCAAAAGAATCAAACAGTAAAACCGAATATCGTCAAGCTGAAAGCTTTACTCAATTAGTTCTCTTGAGGAAAGTTGGTTATCGAGGTAGAATGCCAAACACTTAAACTTTAAGTAGATATCAGATTTAAGCCTTTGACATTCACCACTACTCCGATATTGTGCGAGCACCCTGTCCTGCTCAGGGATGTCCGAGGTCTACCCTACATCAGGAATTATCCTGTCGGAAGTTTGGGACCAAGTCGGGTACGCTTAACTCCTTCAAGTGGATGTGAGTTTCTGCAATGTATCTCCAATACAACCTCAGGTGGAAAAACTCTTCGTATTGAAGTCATGCTAGTGGCTAACTGTTATGACAACAACTGGAGTCAATACCTAGGTGGTGGACTCACTGGCCCAGTGGTAGTTTCGTTTATACAAGCTATGCAGTCTATCATTTAATCTATGAGACTACTCAATATGATAATTTGACATGCAAGCTCCCAAGTGAAATGTAACCAATGGTTGGCTAAATGGGCACTACCCATTGCTAGCCTCTCAGGACATACTCTACCGTGATAAGACTCATACCTCTAGAGTCCATTAACAACCGATAGTAATGCTACAAATCCAGAGGAGAAGGTTTCTGCTGGTTACTTAGATATTGTCCCCAAAGCACCCTGGCCTTCTTGGACTACCTAAGTACCTCTAGGAAGACTACCCTACTACCTATAGGCTAAGATAGACTCCTTGGTGCCGGAGGAACAATATATGGGTAACCTCCATTTTGGCGGTTACCCATACTCCCCTTATATATTCTCCGAACGTCATTCAGTAGGAGGGACAGTGAAGACATATAGGGTGTTATGGCAGCAGCTCCAATACCCTCTTTTTACTAGCAAACGAGCAACTATGCAGCAGCTGCCTATAACACGCCGTCCCAACACTCAGGCCAGAGGGGGGTGTTAGCAAAAACCCCCTAAGTTCAATAGCATGTTCAGGCCACTCTTGCTTAGGCATCTGACTTCTCTGAACAGGTGTATGTGGGCCCTGAAACATCTAAGAGCCCGTAGAATGTGAGCCAATTAACCTCTAAGTTGTAGGATGACCCCACCGGTGATGGTAGGGTAACTTGGATACCTTAGTAGGGTAACTGGGATCCAGTGGCATAATGGTCAAATCCCTAAGGTAAGGTAACTTTGCCCTCTTATGCCTTTAACCGCTTCGGAAGTACTCCTGGTAACACCTAATATCCTCTCAGAGGTCTGTGTAATGTTTCCATTGTTTTCTTAACTTTATGTGAACTTACTCCCGAAAGGTTACCCTGCCTAGTAGAGTACCCAAAGCTACTCTACTGCTCCCTGAGCCTTGCCCTAAGTTTACCAGCCTTTTGTATACTAAGTATACCAGATCATACCACCTCTGATTACCACTTCATAAACTATTTGGGCTAAGGTAATAGTCATTGTAGCTACCTATCGTAGGGTCGTTACAGCTACATACTTCTTTGTTCTCTCCACACTTTTTATTCATATTTCTCATTTGCACTACTCACTTCTTTGTTCTCTACAGGCTTTTTCTCCATATGATATTACTCATCTCTATATATCACATATCCCCCCTATCAGGGTATTGACTCTCTGACCTTAATTTACATTTTATAAATACCTATTCTACCTTCCTCTTAAACCTCTGATCCCTACCTACCTCATCTCCACTAGTAAGGAGTTTGACTGTCACCTCAACTTCCTATTAATAACTACTCATTCTTTCTTCCACTCAAAACTCTAATCTCCACCTACCTCCTCTCCTTTACTATGGAATTGACTCTGTAACCACAACATCCTTTTAATAAATACCCATTCATCCTCCCTCTTAAAACTCTGATCCTCTCCTTACTCTTAAACCTCCAATCCCCCCTCCTTTCTCTTAAACCTCTCATCCTCTCCTTTCTCTTAAACCTCCAATCCCCTCCTTTCTCTTAAATCTGCAATCCCCCTTCTTCCTCTAAAACCTCTGATCCTCTCCTTCCTCTTAAACCTCCTATCCTCCCCTTGCTCTTAAACCTCCCATCTCCTCTTTCCTCTTAAATCTCAGATTCCCTCCTTCCTCTTAAACCTCTTATCCCCTCCTTCCGCTTAAACATCCTATCCCCTCTTTCCTCTTAAATCTCTGATCCCCTTCTTCCTCTTAAACCTCTCATCACCTCCTTCCTCTTGAACCTCTCATCCTCTCTTTTCTCCCTGACAAACTTTCCCCCTCACTAAAAAAGATATTCATAATTATGAATGCTAACCCTCGCCACTTTTCTATATCAAATGAGTGCTGGGAACCAGCCATCTCAGCCGCAAAAATCTTGATCCCAATTTAAGAGCTGATATGACACAGAAGCTCTTGAACGAGTTTCACTCATAAAGCTATTCTGTGCATAAGAAATGCTCAGTTATTGAATATATGGAAACGAGTAACCCCTGTCAATGGTATCAGATCCCGGCATTCAGTTATGTCGGAGTCTCAAAATTAAGCTGTTGGGCTTGCTGTGTCTGGATTGAGTTATTCAACCAGCAAGGAGGCAGGCAATACTATACGAGAGGATCTCATGAGAGATGGTATTGGCCTTGGGCCATGCCAGAGGTACCACAATTCCTTCAAGAGGTAATGGTAGAAAACTTGGCCAATGCATTTCAAGGTCATGGACTTGAAATTGCACAAACTGAAAGCACTATAGTAGGCTCAGTTTGGGACTCAGAGGAGCAGACTATTAGCAATTCTGAGTCAGAGCGGGAGTGGGAGGAATCCTGTAATATTATTAGCAATATTGCAGGATATGGATATAATATCCTTGAAGTTATATCCACTGCTACTGAGGAGCTAATGATTGCCATTAGGCCCGGTCCCCTGCGTGACTTCTAGGGTCCAGTTGTATCAGAATGGAAATATTGCTGAAATTGATGCCTATATTAGCTCTAATTGATTTTTGCTCAAGCTTTGGCATCAGGATTTTCTTGCTTATTATTCATTATAGGATTTGCTCATATTCTTTCTTGCTCTTTCTTATCTTTTTTTCTTCTCTCTTCTTTGCTCTATAACCTCTTTTAAAAACAGTCAATAAAATCAATCAAATTGACCTTCACATAATTCTTATCCGATCTTTAATTTCTCTATCTTACTCTTACCTTCAGTGAAGATCTTCGAGTACTTCTTCCACCCAATAAACAGCCCTATAACCACCTCATTCCGTCTCCAGCCTATAGGACCCAACCTGCCAAGAATGATTTCTGAGTCTAACAGGATATCATAGGCAGTGTTCGCTAGAGAGCGGGGGCGGGGCTGGGCAGTTTTTCACTAGCGAGGCCATGCCGGGACAGAGTCACTCTCTGTAGTCCGGCCGGGGACTGTCGAAGACTGCCGGGAATGGTAAGGGACGGCAGGGACTGCCAGGCAGCCGGGACGACACGAGTTATGTTTTGCGAAGTGAAAGGAATCCGTTTGAAAGTGGATGATCTCAACTTGGCTAGTACAGGAACTCCAAGCGCTAGGGCTATAGTCCCCTATAGTCCGTCCAGTTTTCTCCTTCCCGAGCGTAGTCCATTCCAACACCCCAAAAAAGACTAACTACGAGCAGTAGTCCTTCCAGTCCTACCCGAAGACGGATGGACTGGACTAATATACCGTACAGCCTCATTCGCAAAGTGCTCGCTGATGGGAAGAAAAGGAATGAGTTTTGGCAAGGCCCGTTTGGGAGTTTAGGGCTGTAGGCATAGTTTGTAAGGGAAGGCTAGTTATTAGTGCCACAGAAAGCCCGAAGAGAAATAAAGTTTTGTTAAAAATAAAATAAAAAGTGCTCGCGGATCAAGAGGTATATCATACCAGGGAAAGATCTTGGCAGCAACCAATGTAGCTACTCGAGTACTTGTATCATACTGTCTGCTGAAAATCTGTAGCGCATATTCTTGTACCGGTACAGTACATGAGTTGTCCCCAAACTTTTTCCAAGATACCTTCCCATCCGCGAGAACTTTTTTTTATTTTTTTCAACAAAACTTTATTTCTCTTCGGGTTTTCTGTGGCACTGATAGCTAGCCTGCCCTTACACAAACTATGCCTACAGTCCTAAATCCCTTTCGGACCCTGCCAAAAACACAAACACCACCATTCTATGATACTCCCGTTACCCCTTCTTCCTTTCTTCCGTGAGAACTTTGCGACCGATGCTATACCTATCCGCCATAGAGACCGTTGCCAAGGAGGTATCGCTCTTAGCGCCGTACTGCTTGTGGAATAAAATCGGATTACTCGGGGGTGTAGGTGGGTGATCGGACAGACAGGGGTCATAAAATGTATGCTGATACATACATTTTATGACCCCTGTCTGT
>Ga0307509_10004074_pt1 | contig 21415 bp, 17 predicted proteins | sample 10_EM_MG_FD_202245 | JGI IMG/M metagenome (GOLD analysis project Ga0307509, IMG submission 202245) | Populus trichocarpa ectomycorrhiza microbial communities from riparian zone in the Pacific Northwest, United States - 10_EM | ecosystem: Host-associated > Plants > Roots > Unclassified | place... | reverse complement strand
AGTTTTTAGTTATTATATCCTTAGAAAAGACTGCAATGCTTGTTTGAAATTGACAACCTTAAAACAACTATACCAGAGCAAATATTTCTCACCAGGAAATAAAGACTAGATTTTCTGATTCTCTATAATACAAAGTACTTGGACCTTGACTTTCAAGGTAGTATCTCTATTATACATGGAGATATTCAAATAATAGTTTGATTTTTCACTGGTTGCTATAGGTGAGCCGGATCCCTGTCCTGAGCCGGATCCCCGGGAATCACGTTAACCTTAATTAACAGAGTTGCTTAGTTTATTTTTTTTATTTTTATGATACCAGCTCCACGAAAAAGGCTACTACTGTATGAGTACAGTACTAGTACCTTAAAAACTCGAATGATTGGACCATGAAAAATGCGGTTAATTTAAGGTGTGTATTGCGAATGATCTTCTTGTTGCAATAAATAGGGGTTTCATTATTTCTTGGCAGCTAATTACAGAGAGTTTTCTCCTTTGTTAGCATCGTCTTCACTATGATTAGCTGCCAAGAAATAATGAAACCCCTATTTATTGCAACAAGAAGATCATTCGCAATACACACCTTAAATTAACCGCATTTTTCATGGTCCAATTATTCCAGTTTTTACGGTATTAAGCTTGAGGCAGTTGAGCTAGATTCCGTTTATATCGAGTTTAAGCACCTTGCTGGGTTCTTATTTTCTTTGCATTTTTTTTAAAAAAAAAACTAATTGTATCATAGATGCAATCCAAAAAATAAGAGGTTAAGCGCCCTAAGCCTCACCTGATCATATATACCATGATAAGAGCACAAATTCCTCCGTATGATAGAATGATTGTGATTTATATCCCAGTGCTGTCTTCGTAGGCTCTGTTGCTGCAGTTCCAGGATTTGTGTTGGGGTTGAACCCTACCGACAAACCCTTGTGGAGTTGAAGATTGAGGCAAGGTTAGGGGTCAGATAATCTAGCTAACTGGATAAATTTGCTAAGATAATGTGGCGCCTACTCGGAAGTTTGGTTGCAGCCACCGAGGGTAAACCTTGTTTCCTCGCTAATGCGCTTAATATTTCTACAGATGCGGAGCTATCCTCATATGCTTTGAGTAGACGACTCCGTGCACGAAGCTTATTGTATTATGTATTGCATAGCTGCTAATAGCATCAGTGCAAGGGAGCAAGACTAACTCCCACCGTTTGAATTGTATTGGACATTTGGGCCATCCGCTGGAAAAAGAATCTTCTATCTCTCTAGAATGGAAGCTATTGCTGCCGGCAGAGAGCGTGTTGGGGGGTGGATTCCGTTTCCAGGATGGCCGGTTCCCGAGAAATTGAGACTTAAGGAAGGTTATAAGAGACATTAGCTCCCGGGGCACCTTGCTTCTGGCGTTGATTAATCCACCGGTATCTTCATTTCTTTATCCTGATTTGCCCTCGTTCTGTATTAACTATGGGAATTTGGCAAATAAGAGTACAACCCACTACCCAATCCTGTGCGATTTTTTAAATTACTGCAGGTTTCATAATACTATCATACCATGCATTCAAGTGCGTTATGTATGCGCCGCAAAGTATGGGTATCATGTTTCACAATCATCTCTTATACGGAGTGGAATTGATAAGAGCCTCAACTGCGTGAGTATCTACGATAATTTCTTAGCATAGAAATTATTGGACAGCCGTTGCCACAAGCTAGGCCACATCACCCCGCTTTCCTCAGCTTTGCCGAAACAGAGTTTAGTCTACCCCCCCCTCCCCACTAGCTCTATGGATGGCTATTTCGTACCGTTTCTACTCTCAGAATTTTAGAAAGAACAATATGGACCTAGCTACAAATACACAATAAATCATCCGGCGACAGCGATGCCAACTGCGACGACACAATAGCAAATTACACGACAAGACCATTTGTGGCTCCAACGGGAATGCCCAAATTATGCATTGACTGTCCTCACCTGGGCCGGATAACGGGCATTCCGGCGTGCGAACCGTCCATGTTGGCGGTGTCAGAGATTTACTTTGGGTAAAGGTTTCGCAGTGGAAGGCGGCAGAATGGGAGACGGAGCGAGCGAAATCGATTAGGCTTTCTTCTTCGGCTCCGGGAATCCGTGAGTGGGCGGGACGCATTTGAGGTGAGTGGGTTCTTTGAGAGAAGCCAATTCCCCTGACAGAGAAATTCTAGTTCCCTAGTGATCGGTCGGTTGCGCAACGCGGCAAAGCATAAAGATATGAACGTTCCATGCTTGTGTTGTGACTTTCTTGCCCGGCAGGGGAGGGCGGCGCTGGTAACTACCGGTAGGCGAGGCTAGAGAAGGGGACAAGCAAGACGGGGGAAGTGATGAAAGTTGTTCTAGGGCATATGTCTGGTGTGTGTGTTGCCGAGGTTGGCCTTTCCCTTCTATGGGGGGTGTATACTCACAAAAGGTTGTGTCTAGATTCCGAACCATCTGGGGGTATCAAAGGACGGCGGGGATAACACTAAGAAAACGGGACAAGTTGGGACAGCTAGACGCGGCCCTATGATGGCAAATTACCCAGGACACTACCGCCTTTGGCTGCGTCCCCTGGGCTGGACACGCTATTCCTTGATTAGTATAGTCAGATGCACCAGACAGTCACCCCTCGGGCGGACTGCAGGGGGGGTGGCATGGCGGCGGGGATTGTGGGGGGTGAGTATGGGGTACCAGGGAACTGTGTGGTGCAGGAACGGACAGCGGGGTATTGCCACAGATGGCAGGCATCAGGCATGACCGCTGGGAGCAGGGAATAAAAAGTGGGGGGGGGGCTGTAGGCGGCAGCCGTAGATTGCTGATGACGGTGCGGGGACCCCCGATGAAATATGAGTGATGTATTATGACGCAATGTAATCGACGAGGTAGAAAATATTCCTACCAGAAACAGAAGATTGAATGAATCAAGCCCTCATAGTATTAAGATAAGGTTGAGCCAATTCACCCCTCTCCAAACTTCCATTTCTCTTTCAAACACCTTCATAAATCGTTACTTCTTAAATATGAATGCAGGCTTTCTTGCTTAAATTTAGTACCGTAAGAACTGGAATAATTGAACCTCAAGCTAGGAGGTTGGAGTTGCCTTTGCTGGTAAGGTCTGACTCGTTTTTTCTTTTGCTTCTGTCTTAAGCACGGCCTGAGGGAGTCAATTTTCGCTGTGCTCTCGACCCCCTATCCATGAGAGGGAATTTCAGACATCTTTGCGCGCGGTTCAATTATTCCAGTTCTTACGGTATCATACTCAAGTGACGGTATCCCACCGCGCCATGGTTTACTATTTCGGTAATCTGTGAGGCGAAGTGGTAATGCATCGAATCCTCAAATGACAAGGTACAGTATCATACATACGTACAATGAGGGGAGAGTGGAACCCTAACCCTGAGGATAATATTATTTTAATATCATATCGGAGAATTGTCTGCCCACATCAGTAACTGACCGGCGAGGGCTAGCTAAGCTAGACCTAGTATATCTAGGATGGGAGTGGAGTTCTTTTTTTTTTGAATTCGCCTTCGTGAAAAGGCGTAATCCTATGAGTTAAACTACCGATTGGTGAATGTGGGTGAGTTGGGGGTAGGTGGCGCCCCAGTGAGGCTGGGTATGGCTGGGTATTACTCGTAGAGCTCAAGTATGAATCAATTAGCAACCGAGGCTAAATTGTCATAATAGTGCCCTGGCCAATGCCCTTCTTGTTAAGCACTCCCCCAGCCTGCCAGTTTTTCCTCAAAACCTCGCTTAGACTGGTATTTCCTGGGCACGAAAGTCATTAGAGAGAATCGTAGTCGGTGGCTTCAGTTTGGAGCCCTGCTTTGGCCCGGCATCTGGAAAGTGAGCATATTTCTATGTTTCTGCCAGTACTACACAATAATTTATTTTGCGTAGGGGTAGGACGGAGGGCATGAATAGTCCTGCCATCGGTTAGACTAGTGTGGGGCATTGGAATCGAAGAGATGATAAGAGTCGTGATAATATATATTGTTGCTCATGATAGTTAGAAGTAGGACAACTTAGGTCGCGTCTATGGGTAAAAAATAAAATAAGACCGTAATGAGATCTCTTTCCCCTATTGATGCGATCTCATTACTTTGCCCTTTTTTCTATGACTTCTTGTGCGCGACTAACGATATATTCTATGGGACGATTAAAGAGTGGGAAGCATGCCAGTAATCCTTATCCCTATACAGTAAGGTGGCCTAGGATTAGTAGAAATACCGTATAAATTGGGAAGATCCAGAATACACTAGCATGGGTAAGAAAGAGCGGCTGGAAGAGAAATTGCTTCAAGGGGTAATAATATTTTGCATGATCGCCACCCAAGCACAGAATTTCGTCTCTTTTCGCAGTTTAATTCCCTCTCAAGGGTAGCACGATTTGCCACACCTTGTTTACCCTTGCTAGCGTATTCTGGATCTTCCCAATTTATACGGTAGGTGGGCGATTTTTAATGACACCCCACATGGCAACTTCCTTCAAAACGAGTTTGTGGGAAATTTTTATCAGCGGATGGAGCCGAGGGGATGATCCTACCCACTATTATCTGAGGCTGAATCTCCAATATTATTGATAAAAATAGCAGGGGGTACAAATACTCGAATATTGTAAAGCAGTGTTCGCCATTGGGCTGGAGAGGTGTTCTATGCAGCCAATACCAGAGTGCAGGCATGCATGCATGGCCCAGACCGTTCACCTCAACACCGCAAAGAGGCCAGGTGTATGAGGGCGGTTTACACAACATCAATTCCGAATAGTGGTGTGCCCGAGTACCAATGGTGATAGCTGTGCCCCCTGGCAGAATTTCTGGCGCGTGGACACACTTAGGTGGATTCCCCGGGGCGGCGACTTTGGAGCCACACCTCCCAGCTCGTTGTAAGTTATTTATCGCTCGTTAACAAAATTAATCATACACATACCCGGGATGGCAACGCAGCCCCCTCATCACCCCGCATTTTCAACACCTCCGAAAGATATTTCTCTAGATCAAATATTAATTTCCACTGTGTATCCTTCTATGTATTTATGATTTACATCCTTTTTGTTTGTTTCCACAATGGTGGGGTTGATGGGGGAGTCCAGTACTGTTGCTATGGCCGAAGCTTTTGAGGCTCGCTGCTGTACGGTTAATTTTATTAACCCACAATACCAAGATATTTTTGTTGAGAATTACGGTATGATGGAAAGGATCGTGCTAAATAAATCCGGTCTACTGAATGCGCAACTCAACTCAGGAAAGCCTCCCCGAACCAACAAGACCGGTATTAACAAGGCTTTCGATTCGGGCAGGCATTCTCTCTCAAAACAAGCAGATGTGTATAGCAAATATGCAGAAGAACACCTGCTGTGCATCGAGGTGAAGTTCGCTAGTGTGAAAATATAAGAAAGCGCCTCTTTTGAAATGTCTCACCTATATATCACATTTTTATGGATGGGGTTGGAAGCTGGGTTATGTTCATTGGTTTATTCTGATTCAAACCCGCTAATTATCCCTTAAGCTGTTGAGACATTCAGTCCGGATTGAAATGTCCAGCACTAACCCATTTGGGTAGCTGGGAGCAAATCTACGCAGAATATCTCGCTTCCATCATGGCCATACTGAGTGCTGCCGATTTTGCTGTATTCTCAGCACTACACTACTCTCAAAGAACACAGTTTTTCCTATCACGATTACTCTAATAAGTTAGTGCTGGACATTCCAATCTGGACGGAATGTCTCAACAGCTTAAGGGATAAGCAATCGGTAGATGAGTTTCAAATCAGGGAGGTTTACTCGTGTGGTTGTCTTTGATGCTGCTGTGCCATATTCTTGCATAGCCCTAGAGTACAGCATAACGCCATAGGGTAGAGCAGTCTGCGAGGCCAAGTTGGATTGCGGTATTTCGCCAAAACCTGTGCTCGAGTACCCTGTTGGTATTTCCTTGGCATGGAGCCCGCGAGTAGTTGGCACAAAAAGAGCCACATCGCCCCGCTTTTCTCAGCTTGGGCACGGAAAGGTTTTGTAAACTCCCCATTTATCATACATACCAGTATCACTCTATCGTACCATTTCTACACTTGACCAACATATCGGACAGAACAGCATGGCCCAGATTATCCACACACAATCGACCACATTCGGCGACAACAATTCCAACTGCAACAACACCATAGGGAGCAACAACACCACCACCACCTTTTATAACTCCGACGAAGATGCAAGAATTATGCACTGGCTCTCTCCGCTAGACCCCGATAACAGACACCATAGCTTGCGCACCCACCGATTTGAGGGTATCGGAGATTGGCTTTTGGAAACAAGCGAGTTTCGGGAGTGGAGGGGGAGTAAGGGTGGAGCCGATCAGGCTGTCTTGTTTTGCTCTGGGGATCCGGGAGTGGGCAAGACACATCTGAGGTAAGTGACCAGATTCCTTTGAGCGAATGGCACTAACGACCAGAAATTCTAGTTCCCTAGTAATCGACAGGCTGTGTGACCAGGCAAGCGAGGAAGACCTAGCGATAGCATGGATGTACTGTGATTACAACATTCAGCAAGATCAGACAGTCACCAACATTATGGGGGCGATTGTGAAGCAACTGGTAGGGAGGGGGGGCATCCCGAAAGATATACAGGAAGCATTTCAAGCAGCGAAAAAAGTTGGCGGTAGACGGCCGCTACTTATTAATCTAATGCGAATGTTGAGGGCCTTGATTGTTTCGCTACCCCGAGTTTTCATCTTCATTGATGCCCTAGACGAATTCCTGCCGAAGGATCTCCCCATACTACTTAAGTCGCTAAGAGATATCAGTCAGGAGTCTCCAGGGACGAGAATATACCTGACTGCGAGGCCTCATGTCGGGGGAGCCATTCAAACCCATTTTGCCAAGGCCGTTACGATACCTGTCAGACCTGACGAGAATGATATCAGAGATTATGTGGTGATGAGGCTAGACAATGATGAGGTACCCGAGGCGATGGACAATCGTTTACGGGCGGAGATTGTGAGAATTATTGTGGACAAGATGTCTAATATGTACGTTGGCGTTTCCTCTTTATCAAGGGTGTATACTTACCGGCGACCTTGTAGATTCCTCCTTGCCTCACTAAATATGGAGGCTATTCTCGGGGAGGTGACAATCGGCCAGAGAAGAAAGAAACTCGAGGAGATGGAGCGAGGCAACGGGCTCAGTGATGCTTACACGGCAACCTTGACCCGGCTGCAGGCGCAAAAGGGAAATATGTCAATACTCGGGCTGAAGGCGCTGATGTGGGTATCGTATTCGGAAAGGCCACTAAGTTCGGCGGAGCTCTGTCATGCCTTAGGAGTGGAGATAGGCTCTACGGAACTGAATCCGGAAAACGTTCCTGGGTTACGGATACTCCTATCATCTTGTCTCGGTCTCCTCACGGTTGAGGCGTCATCGTCCACACTCCGACTGGTGCACTTCAGTCTTCAGGAACATCTCTCAAGCGATCCTGCCTTATTCCATCGTCCCCACTCGACTATTGCAGAGGTTTGCTTGACATATCTCAATTTTGGATCTGTTATGGAGCTTTCTCCAACCGGCGATTGGGCCAGCTCAACAATGACCCTTCTACAATATGCTTCCGTTTACTGGGGGGATCACGCAAGACGGGGGATGACGGGAAATGCTGAAATACTTGCCCTGAGGCTTCTCGATCGATTTGATGAGCATGTATCTGCTCAACTGCTGCTACTGTCGTATATGCAATATCGTTTCCGTGGTCCATGTTTTTATGGAGGCCGAGGACCTGTGGGATTCACCGGGCTCCACGGGGTGGCATATCTTGGGATCGTGGAGCTAGTCGCTGCAGTACTGGAGGTAAAGAAGTGGGATGTTAATGCAATGGATTGCACCGGCAGCACGGCCCTGATATGGGCAGCCTACAGAGGATGGTCAGATGTTGTAAATCTTCTTTTGGAGCGCGAAGACGTCAATTCCGACCTTGGTGATGGCTTGGGCCGAGCGCCACTGGCGTGGGCAGCTCAGGGCGGGCATGAGAGTGTTGTAAGGATACTTATGCAACGAGAAGACGTTAATCCTGATCAGCCGTGCACTGGGAGTGGCCGAACGCCACTTTCATATGCAGCGGAGGGCGGGCATGAGGGGGTCGTAAAGATACTTTTTGAGAGAAAGGGCGTTGATCCCCACCATGTAAGCACCACAGATGGCCGGACGCCACTCTCGTGGGCCGCTGGGGGTGGCCATGAGGGGGTAGTCCAGATGCTTTTGGAACTAGAGGGCGTCAATCCCGAACATGCAGACCGCCACGAAGGCTGGACGCCCCTCTCTTGGGCGGCTTGGTACGGGCATCCGGGGGTAGTAAAGATACTTTTGCAACGAAAGGACGTCAATCCCAACCACGTAGGCAGAAGAGGTGGCCGGATGCCACTCTCACTGGCGTCCGAAGGCGGGCACGAGGGGGTTGTGAAGATGCTTTTGGAACGACAAGACGTCAATCCCGACCAGGCAGACACTCAATATGGCCAGACGCCACTCTACTATGCGGCTGAGGGCGGGCATGACGGGGTGGTAAAGACACTTTTGGAACGACCGGACGTCAATCCTGACAAGGGAAACAAATATTGCTGGACGCCACTAGCAGGGGCAGCCGGATTCGGGCATGAGGGGGTAGTAAAGACACTTTTGGAAAGGGAGGAGGTTAATCCTGACCAACGAGACACTTATTTTGGCCTCACCCCACTCTCCAGGGCGGCTAAGGACGGGTATGAAGGGGTAGTAAAGATACTTTTGGCAAGGAAGGAGGTTAATCCTAACAATGTAGACACAGAATGGGGCCAGACTCCACTCGCACGGGCGGCGGAAGGCGGGCATGAGGGCGTAGTTGAGACACTTTTGGAACGAAGCGACGTTAATCCTAACCAGCCAGACACCTATTATGGCCAGACGCCACTCGCATGGGCGGCTAGAGAGGGGCATGAGGGGGTAGTAAAGATTCTTTTGAAACGGAAGGACGTCAATCCTGATCATGTAAACACCAAATATGGCCAAACGCCCCTCTCGTCGGCGGCTGCACGGGGGTATGAAGGGATAGTAAAGGTACTTTTGCAAAGGAGGGATGTCGATCCCGACCATGTGGACACCGAATATGGCCAGACACCACTCACGAGGGCAGCGAGGTACGGTCATGAGGGCGTAGTCGAGATGCTTTTGGAGAGAAAGGATGTCGATCCCGGGCATGTAGATACCGAATATGGCCGGACGCCACTCTCTTGGGCGGCGAAAGGCGGGTATGAGGGGGTAGTAAAGGTTCTTTTGGAAAGCTGGGACGTCAATCTCGACCAGGCAGACAAATCTGGGCGGACGCCACTCTTACTGGCGGCTGAGGGTGGGCATGAGGGGGTCGTAAAGATACTTTTGGAAAGGAAAGACATCAATCCCGGCCATGAAGGCACCGAATATGGCCTGACTCCACTTTTGTTAGCGGCTCAAGGTGGGCACGAGGTGGTCGTAAAGATGCTTTTGGGACTCAAGCATGTCAATCCCGACCAGGCAGACACCGAATACGGCCGGACCCCACTTTCGTGGGCTGCTGGCGGAGGGTACCAGGGGGTAGTAAAGATGCTTCTGGAACGAAAGGAAGTCAATCCCGACCGGGCAGACACCGAATATGGCCGGACGCCTCTCTCCTGGGCTGCTGAGAGTGGTCATGAAGAGGTAGTAAAGATGTTTCTGGAACGAAAGGACGTCGATCCCGACCAGGCAGACACCTTTTATGGCCGGACGCCACTCTCGTGGGCGGCAGGAGGTTGTCATGAAGGGGTAGTAAAAATGTTTCTGGAACGAAAGGACGTCAATCCCGACCGGGCAGATAGTGAATATGGCCGGACACCTCTCTCGTGGGCGGCTGAGGGCTCACATGAGTGCAAGGCCGAGAGACCTCCTCCGCCACCAGAGGATTTAATGTATCTGGATATGGTCCACGCTGCTTGGATTAGCCGCTACTGGGGGGTTGTATCGCGGCATGAATCGGTAGTAAAGGTGCTTTTAGCACGAGAGGATGTAAACCCTGACCAGGCAGACAGCAAATACGGACGGACGCCACTCTCGTGGGCGGCTGAAGGCGGCTATGAAAGGGTAGTAAAGATGTTCCTGGAACGAAAGGACGTCAATCCCAACCAGGCAGACACTGAATATGGTCTGACGCCTCTCTCCTGGGCGGCTAAAGGCGGGCATGAGACGGTAGTAAAGATGTTTCTTGAGCTGAAAAATGTCCGCACAGCTATGCCAGACGACCAGAACCAAGCCCCTCCGCTGGCATCGCCCCCCAAAGAGCGCAATGGACCTATCAGCGTCCTCCTAGACCCAGGCCATCCCTATTTCCACTCAGCGGGTTCCAGTGGTCAGTCATCACTCCCTCGACCTACTGAGCTCCAAGACGAATTTCTAGTGGAGACGCAATTCAGCTCTCATGATCCTAATGCCGACATCACAGATTTTAGTAGCCAACCTTCACTCCCCCCAACAGACTCCGTTGAGCTCGAACAAGTACCAGAGCTCAATGACTGGGTTTCAAAGTCACTAGATTGTCTCCCGTCTGCCCAACCACCCTTGAACCCTCCAGCCGCTTCCCCGTTACCCCTAAAGTTCCTGCTCAGTCTGCGCAAATCCTGTACCCAACCTAACAATACCCGCCCAACCCTGACAATTGTGCTCAACCGGTATTGGGTCATCTTCTCTTACCTTTATCTTATAGCCTTGCTCACCTACCATAAGAACTCCCGTAATCAAACATCTCGCAAAAATTTTGGGGTCGCGTCCGCTGCTAAGTTACGGTACTTTTTTGTTTTCTCTCTTCTTAAGCTGGGCTTGCGGAATTTGCGCAGGCAAGACACCCACCGATTCAGATGTAAATAGTCTTTAATAACGCCCCCTCTAGTATATTCCCATTCTGAGCTATTTATCCGCGGTTTCTCTTGTTCCTTCGCCTGTCTCTTCACTTGGAGTTCTACTTAGACATGGTCCTATGCTGGTGTTCTCGGTCATCATTCCTTTTTGTTCTGTTGTTCATTGAGCTGGTTTTTATCTTTCGTTTTTTTTTTATACAGTTATTTGAAGCAGAGTACGGTGCACGACAAGCAGTTTAGTAAGAATGGATAGATGATAAGCCTGAAGAAGCCTGTCCTAAATTCGTGCACTGCTGGTTTATCGCCACCCATAACTTCCTCTCAATGCTGGAAAGCCATCGCCAGCATTTGGGCCCTTATGATATAGAGCCCCAATTCTTGCTCTGCTACGAAGGGGAACAACCCTAACCCTAATTCTTCGAGCATGGTAATATTTTGTTCAATACCAGTGCAACCGAAGCGGCCAGTGTTAGGTTTTTCCGGTTAAGCTACATTTTGTAAATATCGAGGTTAAGCACCTTCGTGGATTCATATTTTTTTTTTTCCCTTCCCCCTTAAGTTGCTAATGCAATCCAGGAAATAAGGGGTCAAGCACCCTCAGCCTCGCGCGATCATACCGTTCATATAATAACATCCTGAGAAAGTTCCTCTTGCTAGTGTAGTCTTGGTAGGCTCTATTCCTGTAGTTCGGGGGTTGTTGAATCCTGCCGGCGCACACCGTGGGGTTGAAGATCGATGTAGATTAGTTAAAGTCGCCGACTGGATAATCTTGCAGGCAACATAATGTTGCGCTTAGTAAATTTGGTTACAACCACGCAGAGCAAAACCTATTTACTTACTTGCTAATGCGCTAAAACTAGCGACTCGAAGTTATCCTGTCGGCAACATTGCCCTCACACGTGCTTTAACAAGCAGGCGACCCAGGGCAAGAAGTTTAGGGTATTATGCATCGGATAGGGGCTAATAACCCCGATGTAATAGAGCACTTTCCCGACTCTCACAGCTTGAATCCTATCGGGCATTTAGGCATCCGACTTGAAAAGGAATGTTATCTCCTAGTTCTAGAATGGACGACAGTGTGGCTAAAGGAGATGCTGTTGGGGAGTAAATTCGGTTAATTTGGTGGCGGGTTGCGGAGCAATCAAATTAGGGGTTAAATAGACTCGCCTCAGCTTTAGGAGTAAAGGAAATAACAAGCATATTAGCTCTCGGGTTCTATCTTTCCTGTTCGCGGGTTACTAAATCGATTTCTCTGATTTATTTATTTATTTGTCCTGGTTCGCCCTCGTTGCGCATTAACTATAGGAATTCGATAAACAGGGGTGGAACCTGCTACACAATCTTGTGAGAGTGCTCAATTGCTACATATTATTTTGGAAGAGTTAGTCATGTGCCTCTACCATGCACTACAGCGTCCTATGTATGCAGGGAAAAGTACAATATTGTGTTTAATAATAATGTGTGATGCGGAGTCATGTCCCGGGAATTCCTCAAAGCCTCAATAGTGTTGCTACCTCCTTTTCATGGAAATGACTAGACGACGGTTGCCACAAGAGCAGCCACATCACCCCGCTTTTTTCAATATTTCCCAAACAGTTTTGTTATCCCCCTCGCTAACTTTAGTTATGGGTGTTCCGTGCCATCCTTACTCCCAACTAACGTTTCGGACAGAGAATGGCTCTTGCTACCTGTGCACAATCATTTATTCGACGACAAAAATTCCAACTAAGGCAACTCAATCGGGAGTTACAATATGCCCATTGCGAATGCGACGAGACTACGCCAGTTATACATTAGCTCTCTCTAGCGAGGTGGCCGGATAACAGACATTATGGAGTGCGCAGCAGCCGGGTTGACGATGTCAATAATTAGCTTTTAGAAAAAGTAAGTTTCGCTATGGAAGACGATGGGATGAACTGCGGGAGTGGAAGCGAGAAGGCTGTCTTGTTCTTCTCTAAGAATCTGTGGGCGCGCAAGGCGTATTTGAGGCGAGTGAGTTGTTTGAGAGAAGCTAATGCTACTAATAGAGAGAAATCCTAGTTCTTTTGTGATCGGCGGGCCGCGCGATGTGTCAAAGAATAGAGATATCCACGTTTCATGCCTGGACTACGGCTCCCCTGCTCGGCCAGAGCAGACGACACCGGGGACCGCAGGCAGATGAGGCTAGCTAGCGAGACAAGCAAGACGGGAGCAATGATGATTTATCGGCGGATGTTATGAAGATTATTCTGGAAAAGATATCTAATATGTGTGCTGCAGAATTTAGCGTTTTCCTTCCAACGGCGATATACTCTCACGAAAGATTAGCTATAGATCTCTCCCCCCGCGCCCATCATTAACGCTGTTCTAGGGGAGGCCACATTTCGCTAGAGAGGAAAGACACACGAATGGGCGACGAGTGGCAAAGCACTGAGCGATGTCTACATGGTAGCTCTAATCCAACTGTGGACGCAGAGGCGAAATGGGTCGGTGCTCGGACAGAAGGTGCTGATGTGGGTGTTCTATTCGGCACATCGGCTATGGGCGGAGGTCCTCGGGGGTGCTAGGTGTGAAGACAGGATCTGCGGCTCTAGATACGGAGAATATTGGCAGTTTAATGACACTCCTATCATCTTGCTTAGGCCTCCTCACGGTCGAAGCGTCTTCTGCTACAGTGCGGCGAGCGCGCTTTTCTCTTCAAGAGCACCGCAGAGGCGATCCCCCCCCCAATTCCTTAATCCTCACTCAGAAATTGCGGAGGTTCACCTAACATACCTCAATTTTAGATACCTCAGCGCCCTTCCCTCCGACACCCCTCCCAGCCCCCATAACAATGCCGCTTCTGGAACATGCTTCATTCTACTTATGTATTACTTGAGGGGAGTATACTGGGGATTTACAGGACTCCGCAGTTTTAAACTGATCGACGGAGACAGCACAACGCCAAGAGCTCCCATAACAAAAATATCGTACGATCACCAATGAGCTACTTGGGGCGAGTAGGGAAGCCCGCCCGTTCTGATTCACTTCTCTATATCTACCACTCAGTCAATTAACTAGCGGTAAAAGACGGGGGTGTGTGAGTCACAACAAAGTCATCCTCCCATCCTTTCATGGATCACCACACCTATCCATTCTCCTCCGCTAATGTCATTCTTTCCCTTTTGCATACTCCTGTGCTAACAAAGGAAAAACAGGGACTCCCACAGTTCACAGCCTCCGGGTATCTAACTCTTTCACCCCCCCTCCGCCTCCTCCGATCTCCTTCCTGTAGATGCATCAACCGTATTGAAACCTGCAAATAGAGCCGTTGATTCATATCTCATTTCCAATCAGTTCCGCAAATTTGCCTGTTCCGCATAGTTTCACCAAATAATACCTGAGGCACTCATGTCACAGACTACCAGCCGTTTTGTATCATGTAGAGGAAAACCTTTTTCTAGTCTCTTTCTCGTCGTTCAGTTATTGTAGTATAAAGCCGGATCTTTTTCCTTATCGTTTTGTTGGAATTATCTCTCTTCATTCGTTCGCGTCTTCATTCTCTCTTTGTCTTGTCAAAATAGTCAATTGAATTAGCCTTGTATCCTCACCCCAAATCAAGAAACCGCATTCCCGAAAATTCTTGGAACAATCGAACAATAATCTGAGCGTGCAAATTCAGTGTCTCCTGGCTTCCTGAACACGGAGTCGCATCTCTCAAGATTATGAAGGCGCTTGCTACCGTTTTGGAAATTAGGGAATGGGATGTTAATGCGAACGATTGCACGATGTTGAATGATAGGACTTCTTCTCTACAATCACACAGGCGTCGGTAGTGACACTCAAACATGATTTTAGAGATTATTGATATTTTCTTTGGTATGGCATTGTGTATTATGTAACATTGGAAGTGTAGATATAGTGGAGAATTCTCCCTCGCTTTACCATATAGTTGGATAACGCGGGAGCGGAAATTCATCTTTAAGTCAAATCTATATTGCGTTCGAATCATATGTGGAGACTTTATCACAATGCCGGTCATGAGATGCAAGGGTTTTCACATCTGGGATAGGGCTCTCAAATGCGCAGTTAGAGGAGAGAATAGGATACTGGTAAAGATAGTTCTGGAACAAGAAGACGTCAATCCCAACCAGGCGGCTACCAGATATGGCCGGACCCGACTCTCGTTGGCCGCTAAGGCAAAAAGGGGGGTGGTAAAGATGCCTTCGGGATAGGTGGATGTCAATCCCTATCGGGAAGGGATCAAATGTGGCTGAACGCCACAGATGTGGGCGGCTGAGGGCGGCTGGGAGCGAGCCTGAGAGTATCGGAGCAATGATGCTTTTGGAACTACAGTAGGGGGCGTCAATCTAGACTACCGGGCATGCGCGGATATAAGTGGGTATTAAATGATAGTAGCTACTCTTTTGGAACGGAAAGAAGTTTGCACCGCCATCCTAGATCACCGGAATAAAACCCCTCCGCCCCTATCGCTACCTTTCTCCAAAGGACATGGTGCAGTGGGGTAATGCCAATTGTGTCGCAACAGATCGCGGTAACTAACATACTTGTAGTCTTCCCTCCCCGCAACCTAGCCTGCCTAGCCCTCTCGACCCCCCCCCAGTTGCGTCACCCTAGGTTGCCGCATCCTCCTAGGAAAAGTCACGCCTATTTTAACAACCCCGCGATCAGCTCCGTCAATTGCAGCCAAACAGTATCATGTCATCCCCCGTTTCTTTTGTCCTCACCTAGGTTTTTCCCTTCGAGCTACCAGACACATTTTCTTTCAATAAGTAATTGCCGGGTGAGGAATCGGTCAATGCAACACCTCCGGCCATTTAAATGTAAATAGACTTTGATGAGGGCGTTTTCGAGTTTCCCCCGATTCTTTGCTACTTTGTCCCCTCCCTCCTTTCCACTCTGCTCTTCTTCACGTGTTTCTTGCCTTAGAGGACGGGCGAGGCTGATTGAGATAACCGTCACGTGGGTCTGATCAGAAAAATTTGGTGACCCGCATTGTTGTACTCGCCTCGCTGGAATTAGTCACCGGTCACGTGAACTGTGAAGAAGTACCGGTCCATTACCTGGAGGATGAGAACGGGTGCTTGAGGTTGGGAATCTCAGCTCCTCTGACTGAGATTGGAGTATCCATTGTGAAAATGAACAACAAATCCAAAGCACTTGAAACCATGGTTCTTGAATGCGACTCCGATGTTGATGATAGTTGCATCGCACCGAGCTTCATGTTTAGTGACTTCACTACAGCTCACGTGACCAGTGACTAATTCCGGCGGTGCGAGTACTAGTAGATGAGGCACGTGACCGTTATATCCATCGGGCGCGCTCATAATGGTTAGACTTTATCCCCTCTTGGTGTGCTCACCCCTCATTCCCCTGTTGGGCCCCTTCGTTAAGTTGGTCCTTATCACGCGTTTTATCGATTGCGGCGCAAAACATAACACAGCCCATTACAAGCGGAGAAATAGAAAAAATATATGGCGAGCTTGAAGAAGTCAATCTTGAATTTGGTGAGAGGCTGAAATATCTTCCCCCTCTCATCCCTCTCCTGGGGGCGGCTAAGCGATCCCTTTTGGGATTGTCAGACCCTGAATCTTGTTCTACTTCTTTACCAACATATTCGATGCTGAGTGAAAAAGAACCCTAACCCTAACTGGAGGATATTATTACGGTATTTGAATTCAGGCGGATTGTTCCCCCGCATGAGTAACGGGCCGGGGATGGGTTTCTAGACCTAACCGTGCCAAGGTTCCTGCCGATTATGTAACTGTGAGCAGTTGCAAATCTTGCAGCACGTCTACTACGTGCCCAACGGCTCAACGCAAGATTCGGCTCAACGCCAGATTATGGAAACCTTCATTGCTTAAACTACATTTTCTCAACAACGCCTGACATTCTTGGGTGAATGGGGTTTCAGCTTTAGTTTAGACTTCTTCAGTTCTTGGAAAATAGGCTTCCAAATCTTTTTCCGTTCGCGTAATGTCTGTTTTTTAAGCTGTTCAAGCTCCCGCTCCACCTTTTCAACCTTCTTTCTTGTATCCAATTCCTGTTTTTTAGATACAATTGCACGAGCCTGGTGCACATAGATAACCCCCCCTTTCTGCACTGCCCTTCTGCTGCGACTTTGCCGATTTGCCCGCGCAAGTTCAGCTGCTCGTGTGCTGGCTAACTCCTCTTGAGCCATGGTACCTGTTTGAGCTTGCACAATACTGCCACGAATAAAGCGCTGCATATTGGTCTTGAATGTAGGCGAACCAGGATCGGAATTCTCCAGGTATTCAGCCTGCCGTTTCAGTGATCTGATAGTATAGGGAGTAGAGAGAGCAGGTGGAATAGTGGGTGGTGGTGGTGTAATTGGTGAGCGGTGGTGAAGAGTTTGATTTTCAAGTAAGCGGGAGAGGACAGCATCAGGATTCCAGGGAATCAGTCCTGTTTTCCGAAAAGCAGACAGAATTGGGCTTTCGTTAAAGGCTTGAAGGCCGATTGAGCGAAGGGCGGAGAGAAATTCTATCTTATTGAAGTCGGAGCATCCGGTGCGAGTTGCATAGTGGATCGCCTCGCTATGATAATGTTTGAGAGGCTGGAAAACAACTATTAGGCGGGAGCCTATCTCAAAGTCTTGCGAGATAACTCAGGCCGATAATCTTAATCGTAGGCAGAGATTGTCTAGGAAGGCTCAATGATTCAAAGTAGAGGTAGGTAAAGTGATAAAGATTTTTATAGCGTAAAAACTTATATTGATAAGATCTCTTCTCCGTTGCTTGATAATGTTCAAATAGCTCGGGAGGCACCTCGATATTTATATGCCGCGTCTGGGTGGTCGCGGGCTACATCTAGTTCTCATATTAACTAAGTACCTGCTAACAAACTCCAGCTTTGTTCTAAAAGTGCGAACACCATTTGACCCTGACAATTCTGCTAACTCACTTCGACTTCCGAATCGCAACACCATGAAATTTCCTGACGGTGCTCCCACACATTAGTCCATTGGTTACGATCCATCTTCGTCGGCATGGAGTCTTGTTTACTATTTGCATACGCAGAATGGTTTCCATGATCGAACCACTCAAAGGGGCCAGCTTTGTTTATCGAACCTCTCAGCATTGCAGACATATTCTGCAACCGACATCTGCGAGGCATAAGATAGACTTGTCACGATAATCGCTCCAATAGCCATTACCCCTCCATAGTCATATCGTTATCGTATGGTTCCGTCAGTATCTGTAGGATACTATTGACGTGTGTGAGTGTGGGTATGCTTGATTTCTCAGACTACCTCATCCGACAACACCATTCACTTCTGCGACTTTTATCGCGAGAGCATAGAGCATAGAATGTGTTGTCTAACCATTTTCCGTGAAAACGGCCCGTTACCTAGTGACCACTTTCACGACTACCGTCTTTAGTGCTCAGTAACCTTATGCGACGTCGACCGATTTGGCTCGAACTACTTGCATACGCTCGCCAAAGGTCTTCCCTCATATATCCTGCGAACGGGATCCGGACGGACGGATGGCCGCAATGTATATGGGGTTACGAGGAGGGCTCCAATGACCATGTCTTTGGTGAGGGGACGCAACTACGGCGGCGTCTGCCGATGTAGCGCCGTCCCAACACTGGTGCGGGAGGGGGGTGTTGGCTTTTCCTTTTGAACTCAGAATCCTAAGGTAGGGTAACTATAGGTCTTTATTCACTAATGGAAGGCTAAGCCTTCCGGTATGCCTAACAACAACGACGTCAAGAGGCGGAATGAGGTGTGTAGTATGAGGAGGAAGACAGAATGAAATTATGTTCTTTTGATCGCAAAAGCTAATAAAGTCACGGGTACAGTGCGATCCGTATCCATCCAGCAGTTGTAGACGGTATACCCCCACCTGCCTCAATTCAGAAAACATTTCAAAATGGTTGAGCCATTCCAAACAGAGCAGATTATTAGAATAACCTGATTCAGAGACTGCTAGTAGCACATCATCCTCTAACTCGGTTTTTGTAGTCCAATCCTCAAGGTGCAAGACCCCCGGAAGAATTACCATCGGGGGCAGAACATGCCCATTACCACTTATTACCTCACAACAGGTAATAAGCTCCCGGTTTGTCGTACTAGGTAAATATGACTGCCGCTCAGGATCCAGTGTTAATATCCACTGATCCCGCCCCACCCCAATCCTGAAGCCTGTCTCGTCAAAGTTATAAAGATCCTCCTTCACAATTCCCTTTTCTTCACAGAGAAGCCGGAAGCGCTGGAACCAGTCTAGGATTGTCTTGGGATCATGGGCTCGTTTTCTCTCTTCCTTCAAAGTCTTCTGCTTTCTTATATAGAATTCGGGATGCCTATCCAGAAACCGATTCATCCAAGAAGAACTAACGGTTGGCGGAGCAGAGGCGGAATCCCCACTTGTATAATTTTGACGGAGAATGCTATTCGCATATTTTGTCACTATCTGTAGCTGAGCAGAAGTCCCAATCTTGTCTAAGCGTTTAAGATAAAGGCATACGGCAGTCTCCTCTTCTTTGGTAAGCATTTGGTTGGCTGGTGGTCGGGTGGTCTTGGTTTGACGTCCTTTCCACATTGCTCGGAGACCGGTCTCCGGGACTTCGAACTCTCGTGCAGCAGCAGCAACATTCGGTTTGTCACTTGCATGGAGTGTCTGACATGCGAGAGCAATTCTGGCTTCAATCTCGCTATAGGTATTGGCCATTCTTCCGTGATTGTGTTGGACAGTAGGGTTTGAAGATGCAATAAAATGGAAAAACTGGCGTTGAGCCGAATCTTGCGTTGAGCCGTTGGCCACGTAGTAGACGTGCTGCAAGATTTGCAACTGCTCGCAGTTACATAATCGGCAGGAACCTTGGCACGGTTAGTGAATCTATGATTTGAAGGAGTTTTTTTTTCTTTTTCGCGATCAGGCGTAATGCTGAGCTAGGCTACAATCAATCGCGCGAACGTTGTTGGTGAGCACGAAGGTTGCGCCCTAGCGATGCTTAGCACAGCCTCGTGCCAGAGCTCAGCACAAATCAACTAGCGGACAACCAAGGCTAAATTATCATACCAGCAGTACAGTATCCAGTCCAACATCTGCCACGTTAAGCACCCCCCCCCAAGCCCGCTAGTTTTTCCAAACAACCACACCTCGGCTAGTATTTCCCCGGCAGAAACCATTGGATAGTATTGTCGTAGGCAGCAACTTGGTTGCCACTTTCTTCCGCCTCGCACCGGGAAAGTCAAAGTATTGCGCCATTGCGATACCCGAGCAAAATACCGTAGGTTGTGATGCGCCACCCCTGCTCAACAATCTGTGCTTCCATCAAAAACGGTAAATGTGAACTGCAACCTATCCCACAATGAAACCCATTCTGATAGTGACACAAGCAATTAGGAGAGGAAGGAGGGAACGATCAGGCAACCAGAGTTGGGGTTTGGGGGGCCTAGAGCTATTGCGAATACCGGTAGTAATAGTGCTTTGTCGAGAGGGTGTTTGGTTGGGATGTGCATTTCCCTCACAGGTAGGGTAGCAGACCCTAACATATTTTGCCTGGGAGCATGGCGGATGTCTAGTAATCTGCGAGAATACATGGGAGATTGGAATCGAGGCAATGAAAAGAGTCATAGTAATATATATTGTGGCTACTGATAGTTACAAGTGGGACAGCCTTGTGCGCATGTACCGGTATATGGAAAGAATCAAGAGAGTGGCTGTGTTGCATTCTTTTATTAATATTCTCCCTAACCGGAAATTTGACAGTAAAGTTAGTACAAAATCCCCCCACATACAATAGTATAGCAACCCGCCTCCTTACCTCCGAAGACGCCATGCCCTTATCACAACACAAAAATCACGACAAAGCAGATAGATACGCGCCCAAGGTTTTATTTACAATTAAATATTTTATTTTTAAATATTTGTTGGTTGTGATTTTAGAAGTCATCCGTGTAGTTTGGTGTTGACAAAGAGGCGCCCGGCGTTGCATCGCAATGTTCGGTTACTTATCTAGGATACCGGTATGGTCCTATTTCATTGCCTTTTAGCTCCTGCTTCTTGTGCTTAACAGCCGCGGCGCTATGGGGTGCTGGAAGATGAAAAACATAACTCTTATCCTTGGAGATGGTGACGTGAGATTAACAGAAGAACGAGAGGTATGATACCGGTGTTACGCATGGGATTAGCCTAAAATCCCGACTTTACTACCCGGAGCCCTGCATGAGTCTTCGGCGCATTTAGGTTTAAAAAGGGTTGCCAAAAAGTGCAGAGGGACGAATTCAGGTTAGGCCACCGATGCGGGGAGAGCAACTCTTCAGTCTAGCCTTTCCGCGCGTTCTCCTCTCTCTGTGGTCCCTACTTACTCGTGCTTCTCAGCCAAGAATTGCCTTCCCCATTTGTCGTAGCAAGGTTTGAGAGTTTTTTACCACTAGAAAGGCATAGTATGCAAGTGGTGCATGACTAGCGCAACAAGTAGTATCCGGAAGATCAAGATTATGTCGACATGTTGGAAGAACGTTCACTTTCGCCAAACCCCCGTTTGTGATGCCTTCTGGCAAGATCCTTTCGAAGTCAACTAAAGCAGCTATTCTT
>Ga0307509_10004073_pt1 | contig 21421 bp, 32 predicted proteins | sample 10_EM_MG_FD_202245 | JGI IMG/M metagenome (GOLD analysis project Ga0307509, IMG submission 202245) | Populus trichocarpa ectomycorrhiza microbial communities from riparian zone in the Pacific Northwest, United States - 10_EM | ecosystem: Host-associated > Plants > Roots > Unclassified | place... | reverse complement strand
AAATTTACATAAACACATTCTCCATTCCCTGGCGGTTGTACGTGTTCCGTGACATTTGGGAGGGTACAAGCTACGGTCGTGTATGTAAATGCATCGGAAAAAGTTGTACATAACAAAAAGGAGAAGGAAACATTTCGAAACCGGAGAGAGAGGACGTGCAACACGACCATACACGTGGTCCAAAGGACTTGCGGATTGGAGAAACTCAAAGGGGTATGCGCGCCGGGGTCCATTCGGATAGGCGAGGAACCGACTGAAGATAGAACGCCGAGAAGGGCGAGTTCAGGGGGAAGGGGGAGGTAGAGTGGAAGGATGCGAGACAATATGCACGAACTCGAGAAGACCAAGCGGATAGGCTCAGAGGGGGATATAGTAGTGAGCACGGGTCGGTTTTGCGGGAATTTTCACCAGACTCCTTGGTTCGTAACGTCCGACCACCCAGTTGTACTCTTTGCCTTCCCTTGACCCTTCCCCTTCGCCTTGCCCTTACCTTTCCCGCTTTGCACCCATCCATCGTTAGCTCCATCCCCTTCACCTTCGAGATCAAGCGCAGGCCCAGCTGCCGGAGAGGACTCGTCCTCACTCGCGCGGTCAAACTCGTCCTCGACCTGATCTGCCCACGACTTCTTCCCAGGCTCCAGGTTGGGAGGCGTCCTGAACCCGCCACCACGCTGGGAAACGCTGTCGTCCAGTCCGAGTTCGCTCGGAGTCCAATCCTTCGCGTCCCCGCCGTTACCCCACGCGGGCTTGACTGGGGCCTTTGGCGGAACTCCTCGACCTCCGAGGTTCGGGCCGCGTGTCTTGCCAAATCCGGTGTCCTTTCCCCTGGGTTTGCTCTCATATTTCACCGGTACAGACCACGGGTCGGCCTGAGAGCCACCATCGATCTCGCTCTGGGACCAACCCTTCGCTCCAGGGGGGTTCCAAGGAGTATCGTCGTCGCCGTCATCGTCCTTGACGCTCGGATCGGGGTTAGGCTTTTCTGCAGGTTTGGCAGATTCACCCATCTCGCTCGGGCTCCACGCGTTGTTGTTGGCTCCCCAAGCAGTGTTGCCCTTGGCGTCGCTGCCGGTTTTCAACAACGTGTTTTTCGGTGGTGTGTTGCCGTTAGCCTTCTCAGGAGGCTTGATTTCTAAGACAGAATGTTTGAGACGGGACGCCGGGAAAATTATGCACGACGTAACTCACCATTGGTTGGGGGGCGGGGTCCAGGGTCCCTCTGGAATCCTCCTCTTCCTCCTCGAAGGGGCGTGCTTCCGCGCCCGCGAACTCCCCTTCCATTTCTCCAATTTGGGCCACCGGTCCCGTTCCGCTTGTTCTGGGCTTCTTGTTCGTCCTTCAACTTCTTTCGATGCTCCCGAAGCTGTTTCTCATATATCTTGCAAATCCCCTTCGAACAAACCTTCCCATGCAACTCACACAACGGGGCGTCGTCCTTCTTCTTCGTTTTCTTGTCCTCCACAGGGTCTCCCCACAGAGAATCCTCGACGACGATGGGTTTGATAGACACCCCACTGACATGGACCCCGACTCCGCTGTGGCCGATCGGGTCATGTTCGGGGAGCTGGAGGGCTGGAGAGGCTACGATTCCTGCCGTGGCGAGCACATTCTCGAGACCGGCTCCGTAGTATTCGTGGTGCTCCTCCTCCTCGTTTTCCAGGTCCATCGCGAGGGTATGGGCAATGAGTTCGTCCATATCGGTGGACGGTGTGTTCCTCTCCCTCTCCTTCCCTTTGCCATTGCCATTGGCGACAAGATTGGGAGGCAAGGTTCCAGGGGATTTCGTATTAACTCCGCTTTGGTTTGGGAGGACAGCCGGTCCGACGCCATTGTTTCGAGGTGCTGCGGTGCGTCCCCGCTGGTCTGAGGAAGCGAGCAAGTAAGCGCTTGGTTAAGCCGTTTCTGGGGCGTCAAACCCGACTCAATAGTCCTACCATTTGGTTGGGCGGTCGTCTGAGACCCGACCTTCCCTTTGACGGACCTAGGCAGTTGCTTAGCCCACGCGCTTTCTGGGAGCGCCTTTACTTTGGCCCATCGGAGCGTCCCAGGAACTAGAGATAAGCCAAACTTGTGGTGAATAACATGAGGACCCGTCCGAGAACGAGAGCTGGCTGACCTTCTCTGGGCATCTCGGGGAGTATTGGAATTGGGAAAAGATCAACAGGTAAAGGACGGCAGAAACCACGATTGGTAGGATCCTCGTTTGGAACTTCGCAGCGACTGGAAAGGGGATAGGGCAAACGAAACACGCTAAGGGCCACCGGGGTCAGGGCATGTGTAGTGGAATTAGGATGCCCGCGAGACGGACCCATCTGCTTCGATGATGCCCTCCCATTCGGCCTGCCCACCACCACGCAGTCATTCAATTAAACCTTCACGATATTATCGGTGGGGCAAATATTACCTGATTGTAGTAGAGCCTACAAAGAATCGATCAGAACGTTATCCTCGAGGGTGACCGTCGAATATGCGTACGACTTGTGCTTCCGGCCATCTCTTGGCATGAACCAGGTGTCCTATGAAAAGCGTTAGGACCTAGGTCTGGTTGGGCTTGACTCAACACACTTCAAAGTCAATTCGCTTCCAACCTAAGAAAACGAAAATTCGGATCCCCGCACCCACACCTCACCAGGACGTTCATACTTACCTTCTTTCTGAACGTCTCTGATATTCTGGTAGACGCAATAGAACACACCGGACGCGCGCCCTTTCTCTCCCTCGGAAGGTTTTAACAAAAAGTCTTTCCAGATATGTTTTCCCAAGAGCTTGCGTCTGTCATCCCCGATCGCTCTGTTCAGAAACAAGAACCCAAATTAGCGTTCGACGGGCAGCGGGAATGGGGGAACAGGGAGACCATGTACGCACTTCGACACTTCGATGATGACCGTGTTGCGTGCCTGAGGAGAGGGAATAAACAATCCAGGCATCAATATCGGCCTACCCGTCGGCGACGATCCAGGTACACGGGCGCCAAAACGGGCACACATAATCCCTTGCGTCCGTACTTATGCGCATGGTCGAAATCTCGGCCTCGGAGACCAGCGAGCAAGGAGAGAGATAGGTTCGTGAACTATACGAATGGTGGCACTCACGGATGGTTTGTGGTAGAACGCGTTGAAATATTCCGGCGCTACAATGGTCCCCAACCACCGCGCCACACGTTCTATGTCCTCCTGGACCTCCATATTCGCGTGCTGAGGGTAAGGATGGGAGATCGTCATGAAGATCTCATCTTGGGGAGGCGGAGGTGTCTTGGCACGTTGAGGCATGGTTGGTTATTGACCAACTTGTTGTGGGTCGGGACCGGGTGTTAACCTTATCAAGGCGGGCTTAAAGATCCCCGCCACTCCAAGAATTGGGTGCGTTAAGACCTGTATAGCAGGGGGGCTGCAGTTCGAGGACAGAATAGCAGAGTAGAGTGGTTGTGGTAGGTGGGGGAAGAAGGAGAAGGGAGTGGCGTTTCGCCGAAGATATGTGCGGTTTCTTTGCCCATCCCCGGCGAACATTCCGGGCGGTTGTGTTCACGTGATGCGACCACGAACGAAAGGATGCGGCTCCGAGCCTCGGGCGGGCTTGCACAAAGTCCTCGTGCTGCCTCATCGATCTCACGCAAGAGCGTTTTCCGCCATAGACTCGCCCAGTTCTCTCTGGGGACTAGGAAAAGTTCGTAGTTGACGCTGGCACAGTTTCACAGGGTTAGATGCTCGCGTCTTTCCCGCTTCCCGTACTGACACCAACAATTCTCTCAACCACGCTCCTCCCGCTGATGATCCCTGTAGTAGCAACGAGGAACCTGCGTCCTGTCGACCCAAAAGGTGGTTAGCACAGCAGACATAAATACCATAATCACCACCGACCTCGGTTTTGTTTAGCGACCCATCGGATGGCAGCAATCTCCGTGTAGGTACAGCCTCCAAGGAAGAAGACAGCCGTGGTCTTGGCTTGTTCTCGAGAGGAGGCTAAGATGCCTTGGTGAGATTACCAGCGCAGAGAATGTGTCTCGGGTACGCACTTCGGACAATCGAGCCAGGGTTTACCACGCTCGGTGGTGCCAACCCCTTCGGTACAAAATCCACCGTCTCCCCGGGGATATTCGCCAATACGTCTTCAAACCCTTTCCATCCCACAATCGGGTGCGCCTGCACTTTCGCCGGGCCATTCCTCACATCCGAAACACCGTCCCCGGATTCTCCTTCAGTTGGTTTGTTTACCTTGTCGAGTGCCGGGTTGCTCAACACGCCGCCCTTCTGCGCTACGCATTGGACGAGCCTAACGCTGATGGGTGCGTACCCAGAGTACACATAGCTGATGTCGTTCTCCAGCTCATCCACATTATCGATATCGTCGATCAAAAGCCGAAGTGACTTGCGTAAGGAGGCGAAGGGGTACTTCGAGGCGGCAATTTCGTATCCTGTCGGAGCGTGAAGAGGATTAGGCTGGAGTATACAGAGTGGAGGGGCGGCGAGTGATAAAAGGAGGGGTAGGAGGTTGTACCCGTATGTCTGAGCTGTCGGTGTCAGTGTCAGACAACGAGCTCGAGCGTCGCGTGCAGACCTGCAGGAAATCGCGTTTTATCCGCTCAAAAATCTTTGCCTTTATGCCGCCCGACGTGATACTTGCCAGACACAAAAGTCTTACGACTGTTTGCATTTCTGCTCCTTGTGCAATCATCTCCTCGATTGAGGCGATCTGGTTTGACACATTATACGACGCGAGGAGATCTAGAGATGGGTAAGCTTCTTCAGAGACGGGACGAGACGAAATGGTCAAATACTCTGCTGAATTTCAAGAGACCTATTAAACTCTGTTGTCCGCGTGAATGGAACCAACATCTCGGAGAGACGTGTGTCTATGGCACCCCATCAGGCAACGGCATCGAAAACCGAAGAGGACAACCCACGCAAGCCTAACGACTGATGCTCATTTTGCAGGCCGCCCAACTTCCCAACGAAGTCCTTCAGCTGTGCAACGGTCTTAGCTTGGTGCCGGCGCTAGGAGTAATGAGAGACCATCAACGAATGTTGGGAAGGTACGACAGATCACCCCAACCTTATAGTCCTCATCCAGCCGATGGGCGACCTTGTTCAACTTCTTCCCAACAGCTGAGAAGTTCAGATCCCTCAACTCGTCGAAAAGCGGGTCTATCGACGCCGAGAGGTTGTGTTTCTTCTTCTTGTCCCGATTTATCAGGCCGGCTGCAGGACCAGGGGCGGGAGGGGAAGTCGACGGGCCAGGAGTTGGTTGAGCGCCTGGGCCGGTCGGCGGCGCGAGGACCGATTGCGGTAGTTCTACATAGGCTCAAAATCGGGTCGATGATGGTTCTGGATGGAGGGCGCGAAGGTCTCTTACAATTCTTGATACCGACCAACTCGTCGACGAGACCCTCATAGGTCAATTGAGTAAGAAGCGGTGTAATCATATCGACCCTCCGATCCAGAATTATCAACGAATCAAATTTGTCAGAGGCGATGGAGGGGTCGTTGTTCGTAGGAAGGAGAGTAGATTCCTTGTCCAATAGTTGAGAGAGTCGCTGGTAAAGGCAGATGTGAGGTCAAGAGAGTTCCCTCGCGTGTGAACGCCAGGAGATGACTAACAAGGGCGAAATTACCCTTCCCAAGAATCCGAGGGAAGGGTCCAAACAATTTCTGAAGAGTCACCAACGCTTGTGCGGAGTCGTATATGCTCGTCTCATCGCCATCCTAATTTCGTTTCGTTCAGTGGACAGACAATCCACCCAGTCGAAGATCAGTACATACCACCCAGATTTCCTTGAACGCGTTGTCGTTCTCCAACGAGACTACGTCGTCCGCGAGCGGGATGAATTGGAGATTATACGAAGAGATGTTGACCTCCCCCAATACGCCTTCTTCCTCCAGGATCCGGTTAACCAGAGTCGAAACTCGCGGCATAAGAATGAGGGTATACGCGTGTTTCTGGGACTCCCTCGCGTGTCTCTTAATGTGGTCTATTCGTAGAGATTGTCAGATGTGTATGATTGTCAGGGCGGGGACTGGAGGACTCGCCAGCGACGATCTTGATGTTACGAATGAGAGGACGACAAAGGTATACCACGTTGGTTGTTGTGGAGGTTAGAGGACCGGATTCGAGCCAAAACATTTTGTCCACTCCGTGATGCTTTCAACAGATGTTGGCTCAACGCGATCTCAACGCGGGAGGGAACTCACTTTCAACAGAGACACATCCGTGACCAGACCCAATGGCCCCGCGATCGTATTATCCAGCACGAGCGTTTTTGCACCATTAACCTTTGAAAGAGAACACTCGAAGTCAGCTTCCCCCGTCTTTGCGCGGACGCGAGATCCAGCAGAAGCGCACCGAGTTCAGAGAGTCGATCAGGGCTTTTCTCCCAATCTCCTTGAGCACAGAAACATCCGGACCCGGTTCTTCATCTTGTTCCAGCCTGGAGAGATGAGGAACTCGCTGTTCGTCCTTGGTCGAGTTCGCCGTAGAAGGGGCAGCCATGTCACGTGGCGTTGATCATCGATCTCTCCGACGCCTCCCCTTTTGGAACGTGATATGGAGTATGACCTTGCACGGAGGCTCGTGGGGCGTCGCCCGACAGGAGGGTAACCAGTTAGCCCAGCCCCCGACCCCATGGCGGGTCAGGGGCAGCGCCGATTTTAGTGCAAATGACTTTGAGAGAACGCCGTGCTCGGTCACTACAAAAAAGGTAGGACCCAATCCTCGCAGGTATCTACTCGCAGCTGATTTGAGCTAAGGCATAGGATCCTGAGGGTGCTTCTGTTTGGAGTGGAAGGGTGAATTCTTGCCGATCCCATCGGGAAGGCTCACAACGAGAGCCACCGATCTCGGCAGGGGCACCTCCATCCGCTCAGATACAACTCACTGCTTCGACCTTTGGTTAAACGCGCTCTTCAGCAACCAGGACTTGTGAGGTGCGTGAGTGTCTGTTATCACCATTATCCGGGGGGGACTGATTGGGTTTTCAAAGGGTCTTGGTGGTGCAAGCGCCCTTGGTGACCCCACCCGACAGTCTTAGTTTTCCGTTCCAGACGATTCACGGCAAAATAGGGGGTTGAGACAGGGACTCCCTTCGCGGTCGTCGTCGGAGAAGCAATACAGGAACGCGGCTACCCTTGAGAGCTACTGTGCTCGAGAAATGAATGGCAGTTTGTGTGTGGATCTTTCGTTGGACTGCAGCGTGTAAGTACGAACGGAATGCGCACAAATTATATGATTCGTTCCGACCGTCGAACCGGTGGGGGCGCAAACGAAACCTCAAGAAGGTGGAAACCTTTGTGTTATTATCTGGCAGCTCACTAAGCACGATGATACCGGGTCGTTTGGCGTGTCGACGTCACCTGTCGTTCGGGATAGCTCCGACTGTCAAGTTACGAACTGAATGAGGGTGTGGTATGATGGGGGAGGGTTCGAGGGGGGAAATGGAAGGATGGGAGGTGGACTTTGGGGAGGGAGGCAGGAAACGAGAGGGGGACGGAATAGTGGTGGGGGACTGAATGAGGCTGGATAAATCTACATCACTTCGTGGCGGGGCCAAGAGGGTCAAGTCTGAGTTGATTGGCACTCGCTTTCGCGTAAGGTATGGGGATCGCGCCTGTTCTTCCTTCCGCCGAGGTTCACCATTGGCCGGCGTAGCACTTGGTGCCCGACCTGACGCCTTTTCTTCTTCGCGGGGGCTTCAAAAGCCTGTCTGAGGTAGGGGGAGGAGGGGCACGCGGGGTGTCGTCGATTCGTTCCAGTTCACCGGAGACCACGTCCAGCCTACGTATCAACTCCAACGGTGGCCCTGAACGAATATTAGGCAGCCTTTCACCGAAGGTTACGTCTTCCGGATCCAGGAACTCGAGCCTCCAATGCGCCCTCTCTCCTTTGATCCTTCTGCCCTGCAACGCACGGAACGCGACGTATGCTTCCTCTTCGGAGCTGAAATCCACAACACCGAAGGCAGATTCGTAGACGATGACACCATCATGGAGCCTGGACCGAAAGTATCGCTCTGCAGCAGATCCAAAGGGTTTAAAAACATCGCCGAGAGTACGGTAATCAACGGGCTGATTAGGAAGGAGGTAGTGACCGGATCGGGAGGGTTTGAGATTATCGACCGCCAGCCGCGTGGACCGGAAGAAGGCATCCTCGTCCATCGGCCGGATAAATCGATAGGAAGTCGAACAGAAATTGTAACCTTCCCAAGAGTCAGGGGTGAAGGTGTGGTTCGCAAGCTTACAGCAGTTCGCGAGTTTTGGAATGATGATGGAACCATACGAATTACCGGCTGGAGTCGGTGATTGAGTTCTCTGGTTGCTAGGTTGTGGTTTCTTTATTTCTGTAGTGGGCCCTGTTGGTACAACTCAGCCCAACGCACGAATGACATCTGCGAATAAGGCGGACTCACGGGAGGGGGTGTACCCCAAGTTTAATTTGGCAAGGCAATCAACGAGAGTTACTGGCGAGCCTCGAAGTTGAGCCTTTCCAATACCTAGTAATGTACGTACGGGACTCACTGATAGGATCTTCGTGTGACTCGGCCGGGCATCTGCGGACGGTACGTTGAAATGTCATCACTTCGAGGGTGATGTACTCTTCGTCTTCGTCGTGGTCTGTTCCCGGCGTGTCGGGGATGAGGGGCCCGAAACCTGTAAGTGGTGTTACAGCTGAGAAAGTCGACAAGTGGTTCAAGACGCACTCGATTCGGAGGAAGGTGAACGCGGAGGTCGATCTCGAAAATTTGACGCCGGATCTCCGCAAACAGCTGGACGCTCGACATCTGGATCAGTATCAGGAATCTTTGGCGGATGAACGAGTTGTGTGGTACCACCTGTTTCTTCACCTTCGGAAGGTGCGTCATCCAGGGATGAGATCGAGACACCCAAACCGGAGTCTAGATGCGATGGTAAGGTAGCTGCCGAGAGGCGTGAATCATTGGGAAATTATACCTTGGAAAGATTCTTCCGACGAGAGATCGAGGAACGAATTTTGGTCTGCGGTTTAAGGGTGAGTCCGCGTCTAGACCTATTGGCCCTGTCACGCCCACACCGACCTTCTACACCGGGGTGGAGCGTACGATGACGAGGAGTGGGAGGTGACGGAGGAGTACGACTGGGCGGGGATGGGGAGTACGTTTGTGGGACGTCGGAGGCAGGGTTGGGTGACGTCGTACGAGTGGTGATGTAAACGGCGAGAAAAGTCAGGCAGATCGTGTTGCATATGTTGATGAGATGGAAACCGGGGATGTTTTGGGTATTGAGGGAGAGGATAACGATGGTGAGACAAAAGAGTGAAGTAGGACTGGAGACTGCGAACGTCATGAGGGGCGAGCGTGGAAAGTGGTATATCGTAGGGTCACCCAGAGAGTGGTGCAGCCGCACGACGAAAGGCCCCCGTGCTTATATCCCTTGGAAAGATGAACATCATCACGGGGTTTCTGAACCAGGTCCCACAGAAGGATGTGACGCTTTCCATCACTCAAACGCCTGACCGGCCCTCGGTCACGGCAGTAACGCAGCTTTTATACGCCACAGAAATACCACCAGCTTTTGAGTCCGAGCGGGAGCAAGCCAGTCATGAACGGATATTCCGATTTCTGACGATGCGGATGGAGGTCAGGTCGATCACTGGCCACGTGGGAAATCGCGACGCGTAATCTCATCTCTCACCTCAACTCTCCCCCCCTCCCCATCATGGCCGACGTAAAGAAACAAGAGAAGGACTACACAAAGGAGGTCGACCAACTGATTCCTGAGGCAGAATCCGTCGCACGGGTGAGTTTTGGCCGGCCGTCGAGCCTCGGAGTTGCCCTCTGATCATAGATCGGGTCCCGGCCTAACCGTTATTCACGCAGTCAGGGAAGCTTCAGGACAGCCTGGACAAACTTTTCGCACTGGAGAAGCAAACACGAAACGTATGCAATATTTGTTGGGTCTCGGCCTCCATTGGATTCGAAACCTGACGCTTGGCGGGGTAGGCTTCGGACTTGTCCTCTACCACAAGACTCGTCAAGACCGTCTGTCAACTAACCTACGATGCTCGGGACTACGTTTTACTCAATTCGAGCATTAATATCCTTAGCAAGAAGCATGGCCAGCTGAAAGGAGCCGTGCAAGCGATGGTCGAACTCTCGATCGAGTGGCTGGACGAGATCAAACAACGAGATGGCATCGAGAAGTGGTTAGAACTCGTAGAGACACTACGAGTTGTGACCGAGGGCAAGGTACGTTGTCCCATACTTTAATTTCATTCTGGGGGTCTGAATGCCGATGCGCATAGATCTTCCTGGAAACCCCACGAGCCCGCGTGACGCTCCTCCTCTCAAAATACCATGAACAACTCGCCGATTCTCCGAACGCGAAAACTCCAAAAGAATCTCTGCAGACCGCCTCGGATCTTCTTTCCGACCTACAAGTCGAGACTTACTCGTCAATGGAACGGAAAGAGAAGACCGAGTTCATTCTTGAGCAGATGCGGCTGTTGATCGCCGTGGCTAAGATGAAGGATGAGTCCGCCGCTAAGGACGGGAAAGATTCGTTGGCTGATGGCGACCCGGAGTGGACAAGGGTCAGGGTAGGAAGCAGGAAGATAAACGAGGATTTCCTGAAGGATCCTGAAAATAAGGTACGTTCCCTCTCGCCTTATGAACCTGCTGGAGGATTGAATGCGGCCTAGGAAATGAAACTCCGCTACTACGACATGCTAATCCAACACGCGTTGCACTCGAGCGCTTATCTCGACGTGGCCAAATACTACCACAAGATATGGGAAACACCCTCCGTGAAGGAGGACGAGAATGGCAAGGGCCGGGTGGTACGGTTCAAGCTCATGGTCCGCTCTCGCATCGTTAACATGAAGCTCCCAGGCTTTGGAACATATTGTGTACTACGTCGTCCTTGCCCCACACGATAACGAACAATCCGATATGCTCCACCGGTTGTACAACGATCCAGCTCTGCCGAAACTGGAACTTCACTAGTGCGTAGACCCCTGTTGGCGGTGTTCGTCCTCGCCGACGCTTTTCGTTCCCAGTAACTTGGCGAAGTGTTTTGTTACCAAAGAGCTGATGAGGTGGCCCGGCATCGAGTCGCTATATGGGCCACATCTGCGGCCGGCAACCATATTCAGCAGTGACAAGATCTGGGAAGACCTCCACACTCGCGTGATAGAGCACGTACGTTCTTCGTTCCCCCCTGTCCATCCAATAGTCGTTTGCTCATCCCGCCTTCCCAGAACATCCGAGTCATTGCTGAATACTACACACGAATTACACTCCCCCGCCTCACCTCACTCCTCGATCTTACCCCTCAGCAAGCCGAAGAAGTGCTCTCACGGCTCGTCGTGTCGGGTACCGTCTGGGCACGAATAGACCGACCGGCTGGGATCATAAACTTCCGGCAAGCGAGGAGTGCGGAGGACGCGATGAACGATTGGAGTTCGGACATGCAGAAGTTGTTGAGTTTGGTGGAGAAAGCATGGATGGGTGTGAACGCTGCCCAAGCGGCGGTGGGGAAGACAAAAGCATGAGAGACCAAGATGTTGAGTACGCGTTTATATCCTTTCCTATACGAAACAGAGAACTTGTAATTCTATGCGGCCCGGTGAGCTCGTTATGGTCGCCGACGACGAGCAGAAGCAACTTTCCCATCGGCAAGACCAATAGCTAGCGAGTAGGGTTGGAGCACTAAGGAGTTGGCGGTAGCCTCGTCGATTCTCTCTCGACCTTAACCTTGGGCCGAGGTAATTTCATCTCGCTTCCAGTCCTGTGTGCCCTGGAGGTGGCTGTTTTCCCCCGAATCTCGCCTCTCTTCCTTTTGAGCCCGGGGATTTGCTCTTCCGGCTCTCTCAACTCCTTTTTCTCCACCTGTGGGACAAATCAACGAAGGAACAGTTGCCAAGCTAAGTCGGCACGCACCTGAATTCCATTCAGTTTGCTAACCTTGATCTCTTCCTCCTCCCCCTTCACCCTCGACACTGAACCGCCCTCCTCCATCTTCACATTGACCAACCCATCCTCCGATTCCACCTTCACCTTCGACCTCAAACTGACCCCCTTGTTCCCTAACGTCGTAGGGATTTTCCGTGGTCGTTCAACGGTGGTGGAACCATACGGAGAAATCACTTCCTCCAGGGGCTCAGGTTTTTGCAGAGATTCGGTTTCCTGATCCCCCACCGGTTCCGGGTCACCCCTTTGACAGCGGCGCTTGCGTAGAAGACCTTCTGCTTGCAGCCACTCCCCTTCGCGGCATTGAAAAATGAATACCGTAATGTCGGCGTCTGACGTCAAGGTCATGAATGATCGCTCCGTGCATTTATCTGGCGACCCTGTCACCCTATTGATAGCTGTGAGCGTGGTGCCAAGCCATGTCACTCAGAACTCACTTCAGCCCGGGGCAATTCACGCCAGGCTTCTTGTCCTTTTCGTTCACTACAATTGGTGGAACATCCAGAATAGGTTGCTCGGACTCTTCCCCAAGATGATCAGTGAACCCCAGCTGGACCATAATCTCCCCCATACAATCTGGGTCTATGGAACTTGGGGTCTCCCCTTCTGTGTGGTGTGATTGTTAGTCATGGGGCGCTGGTGCTTAGACCTTCTGGGACGGACCAACAAGTTTGGGCTTTTCAAACATGAACCTGGTGATGCTACCCCACGTTTTACACCCAAAATTTGACCAGTAATCTTTTTTGCACGAGATGAAGGAGGGTCATCGGCGATCCATCCAGGCCCAGCTGGGACACCATTCAAGAACACGTTCACCAGCAGTTCTGCGCCTGGTGGGCCGTAGTTCAGGTTGCGACTGTACTCGATCAAGAACTCCTGTTTTATAGTGGTCCCGTTAAGTCCGCTGCAGGGTAATCCATCAGGCCGCACCTCCGTACTTACCTCCCCAGGCTTGCTTTCAATATAACAGCTAATCTCACCATCCTCAGTCACACCTGTATCAATTTCTCGCACCACCCTGTTGTTGCACTTGAGGACGACTTGACAACCGCCAAGCTTCATGCTGTAAAGAGCGTGTGAGAGAGAGTTTGGGAGGACAGCGTGATCGCCGCCGTGTTGACGTGTCTTGGAAAGGAATTCCCAGGATTTTCAACATACGATACCTCGGCGGCTGAGCGCTGAGGAATACCGCACGCGACTCAATTCTACGGCGGGCGCGGAACCATTTTCCCAACCTTTCGTGGAAAGGAATTCCCGGTATTTTCACCGTACGATACCTCACACATGTACATTGAATTCAAAGTAACATATGGACTATAAGGTGGAATCAGGTAATAACAGCAGTAATAACAGCATGTCCATGACCCTGGAGAGGGTATAGGCTAAGTTACGAAGGTACGCGTAAGAGCTAGGGGGATGATGAGCTGGGGCTGGGGTCCTCTATGTGGAGTTCACGCTCGTATAAGGCGGTTGGGGTCCCGAACCTCCGGCCCTTGCGGCCTCTTCAAGTGCTTGCAGTCGACTCCGTTCCTTTTGAAGCCAGGAGAGTACTTGAAAGTCTTCGGCGCTTCCCGGGCGACTTGACAACCTCCGGTATTGCTCGTCGATCCTGGAAGGCATTGATAGGGTCGTTTATAAACTGAAAATAAAATCGCGTGGAATGCATCGCTCACTTTTCAACCCCGCCCTTTGGGATGGGACAGTCGCGCAATTCGTGCTTCGGCCCACCGCATAACGGGCACTCACTGTCTCCGGTGGTGGCAATGGTGGAGAACGATGATATTTTTGCCTTCTTCACCGGCCGCAGCGGATCCGTGGAAAACGACGATCCGGGTCCGTTCGAGCCGCTCGCCATTGGGGTGATGTCAACCGCGGGGGGGAGTGCGGGGATCGTCGGGATTGTCCAAGTCGAAGCGTTGACCGAGGCTTGGTGGTTCGGAGTCAGAACGTTCCACGGTTGGGATAAATTCATTTGTGTCGCCGTGATGTTGTGGAACTTCCGAGGCTTCCTAGGCTTCCTGGCCTTCTTCACATGTTGTGTCGCGTTCTCACCTTGGTCTGGCTCGTGCGGTTTCTTTCGTTTCTGTGACTTATCGGCGAGGTACACGGGCTGACCCTTTATCATGTCGAGCTTTCCCATTTTCAAGAGCGTCTCGTCGATAGCTTGGATGGCTGCGCGCTACGCAACTAATAAGTCCATGGACAGTCCTTTGACCAATCCACTCACGCGAATATCGATGGGTTCGGCTTCTTCATTAGTGACCTCCATCAGCATTGCCCTATACGCTGCAAGGTTATCGGGAGTCTGGACCATGTGACATGCCCTCGGCTCGTGAATGGTTCCGCACAGCCCGCAATAATTTTCGTCAAGTTTCTCCGCATAATCCTGTGCCAGAGTAGATGTGAGACCGCGCTGCTTTGTCCTTTTGGCCATGCCCATTGGAAGTTCGTCGGGAACCACTGAGCTCATGTCAGTTCCGCTCTCGCTCCCACCATCGGAGGAGTGGATAGAGGCGGTATAGTCATCGCGATCTAAAAGCTTTTTCTTTCCCCTCCGTTTCTTGGGTTTCTCCTGGTTGCCCTCGGCGCTCGAACCATCATCCCCGATGTCAACGTCAATCTTTGGCTGTACTCCCCATGAGCTCATAACCAACAGTAGCGGAGCAAACGCTAACCTTGGGTAGGAACGAAGGTGCTGCTTTCCGCTTTGCTCCCCGGCCAGTCACCTCCTGGGCGTGGACCTTACCTCGTTCTGCCTCGAGCTTCGCAAGGACCTGAGCCCACGAATCGTCAACTTCACCCGCGTGTTCCGAAGTCACGTCGCTCATCTCCGTCAATGCCTCCTTCTCAGCAGCCCAAACTTTAGCAAACGAGAACGCCGAGTTTTGGTTTTGGCCCGTCTCCTCGAGTTGGTCTCCTTCCTTCTCGGTCTTCTCGATCAGAGATTGGACGTCGGCCTCAGAATCTGATATGATAATTCAGCTTCGAAAGAAACCTGCGGCAGTACAGCCACGTACAAGTAATCCCGCGATCCGTGTCCCCATCCTGGAATAGTTGCTGCGCCCCGAAGGTCAAGATTGATTGAACATCTTCACCGAGTTCGTCGTCCATCTTTTGCACAATAACGTGATCAAGGGCAAGCTTCTTTTTCCCGACCTGCATGATGCGGTCTAGAATCGTTGTATTAATTAGTGGGTGGTGTTACGAGGTTGGGGTTTCATTGGCTGACCTTCTGCCGAGTTCTTGACCATGAGTTTGAACACCAGACAAGTCTTCTTTTGTCCATATCGGTGTGCTCGAGCGATGGCCTGCCAACTGTTAAAAGGGTTGAAAAAATCTGGTCCCTAGAGGAACACACCTGGAGGTCCTAGGGAAGAACGGGGTCAGTGGGGAGCAGAATCGCAGATAGGGTGGATCTACCTGATGCGGGTTGAAGTCTGGGTCGAAGATGATGACAGTATCCGCGGTATAGAGGTTGATACCAACTCCGCCGGCCCTCGTGGTCAAAAGGTAGATGAAGACGTCTGAGCCGGGTTTATTGAATTCGTCTATGCCTTTCTGGCGGAGCGCACCCGGCGTATCACCGTCCTACGAGAGGCCGTCAGAAATCTCCAGGATCACCCAACACCGTCCCTTACCAGTCTAAGGTGTTTGATCCCCTCCCCATCCAAGAAATCCTCAACGATGTCAAGAACGAGTTTGAACTACGCTCGGCATGTGAGTGGTTTACTCCCGTCGGTTATTGACGAACGCACCTGACTGAATAAGAGAACGCGATGCCCCCTTTCCTTGAGCTTAGGTAGCATCATTCTGAGCAAGATCAATTTCGCGCTCGCAGACACCAACTTTTCATGAACTTCGGTGGGAGCCAAATCCTTTGGTTCGATCCCTTCGTTCACGAGGTATGGATGCTGCAAACATCTAGGTAACGAGTTGAGGGACCACCCGCGGCGAATTGACGAATATCTCACTTCCGCAATTGCATCAACACGTTGTTCAAATTTGTCTTCGTGACGTTATTCTTCCCTGATCTCGTCCCGACGGTTGGTTGGCTCAAAACCTTGAGAACGTCTAAATTCTGGCTAAGGATGGAGCGATAGATCTCCTTCTGTAGTGGTGACATTGAGATGGGAACAATAACCTCGTTCTTTATCAGAAGATTCGGTTTAGCATATGCCAGTACCGAGAGTGTTGAACAGTGTACCTTCGGGGGGAGTTGTAGGACCTCCGTCTTAATCCTGCGCAGGAAATATGGCCGAAGTCGCGTATGGAGGGTTTTGACAAGTTCCTCCGTGAGTTCTTCGTATTGCTTCTCGAGGGCCTTCAAGTCTCCCCACCGGTCGGGATCCAAGAAATTCAGGAGGTTGAACAGCTCCCTGATATTGTTATTCAGCGGCGTCTGCGAAAACGAGTCAGTAGGTCAAAATGATGGGCCGACAGGTGTGTCAAACTTACCCCCGTCATGATAATGCGGTGGATCGAATGGAGTTCAGAGAGTTTCTTGAAAATCAAGCTGCTGTCACTCTTGACTGAAACAACAAGCTGAGAAACCAAGATTCGGGGGGATAGCCTGGCAACACTTACGTCTTTGGCCTTCATCGACGATCAGGGCTTCCCACCGCGGGACTTGTTTAAAGACAGGAGCGAAGTCACGCGAATTCGTGATCGTCTCGTAGGTGGTGATGAGAACGTGATACTTCAGCTTTGTATACCCGGTTTCCGTCTCATCATGCGTCAGTTCGTATCGCCGGACGATCTCGCGACTCTTGGCTTCGCCGTAGTAGGAGACAACTCGTAAACACGGAGCCCATCGTTCGAATTCTCGGACCCACGATGTGATCGTCGAGTTTGGGACGACGACGAGACAAGGCGCAGCTTTCTTTTTCTTGACAATGAGACCGACAAAGGTAACAATCTGAATGGTCTTGCCTCTATAAGGGGTGGAGGTTAAGCGTGCATCACGGATGTCCCTTGTTGACTCACAATCCCATCTCGTCTGCGAGAATACAATGTTGATGATCCCACCAATTGTGGAGGAGCCATTTCAACCCCTCAACCTTGTAAAATATTCAGAATCGGATGTACACAGTTCGTACAAAGAGACACAAACCTGGAAAGGCATGAGCTTCAGATCTGAGTTCTGACCGAGGTCTGGGGTTCCTTTGACGGTGATGGTGCATTCCCCTTTCTCCCGGCCATCAAAGTTCTTCGCATCCTGCTTGTTACGCCTAGGAATCAAAACGCTCCTCGAGGTGAGGAACCGATTCAAGGCCTTCTGGAATGACTGATATCCGAACTCGCCGGGCTGAGGCGGGGTGTCCCAGGAGCCTACGTATGTCAGGACATTAACCCGGTGTGACACTAGCAACAAAATACTCACAATCTTCGTACCCAAGATCATTCCACTTGAAGAAAGCATATGCGACGTGATGGGCATCCTTCCCGCTCATGTCTTTCTTGTTCACCCTTTCCCATGAGTCAAGACTCAAGACGTAGTCGTCGTTCGGTTGTTCTCCAAACTCGAACGCTATTTTGCGTTGGTGTTCGATTGCTTCGTCGTCACCCTTTTTCGGTCGCCAAAGAAGAATGTCAAGGACACGGTCGACGGTCTTCCACGCAGGGGGGATCCTTAGGTGGGCATCCGGCATCGCTTCCGCTGGCCCGTCGTTTACGGAGGGTAGGGGCGTGTCCTCAATAACGTCGCCAAAAGTGACCGGGGGAGCGCTATCTCTAGTACCTCCAACAGGTGCGGGAGGCTCGGGATCCTGGTCTTCCTCAAGTATCGGGTGATCCATGAGGGTAACCTTTGAACCGGTCCCAAGGGTAAAATGTCTCAGCATTTGACCATGAGTCGCTAGGATCCACATGTGAGGGACCCAGGTGATCCTCCTGTAGCTCCTGTCCTTCCATTTGACAAGGTATTCGCGCAGAAGAGCATCCCTGTAGTTTGGGGTGTCCGGTTGAGCAGCGCCTTTGGGGAATGGCCTCCAAGCGATGATCTTCTCGACCTTGTAGGTGAACGACGCGCAATCCCCACAAAGCCAATCTTCCGAGTAGTGCTTCGCGAGTGATACCGCATCCCAATCACTCCCATCGGAATGGTCAGGAGGGGGGAGGTGTTCGTAATGGGATAGTCGCTTGCAGGTAACACAGCGGAAGAGGAGTTCCTTCGGGATCTCGAGCTCCTGACGGGGTTGTGTTTCATCCATCGTGACATCCCTGTCCGCAGTTTTGCTATCCTGCGACCTGAGGCGAGGGTCGGGTTCGAGGGCGACTTCCCCACATCCAATACACGAACCACCTTTCATACAAGCTGTGCAGATGAACTCCGTGGTTTCATAGGGACCAAGCTCTGCCCGACGAGTGGGTCTACGAGCATCCTCCGGGCGCGTTCCGTCGGGATTAAGAGGATACTTTCGTTCGAACTCTTCCACGTCTCTTTCCAACGCCGCTCTGCGGATCTCACTGCGTTGGTCCACGTTGACACACTTCCAGTGCATAGCGACGGGGCACTTCAGGCTGCAAAAAGTTAATTCAGGGGATGCGAAGATAAAGGGGAGCACGGGCACCCACCATCGGATCCATCCACCTAGACTTTCCAAATTATCCCTTTCGTCTTCGTCCTCGTCGTTGCTGTCGCTGGATCTTTTATTTCTCTGTCGCCGTTCCAGCTTCTTCAATAAGATATGCGATGGAGGATGATGGCACTTCTCGCATTCGCCACGGTGTGCTCGCAGTGGCAAAGTATCGTCGTCGGATTGGTCATCTAGTTCGAGATCGGCTACCTCGCGGAAGTGACCATATGCGGGGCGAGAAGCCTTGGCGCGGGCCCTCTTCTTTTTCTTCGGAGCGGATGGGGCATCAGATCCACCCGGTTCCTCGTCCTCGTATTCGTCATCGTCCTGGTAAACCTTCGTGTTTCGTGTTGATCGGGTAGAACGACGAGTGACAACGATTTCATCATCACTGTCGCTGGATTGCGCGCGTCTCCGAAGTCTGCGCTTTGTTGGCGCCTTCGCGGGGCTGAAGGGAAGCCGCCTTGTGGACCGTAGTTGGCGAACACGAGTGGGAGGAACGAAATCGTCGAGGTCGGACTCCGATTCATCAAGTTGGTCAGATTCCTCGAGTTCATCCGATTCCTCGAGTTGGTCCACTTCCTCAGAGTCTTCGGATGCATATTCGTCTCCGGAAGATTTCCTTGACTCCTTGGGGCGTGGGCGAGAAAGTGGGTGAACCGACGCGCCGTAAGGATTGAAGTCCTTGAGGAGCTTATTCTTTTTCCGCCATCCTGGGTGAGCATTATTAATCCAGGTTGACACTGAGGAGAGATACGGTCAAGCAGCGTACGAAATTGATCCAACAAATCTCGATATTCCTCTCTGACGACTTTCGCATTGATCTAAACCCTCAACGGGTCAGTGGACGAGCTCAAAGTGGCCGGATCATTCACCGGAAAAACATACCTTGTGGTGTTTGCCATCGCCGAGGAGCACGTAGTAGAACTCCTTTGAGCCCTCGGTGTACTCTGCCACAATATCATGGAGGTCGAGGTGGAACTCTTCGTAGTTCCTTTCCTCCGTGGTTGCGCGACGGAGTTCGACCCAGAAGTTACGTTCCGGCATCTGATTGAGCGGTTCTGGGGTAGGGGTTCTGCTCGACGGGACGGTCAGTGGCGACTCTGCCACTCTGCCAGGAGATGAAGGGCCAACCTCGGACACGTTGTCCAGAGGCATGGCTGATGGTCGGCGTTGTGAAAGGATGGAGGTACGCGACCAGTCACGGAGACTGTCACGTGTGTCATTTTGCCGGACGCGTCGCGGTTGCAATAGATGATAAGCTAAAGTCTAACGCTCTGGGTAAATACGTATCAACAATTTCTCTGCCTTTCACAGGAATCCACCCTCTTGCAGCCAAGTGAACGACTGATCCGCAACGGTCTCGCCGTGATCTTCAGTACCAAACGGAATGTCAGCCGCGCATGCAGTTCTACAAATCAAACGCAGGACTCACTGATACAGAAGGCGTGGGGGATGTCTGCCTCGCCGTGAACGATGCGCACTGCTTTGTGGTCAGGATGAAAAGCCCCGATGATTTCCTCCTTGCTGTCTCCAACCCAATCATCGTGCTCGGCGAAGTACAACCAGAGTTTATGCTGATGCTCGTCCATCAATCCCTCATCGAGCTCCGTGATCGTTCTCATTTCTTCGTCTGCCAACGTCAGGCATGCGTATATTGCAGCAGGCGATCGTATCAAGTCTCGAAGGACGTCGATCTGCGGTGCCGGCCAGGTGCGGTAGATTGACGTATACACGAAATTTGGGAGGATTCGCAATAGGGGAGAGAGCAGAGCAGCGGCGAAAGGTATCGGCGGGCGGAAGAAATACTGGTGTCGCGGGATCAGTCGCGTTATAGAGTTTAGCTCCTTCTCGAAGTACTCACGGACAACTTCCTGCCGTTTGGCGTCGCTGCCATGTTGCACAGCGAAGGGAAGAGCAGGAAGGAACCAGAAACTTCTTCGGGCCGAGCTTTAAGTATCTACGAAAACCTGAACATCATGTGGAGAACAATTCCAGGGAGGCGCACCTGCAAACACAACCACCCGCCCAGGCTATGTCCGACAAGGACGATGTTCTTCGGTTGTAAGGTTTGTTTGACAGCGTCAAGCGCCTCGATGGCACTCTTTAGCTGCGCCGGGAGGCCAACTGAACTAGGATTGGTGAAGACTGACTGATCGATGACTTTGGGCACATGTCCCAAGAGCGAGTGTGCAAGAATCGCAAGATTTGGACTCCTGGAGCGCAACCCGGATAGGTACTCCGTGTAGAATGCCGCGAGTCCTGGATTTCCAGGAACGAAAAGAATGACCGTGGACTCGGCCAGCGGTACGGCTGGGTGCCACCAGATCGAATACGCGGAGCCAAGCCCATCGGAGTGTGTGAATACAGCTTCTGCATAAGCCCCGTTGCCCGCCGCAGAAGGGTCTAGCTTTCGTAAAAATGGAGGCAACATCGAAGATCTGGCGTCCATCACGTGTTGGTGTGTTACTGCTCAGCACCCCCAAATCGACCCCGCGACGAGGACCGACGTTCAGGACGAGCCGGGAGTAAGTCAGAGCTCTACGTCCCAACACGCCTGTAGGGGGTTGGGTGCTCTGGGACGACAAGCACTCAATTCAATACCATGGTTGACTTGTCGATTAGAAACCGCACTGACCCCGGCGGACCTCGCCGGTCGGAGTTACAAATGTAGGCAGCGCCGGTCACCGGGGGAGCAGGAAATTCGAAGGCTGGCAGCTATAAATTTTATCTTACAACGAACACTTGCCAGTTCCGACCCTGGCAGCCTCCAGGTAACTCTACAAAACGTACCGGTACCCGCTCCAATTGTCTCCCTTTTCCCTTTTTGCGTCCTCGACGGTCGGGAACCTTCCGTTGAGCCTTGTCAACCTCTCGACGGTCTCGGGATCGCCTATGTCACGGAAACGAAATG
>Ga0307509_10004072_pt1 | contig 21423 bp, 28 predicted proteins | sample 10_EM_MG_FD_202245 | JGI IMG/M metagenome (GOLD analysis project Ga0307509, IMG submission 202245) | Populus trichocarpa ectomycorrhiza microbial communities from riparian zone in the Pacific Northwest, United States - 10_EM | ecosystem: Host-associated > Plants > Roots > Unclassified | place... | reverse complement strand
TTCACTCCCTGCCTTCTCATCAGACCATTTTTTCCCTTCATCTTATTGGTTATTTTACTTTAGTATGGCTGACATAAGACTGAGTTCTCGGTACACTATCATTCTCGGCACCCTATCAACGAGTCTAAATGGTGGATTATCTTCAACTACGAGCAGAAGAAGGTCGAGTTCGTTGTTGATCGGCTACCAGTAGGTCCACTCTCTTTGCCGCCTATTATGATACGAGTATCATACTTTGGTAGGCAATGTTTGAACTAGTCTAAACTAGTCTAATTGGGGTGATGGTCTTGCCTACTACCGGTTAGGTACACCTAGGATAAATATTGAATTAAGGTAAAGTGAGCGAAATTCAGCACACACGAAGGGATTGTGTCACCCCACTTCCGAAGTTTTTCCGGTAGAGCAGCCTATCACGGCCGATCACCGTATTAACCCGAGATTTACAACAATCAAACCACCAAAAATCACTCGCAAGCAACCCTCCATGTAAATTTTTTTCGCAAGTGAATACTAATTCACTCACTGAAGCAAAATGTTTTAAATACAAAGTGCCGGGAATTCAGCGGAAAAAAAAAAGGAGAAAAAAAAAAAAGCAAGCGACAGTGTGGTAATAATGTGGTGACGATGCGGGAGAGTAGGATGGCACGAGTGGAGAAAGGAGACTACTCGGGATAGGATCCAGAGGGGGGGAACCACGTGGCAAAATTAAACGCCTAACAACATGCGGCGGGGGTCCTCAATGTAATCCTTGACCTTTACTAGGAAGGTGACCGCCTCGCGGCCGTCGAGGAGACGGTGATCGTAGGTGAGGGCAAGGAACATCATCTGTTGGCGCTATTAGTATGTGTTCAAGGGATCTTAAGACGGCTGTTCTTACCGGTCTTATCTCGACCTTCCCGTTAACGGCAACAGGCCTGTCTTTGATGGCATGGAGCCCCAAGACAGCGGTTTGTGGGAGATTAATGATCGGAGTACCGTAAAGGGAACTATCATGACGGATCAGCAAAGCCAACTTCTCACCATTATCGGAAACGCGGTTCATACCCGAAGACACCGCCGTTGGAGATCTAAAAAAGGGTGGTAAAGAGTGGCATTAGCGAAACTGAGGGTAGCCGCAGAGGGGGAGGCGCGCTCACGGTAAAAGTTCCACCCGCCATATCCTCTATGGTGAGTTTCCCATCCCTCGCCTTCTTTCCCAGTTCGGCAATGGCCTTTTCAATTCCCACAAAGTCCAATGCTTCGGCGTTCCGTACGACGGGGGTAACGAGCCCCTTTTCGGTCGCAACGGCAACACTAATATCGACATAGTCGCGGTACACAATAGTATCACCACCGTTGGGCCCCTCAATCGAGGCGTTGACGGCCGGGACATCCCTCGAGGCAAGAACGCAAGCTCGGGTAAATGCGCTCATGAAACCAAGCTTGATACCAGTCTTATCGAGGACCTTGTCTTTGTACAATTTCCTCATTTCCACAAGGGCAGACATGTCTACTTCGTTGAAAGTTGTCAGGGATGCGGCAGTGTTCTGGGATTGTTTCAGGCGCTCCGCAATTCTGAGACGCATGCGATTCATTTTCACCTAGGCTGAGTCAATAACTTCCAGCTAAACATTCTGCCCTCGTGTGTATCTACTCACACGCTTCTCTTCACGGTTGCCGAGCCCTCCTTGGCTTGGGGCGACAGGTTTGGGTGGCTTTGCCTTGGGCCTCTGCTGTTCAGCTTGCTTGGGAGGTTCAGGGGCAGGAGGAGGGGACGAAGGAGCAGGTTCTTGTTTTGTCTCTGGTACCGGCGCACCCTCCTCACGCTGTTCCTGAGGAGGGGCTTGCCCGCTTCCGGGCTCCTGGGGAGCAGTATCCACCGGTGCCTTTGGTTCTTCTCCGGCCATTTCCTGGTTTCCACTGCCTTCCTTTGGAGCTCCCCCGAGCTCCAACTTGAAGAGGTCCTGGCCGACGATGACGGTGTCCTCCTCCTTAACAAAGAACTCAGTGATCGTACCGGCCTCTGGGGCATTAACGGCGACGTCGATCTAAAAACCATCAGCCATAGCACCTTTCTAAAAGCTCGTTGGGAGCAAACACCCACTTTATCGGTCTCGATGGTCCCAATTTCTTCATCCTGCTTCACAAAGTCACCAACCTCTATATGCTTGTTAGTAGAATGTTTTTTTTTTTAAGAAAAGGCCTACACAAGATAATTACGTTTGGAGAATTGCTTTAATGTCCCCTCCGAAATCGACTCGGCCATTGGGGGAACCTTGACAACCATATCCGCTGCAAAACCGGATCGTGGAGGAATGCCAAATCAGTATACTGAAGCTTATATTGACTCATAAATGAATCTTTCTAGTTTTGTTTTTGAACGAACCATAAGATCGGACTTGGGCATTGAAGATCGATGATGCGTTAACAAACTGTTGCGATTTCCTATAGACATTGGGAAGAGAGGTAAGCCACCCAACCTAGTATCAGAAGAGAACAGTATTCAGAAACCGGAAAGAAAGAAAAGGACACAAACCTAGAGTAACTTCCCAAAAGTCCACCATTGTACTGCGATAGCCGTGAAAAGGATCGTATCGAAGCTTGGCGATACGAGGAAACGGAAGTGGCGGAGAGAGCCGCAGTGCTCATGTGAGGGGCACGGGGGGTCACTGCCAGAGGCAAGCGACGCATAGCCAATCTACGACAAGCCATGATCTATGTCTGAAAAAGAAAGCTAGAAACGAAAGAAGTAGAGGAAAGAAATGCCAGATCCTGTATGCTGTGTGATCCGAGTGGGGGGTGTTGAAGAAGGTGCAAAAGAAAAGGGGATCGAGGGAAAGAAAAGGGAGGGGGGGTGGGAAATATCAAAAGTGGGTAGAAAGGGGTGTGCGGTAGCTTTTTAGACTTTCTTTCCTGTTTTCACTGCAAACTTTGGGCACGGAGACTTGAGTGAGAGAGAAAGGACAGGAGAGCCAGAGATGCGCGATGAGAGAATTCCGTCTGCAAGCCAAGAAACCTCTCCGGGGCCGAGGCCGAACACTAGATGATTAGTCTAATTTGGCAGCAATTTAGAAAGTATTTAGATGTCAGGTGACCCCTTCCGCGTGGTTCTAGTGCGAAATAATGCTCTGGCGTCCGATCACTTTATTGATCGCTAAATACCAGGGCTCAAGTAAGGTATTGGTTTTCCAGGACATCCCTCCGTCATTACTAAGCGCGGAATTGGTGGGAACTCACATCCAACCCCCATCATTAGCAAATTCTCGCCAATACCACTGAAACGAAATTAATCATGGCCACCACCACCACATCCATCGTCAAGTGAGTTTCTTCAATCTTTCGTTACTTTACTTCTCGACCTCACGGCTAATATTAATATTTTTCCTACAGGAGCCTTTACCGCCGCAGCCTCAAGCTGTCCCTAGACTGGTCCATTCGAAGGGATGCCTGGAGACCCCAGGCTCTCAACATCCGGGAGTTGTTTGAAGCAAACCGAGACATCAAGGAGCCTCGACAATTGAGGGTACGGAAGCTCGCACCCCCGCCCCCGTATTGATGGACGGATGGACGGATGGATGGAGGACTGACGTTATGGGCTGTGAAAGGTTATTCTTCAGGAAACGGAAGAAGCATTGGAGAGATGGAAGCACCCGGATCCATATAGGGCTCCGACTGCGCCTGGAGGTAATTTTGAGATTGCCCACGCTGCACATGTGCAACTTCTAACAAGCTCCTAGGTTCCAAATACGAACGAAACATTCCCCCTCCTATGCTTGATCGTATGCCTACTCCCTATCCAATCAATGAGGACAGGTCTATACTCACTCTGCGTAGCTCCGGCCCCTCTGCACTAAGCAAACATGGGATATTCGTAGAACCGGGATGGGTGCGGCTGTGTGTGTATACAACAGATCAACAACAGTTACTGACAAACGGGTACGGTTCGAGTGAAGGGTCCAAGTTTATCTGCGGTCACCATGACAGTATCATTACCCTCGATACAAAAAGTAAAAGTTGTGCGCTGCTTCTACCCGAAACACTATCACACATCTACCCATACAGAGACAATCCGTCCAATCCCCACATAGAATATCCCTATGCATAAAGATAGCAACATAACAGTCATAAACCATAACCCCTCACTCTAACAAATTCCACCCCTCTAATGGCATACTGCCCCTAAACAATAATGACCCAGAACTCCATAAAAATGCCATGTGACGTATATTTACTTATACCTCCTCAACGTAGACCGCCCAATGATGCGCCTTATCCGCTCCGAACCACCCCCTAGCAAGTGCTCCACCACTCTCAGTCGGCTGACTAAAGGCAACGTCATCCTTCTCGATTTCCATCCCATAGATAAAGTGCTCTCGCGCACAATCCAGCAGTCTCGTAGCAATGCCTCGACGACGGCGGTCGGCACATACCCATACACGGGATATACCGAGGATAGCGGGGCGGGAAGTTTCGCTATGAACAAACCTATTATCAACAAATATACACAAGATGGAGAGAAAGAAGAAAACGAGAACGCACGAAACCGAAATCGAGCTCCCTCTATAAACCATACTCTTCATCTCCCCAGCCACATCATTCCGAACCTCATCCCCAACGACCCGATAAGCCTTCCGAATCCTCTCAGCAAGGCACAGCCCCACACACTTCTTCCCAACCACGTACAACAGCACTCTAAACCTCTCCCCCCCTCCTCCCTCTTCTCCTGCTTTAACGCCCCCCCATAGCACTCCTTCTTCAATCTCCCCAGCCGAAAGTTCCGACTCCACAACCTCCAATACCTCTCTCGCCTTTCTCCTCTCCACGGCAGCGCTCTTCCGATCAACAACGAGCACAAATGAATCCTCCTCCTGCTCCTCCTCCCTCCCTCTCCAGACAACCTTACTCTTCTTGGCGTCCAGAATAGTAGGCTTGAAGTCCACCCCACCGACAGACTTTGCATGGAAGCGCTTGTGTAAAGCGTCATCGTCGGATGTGCATGGGTAGTATGACATTCCGCAAGTTTGGCAGGTGGCGCGCTGCGGCTGGCCCAGGTCGATCTTCAGCTGTGTCAGCTTTTTCTGCTGCTGCTGCTGCTGCTCTGGTTGTTTGCGGCGGCGAGAGGTGGTGGAAGCAGCAGCGGTAGCGCTCGTGCGAGCTTCTACAGAGAAGCCGATGAAGGATTTCTTTGCCGGTGGTGGCGGAGGGGAGGAGGTAATCCCCACAACAACTCCGAAACCATCCCCATCCCCATCCCCATCCCCGTCGTTGTCCGAAGCAGCGGGAATGGAAGAACTCCGACTCGGAGGTGGAGTATCCGTGCTCGTACTTGTATTCCCCCCACTGACATCTTCAGCCCGTCGTCGTCGTTTTTTGGCAGTTCCGCCTGTGTCTTTTCGAGAATACGTCTTTCGCGGAGGAGCGCTATTGGATCATTAGCGTAATTGCAACAGCCAAAACAAGGAAGAAAAAAAGAAATAACCGTTTCCCCCCAGTTCCTGGAAACATTTTTTTTTCCTTTCCCCTCCTTCTCTAGAATCTTCTTTTGTATGATATACTCGAGTACTTATATATATCTATGAGTGGTGAGTAAAATGAATGAGTCGAAGCAAATCAGTGCCACCCGGGTGCAACGCGTTCCTCGTAGTCGTGACACACGGTGGTGCTGTGTACGGTAGTGGGGAGGGGGGGGAAAACGCGTCGCGCGTTGACTTTAGCTAAAGTATTAATTGAGCTCGATAAAGGTCATGGCGGTTCTTTTTTTTTACACCCAAGCAAACATCACAATAGATTCTCAAAAGAAAAGAAGAAGAAAAAGGCAAGGAGGGAATCGCAAGCCAAACCCCCTTTTTGTTTTTCCTTTCTTTTTTTTTTGTCTTTTCTAGGAGTGGATGTTCATATAATATCACTCGATCTCTACTTTTCTCCCTCAGACAGAGGTTTGCCAGAGCATCAAGTATTATAATAATATATCTCATCCAGCGCTTAAAACCCCCCCCTAGAGAAAGGTTACTGTAGCTTGCGATGGATATCTATTAATCGTAAAGGGAGAGACCAAATACTATACTCCCTCACAGACAGCGGGGAGATCACAATCGATTCACCGGTGGCACCATTATACACATACACGGTGGTTTGGAACCCCGCATGAGAAGGTAGGTTGACGTTGACGACGGGTAGGTAGATAGATAGTCTAGTTAGATACTCGCATCACGTCGCGCAACTCACCCGTCCATCCATCCCCGGATTCGACAGTTCTATTATATTATATTGGACAAGATGACGGGTCAACGAACGAACGCCAAGCGTAAATTGCCTGAAAAAGCGTAACTTTCTCTCACGTCCCAGCGATCCTGCCCGATGGCTTCAGATAAAACTTTCCTTATAGAGTAAGTTAGTGCTTGGCGTTCGTTGTCCCCCCCCTTCGTTCGTTGTCTCCCCTCATCTTGTCTACTAATTTACACTCCGAGAACTATCATACGACGGTTCCGCCGTTACTGTCCCGTAACCATTTTTGGCCTTAGCGAATTCCTAACTTACTTATTTGCTAAGGTTATTTGGATTGAGCCTCGTTCCGGGTTTTTTCTTCTATTTCTTTTCAACGTCTCGCTGGGATGGATCGCACGGTGTATCGGGGGGGGGGGGGTTCCCAACAATTCTACGGCTGTGGGACGGTACTTGATGCTTGCCGTACTGTGCTGTAGAAACGGCTCTAGGGTGATATAATGCGTGACTTGACATGAAATGCTGAATTGGATAATCAGAATTTGCTCACAAGAGTGAAAGTAAATAAGGATTCCAAGCTGCTGCACGCCTTGGGTTGTAATTATTAAAGTTTTTCGTAAAATAAAAAAAGGGATTTTCTATCATTTCAATCCATCCATCCATCCATATCCATCTAACGCACAAACCCCTGCAAATGAGCAATCTTGTAGAAAGCAAACAAAAAGTTTGATCCAAGTGAAGAAATACTCCTAGCCATCCCTCTAGAATTTGCAACAAATCATAAAGCACTGAAATACAAAGTGGTAATCGGAGATTTCATAGGGGCACAAAGTATAGTTCAGAACCCAGTAACCGGCATTTCGTTAATGTACAGAACGCATGACCCCGAAAAAAAACGAAAAAACACATTGAAGACAAAACATGCCCCCGGAAAGATATAAGAGAAAAACCGATTGCGAAAGACCCCCACTTTGAAAAAGTATAATTAGACAAAAAAAAGAGGCGCTAACACTTCAAATCTCTTTCCCCTCATACCCTCGACATATGCACGTGGAAAAAGAAGTGAAAATACAAGCCCAGAAGTAAAAGGGTTTCCCGTTTTTTAATGAATACCTAGTTAAACTACCTATTTGGTAGAAGAGGAATATTTGGTGACAGCCTTGGTTCCCTCAGAAACCGCGTGTTTGGCAAGTTCACCGGGGAGGATCAAGCGAACGGAAGTTTGAATCTCGCGGGAAGAGATGGTAGACTTTTTGTTGTACGCAGCAAGCTTGGAAGCCTCAGTAGCAACACGCTCGAAGATATCTATTCAAGTTAGGATTGAAATTTTGGAGACATTGAGCCTAGGAAGAAAAAAACCAACCATTGACGAAGGAGTTAAGGATAGACATAGCACGGTTAGAGATACCGGTGTCGGGGTGGACCTGCTTCAAAACTATTTTGAATCGCATCAGTTAAAATGACTCAATTCGAAATCGGAAAAGTCTAGGTATGACAAACCCTTGTAAATGTAGGAAGAGTAAGTCTCCTTTCTGGTCTTGGTGCGCTTCTTCTTCTCACCGCTAGCGGCAGCGGTCTTCTTTCCAGCCTCCTAAAATAAAACTCAATGTTAGAGATCCATCTCGAACTGCGTTTGACTCAGGTAAAAAAAAAAGCGGATTTCAAAATCAAAGAAATGGAAAAAATATTTCGTTTTTAAAAGACAGTACAAGTTAAGCGAGGGGATGAAATCGGGACGAACCTTCTTCTCGGGGGCCTTTCCAGCCGGCGCCTTTCCGGCAGTGGTGGGCTTCTTCTCAGCAGCTTTTGGAGGCATTTTTGAAGTGGAGTTAAAAGCGTTTGGTTTTTTAGTTGAGTTTGGTTGGTTCGTGTACGAGAAATGAGGACGTGGATGAGCAGAGGGGTGGTTGTGTTTGGATGGAGAGAGAGAAAGAGCAATAAGTCGAGCCGTGGGGAGCGACGGGTTTATATAGGCACAACCAGCTTGGTTGGCATCAACAAGGTTTGGGTTGCGTGACGAGGGTTGCTCATCGGTATGTAGGATACGCGCGTAGAAGGATGTGGCTGGGGGTACTGTCACAGCGTTAGAGTTCTCCAGCCCCGTGATTTGAAGCATCGCCTTTCCAGCTTATCGCTCGCTCCCTTACTGAAATCCCTTAACCGAAACGCGACCCACACTCTCTCCGTCCGTGTGGAACCAATGGTATCATTCCATTTGCATATTAACCCTAGCCCATGCAAGTGCGAGCCTGGCTCTCTCGAACTGTGAATCTGGGAAAGGAAATTAAAAAATAGGGAATTAAAAAAAAAAAAAGATGGAAAAAACATTTGTTGGTTACGGTCGCGCTTTTCCTTCCCCCAGCAACCAACCAACCAGCCACCCAAACCGTACCCCTACCCCCCCCCTGCCGCTAACTGAGTGTGATGCAACCTGCCTCAACTCAACCGTATAAAACCCACTCCATCGCCCACATCTCCCTTTCTCTCTCCTTCCCTCGTCCATCCATTCTTCAACCTCACCATAACGCTCACCAACTCACCGCTACATACAACCTTCAACGCGTAAGATCGCTCAACTTCAGTTTTCAAAAACTTCTTTCAAAACCCAAACTTAACACCAAAAATGTCTTCCGGAGGTAAAGGTGGAAAAGCCGCCAGCGGCAAGCCTTCTCAGAGGTAAGAGTCTCAGTTTTTGGATCCCAATCCCAAACATTAAAAGTATTGTGACTTTTTCACGATGTTTTTTGAGTTTGGATTTTGGATTTTGAAATTAATTTTGGAGTTTCAATTTCTGACTTTGATTTTTATAGCCGTTCTTCCAAGGCCGGTCTCGCTTTCCCCGTCGGTCGTGTTCATCGTCTTTTGAGGAAGGGAAACTACGCCCAACGGTTTGTCAACTCTATCTATTTTTTTTTTTTAAAAATAGCTATTTTATGGACCTGGAAGTCTTACTTTGAATCTAGTGTTGGTGCCGGCGCCCCTGTCTATCTCGCTGCGGTTCTTGAGTACCTCGCCGCTGAAATTCTCGAGTTGGCTGGTAACGCTGCTCGTGATAACAAGAAGACTCGTATCATTCCTCGTCATCTTCAGCTTGCCATCCGTAACGATGAGGAGTTGAACAAGCTTCTTGGTCATGTCACCATCGCCCAAGGTGGTGTCCTTCCCGTAAGTTTTAACATTATCCCGTTCATATATCGATTATGGATATTTGATACTGACTTTGATATTTCAGAACATTCACCAGAACCTTCTTCCGAAGAAGTCTGGAAAGGGAACCAAGGGCGCCTCTCAAGAGTTGTAGACTTCCTTTTTTCGATATCAAATAAAAACAAATAATCCCGCGCAATCAACGTATTTCATCTTGTTTCTTTTTAGGGATCGGTCCTGGGTGCGATTTTTTGTGCGGAAATGTGAAAAAGACCTGGGAATGAGGAGGGAGGGGTGGAAATTGGGTGGTTGATCGAATAAATTCTACGGGTGGTTATCGCTGGTGTTTTTTTTCCTAGTCATTTCACCTTTCCCTTGGTTCCGGGTTACGAACACAAATTCAAATTCGATAAACTTCGGGACTTGGCTCTTTCCTTTTTTTCTTCGTGGGCATTTATCATGTATTATAGGCGTGTTTGATTCAATGATTGGGGTCTATTTCATGTAATGGTTTCTCTTACGCAAATGGAATGGCTGGTTTGATATGCTACGATATTCATTTTTTGCTACTGTTCCTTTTAACTCTGAGAGGCTTTATTATTTGAGGGCTTTACTTCTTATTGCTAGAAAAACCCATCGGTGTTTAACTATTGTACATAAACTACAAGATGGGGCCTATTTCTATCTACTCACCCGCGCCTCTATAAAAGTAGCCTTAAAACTCGGCCTGAACTATACTATACTACCTACTACCGCATCGTACTCTTACACCTCGATATCAGAAAACTCGAAATCCGTATTGACATAAACCTTCTTCTCCTTGCCCTTTCCTCCTTTCCCTCTTTTTGCGGGCGCAGGTTTACTCGCGTCCCCACTCGCGTCCCCACTCCCACCAGCACCTCCATCCGGCGTCTCCATTGCCTCTGGGTCGGAAATTCTAGCCTTTTTCCCGACGGACTCGGCATCTGCATCGCTCATGCTCTTGCGCTTTCTATTTCTGCTGGTATCCGCACCTGCAGCGTCGGTGCTCATGACGCTGCCACTGGCGATCGTCGTGCGCCTACGTGTGTAGGTTATAGGGGTGGTGGTGGTGCTGGGGGTGCCAATAGAGCGACGAGATTTTCTGCGCCCGCTGTCCCAAAGCGAACCTGTCTTGTCTAGGATTCCGGGCGGGATGGCAAAGCCGGGGGTTAGCGTTGAGGATTGGGGCTTTCGTGTGGATTTTGGTTTTGGTGGGGATACGGATGGGGGCTCGTGTTGCTGGGGAATGTTAGTACTTTTGTTTATACTCTAGTATATGCGGGTTATGAAGGGAGGGAGGGGGGGGGGTTACATTTCCAGTGGTGGCGGAAGAGCGAGTGAAGGTTAGGATGTGTACTTCTGGAGTTGGGGGCATTATTCCTTCCTTCCTGCTCTCTTTCCCTTTCGCAGGCTCTGGGGATCCTTTTCTCTGTGCTTCTGCCCATGCGTTGATATGACCCCTGGCCTGATTCTTGAATTGAGAAGATAGTCCAGAACTTCTTGTTTCTCTAGGAGGAGCAGTAGGTGTAGTCGGCGTAGCCATAGCCACAGCTGCAGTCCCAACGGAAGCGGTGGACGTCCTCTCCGCCTGCACCTCTCCAGCCTTTGCACCGCTCTTTGCGCCTGCGCCAGCATTCGCAGCTGCGCGAGCTCTTGAGCTGGCGGTATTCCTCATGAGACCTTTAGGCGACTCCACGACCTTCTTTTTTGTGCTCTCCTTCCGGGTTTGCTTTGCGCGCTTATTATATTTCCCATTCGTACCCCGCGCTGAGGTTGTTCTCGTAACGGGTAGCTTCTTCGAGGTTCCGGGGACGACGACAGAGGATCTGAGGTTTGTCCTTGCCTGTGGCTTTGGCTTAATAGCTGCCCTGGCGGGGATTACGTCTTCACTGCCGCCGTCGCTGGATTCGTCCATTGGTGTTGGTAGGACTTGTTCCTGGCTGTCATTTGGCAGGGTGAAATTTACGAGCGCGTCTCCATTGGCTCTTGTGCTAGCGGAGGTAGGTTTGGTGGGTTGTTTTGGGCTTTGTCCAGTACTCGCGGGAGCGGTCGTAGTAGGCTTCTTGGTCATTAAGCTTCTAGTCTTTCTTGCGCCGGCGGAGGGGGTGGTGGTAGTGGAAACAGAGGCACTGGGGCCAGCGCCGATGCTCCTGCGTAGAGAACTCGGGACTGCGGGGTTGTTGTTGGCACTACTGGTAGATTGAGAATTGGATAAGAGTTTGGTTATAGCCTGCGCGAGAATTCATCGTCAAATTAACTCTGTTTCTCGCCCCTAATCCATCACGATGGCTTCACCCATCTTCAATAAGTCCGGTGGGAAGGAAGGGGGAGTTACCCGTGGAACAGGGGATTTAAAAAACAGGTTATCAAACTTTTCGTTTACGGGCCTCTTTCCAGCCGGGGCTCCCATCAGGCCAGTTTTCAGAATACTCCCCGCTGCGGTTGTTGGCTTCCGAATCCCACCACTACCACTGCGGGTGTGCGCATTGTTTGAAGTTTTAGGACCAAGAGATGATGTAGCTGCGGAAGCAGAGCCGCGGGTGATTGATCCTGCTTTTGAAGGGCGGGAACGGAGGGTGGTTGGGTTAGAGGCCTTCTTGCTAGTGCTCGAGCCGGAGGGTGGAGTTGGCGGCATTGTTGTGTCGCTGGTGGATGGGGTGCCTGTTCCTACGGGCGCGCGAAGGATACGATACTGTATGAGGAAGTAATTATAACCTCTTTCCCTAAAGAGGGAATTGTTTTTAAGAGGTTTTTTTTGCTAGCCGCTGTTGGGTGGTGGTGGAAATGGTGGGAGTGGGAATGCGGATGATGTGACGAGGGCGGTTTGCGCGGGTTTGGTGGTTGGTTTGTTCATGGTTTGGGAGGATTTTGGCCGAGGCGTCGTTGACGCGTGCGGAAGCTTGCGTTAGTCATTCTGGATCACTCGATTTCGGGCTTAACTACTTGGACAGGCCGTGCTCAGTACACTAGATGCAAAAAACTCAGTTGAGGGTTCAGAGGATCTCTAAACCGATCCTTTTCCGGAACCGAGAACAGCTCGCCCCTTGCAGAGATCTATCGCGGGCGATTGCCATACTGGTACTTCGACGCTTTCCTTGGATAATGTTCTCTACTTTGTTAGGTTGCACCCGAGCTACTGTAGGTGTTTGTAGGCCTCCTTCCCCAACTCAATCTTGAGTTTGATCTCTCTAGCCTCTTAGCCTCACTGGACCTTTGCGAAACGCCATGGAAACAATCGTGGGTGTCTATCGAGCATTGGTATCTCAATGCGATGAGATAATTATCACCATCCTAGTACTGGTTCCTTCTGATCCGACCACGGAAAACAGTTTTTTGTGGTTGTCCTTCAGCGGAAACTCTAGTGGCTTATACCCGTATGCTCTAGCGGTACGGTAAGTGCGGGATAGGGGATCGTCGTGTTTTGGGTTTTCGTGAGTTGCAGTGTTTTGCTATAGTCTGGAATAGCCAGAGTTTGGGTCGAGTCCCGGTATTGTGGTATGATTACGGGTGGATTGAGCATTGGTGTCCGGGGGGGCTGGGATTATACTTGGACACCCAATTCGGTAACAAACGTTGTTCCGATTGGGAAACTTCTGGGTACTGGATCCTACTTTTTCCTAGCAGCTAACTTTAGGAACAGAAATCGGGTCTACTCGAGTATTCGTGATGGAAGGAATTTCTTAACCATGGCCCCATCCCGACGATCGCAGTGCCACAGCAGAAACACCCAATCAATCTACGAGTAGTCCTCTGGCCAATCCACATTCTTCTCGGCGCATGACTGGTCCACCTTTCCTTATTATTTTTTTTGTTTTTGTTAGGCAGTGTTAAGATAAGACGACCTTTACGAGCAGATAAGCACATAGTAACGGAAACTCTAGTGGTAACTTTTTTGGGGGCCGGGAGTGAGATGTGATGTGATGTGATAAGTTATGGGGTGGAGAAAGAGCCAAGGTAAAGGTGTGTTTGTCATTGTTTGCTCGCTCGGTTCGTGCAGTAGGAGGTGAGGCTCGGGTTGAGGGATGGAATGAGAACAGTACCCCGCTCACTCCTCTTATCCGTTGGATTATGAGAACTGATTATCTGGGTTTTGGAGAATATAAAGGGGGTCAAGAGGTACCATTTTGCCTCGAACTTATTGCGACCGAGCTTTCCTCGTGGGACACCAGATCTTCGATCGAGCGCCTTTTGGTACACAGTTAGTCATGGGCACTGGACCAATTCGAACTGCCTTGAAGGTAGACTTTAACAAGTCTGCCCAGGAACAACCGTACCTTCACGTAAGACTTGATTCTCTAATGGCCTTTGGCAGAAAACTGATGAATACATATGATAGAATCGCTGGCATCCGGATAGTACTCTACCCCCTCGATCCTTTGGCCCCACTACGCCCCTTTGACCTTTCGGGTTGCTGTGTGCTAACTGACAATCATAGTTCCCACTGTTGGAAGGATTGCTCCAGGGGAAGTTGTAAAGGTGGAATGCATTGACTGGACTGGTGGCCAAATCCAAAACAATGACTGTGCAGATGACGTGAAGAATTGTGACCTTACACAGCCACATTATCTTTCGGGTCCCTTTGAAATTGAAGGCGCAGACCGTGGTGACGTCTTGGTCGTTGAGATTCAAGATGTGCAGCCGTTCGAAGATAGACTCTGGGGGTTCACCGCTGTATTTGATAAGAAAAATGGAGGCGGGTTCCTAGACGACCATTACCCACAGGCAGCAAAAGGTATAGCAAATACTTCTTCCTACCACCTAAATATCTCAGAGCTAACGGCTACGACAGCAATCTGGGACTTTGAAGGCATTTTCTGCTCATCCAGACATATCCCGCATGTTCGATTCCCTGGCCTAATCCACCCGGGAATCATGGGCTGCGCACCATCTACTGAAGTCCTAGAGGAATGGAACCGCAGAGAATCTGAACTGGTCTCCATGAACACCCTTGACCGGGTAGTAGCAGAACTTCCGCAGCCCAAGAACGTCCACGCAGGCTCTGCCCCGGAGGACCTGAAGGCGAAGATTGGCAGAGAAGGGGCGAGAACAATACCTGGACGCCCTGAACAGGGGGGAAATTGTGATATCAAGAACCTTAGTAGAGGGTCGAAAACCTACCTCCCAGTTCACGTCCCCGGCGCAAGGTTCTCTGTGGGAGACTTGCACTTCTCGCAGGGCGATGGGGAGATTAGCTTCTGTGGAGCTATCGAAATGGCTGGGATCATCACTTTTAAATTTGAGCTTATGAAGGGGGGTATTCAAGAGCTCAACATGAAGAGCCCAATCTTCATCCCCGGCCCTGTGGAGCCACACTTCAGCCCCAGCCGAATGCTCACTTTTGAGGGGTTTTCTGTGGATGAGGCTGGAAAACAGCATTACATGGATGTCACAGTTGCTTACAGGCAGACTTGCCTTAGGGTGATTGAGTATTTGAAGAGGTTTGGATACTCGGGTGAACAGATTTATCTGCTGCTGTCTTGTGCCCCGGTTCAGGGACATGTTGCTGGGATCGTTGATGTATGATAAATTATCACCTGGCGCGGGGGGGGGACGACAATCTATGGTTTAATGCTAACCGAGAATGATAGATTCCAAACGCTTGCACGACTATGGGTATCCCAATGGACATTTTCGACTTTGATATATCCCCCGGCGCACCGATCCCGAAGCTAGATATGGGCTCCTGCGCGTACACTTCGAGCAGGGGGTGAATTTTGCGAGAATTATGGCTCTATTTTGGGGCTATGGCTGTGGTTTTGAGGGGTCACTTTTTTTTCCACCTTTTTTCTACTTTTTTCGATTACGTCCTGCTTGGGACAATAAATAAATAAATAAATTTCTAATTAACAATTCTTGTATTTTTATTTCCGGGCGACAGGGGTATACCGGGAGGCGAAGATATAATACGTTCAGATTTTTTAAGTGTTGGGGTTTACTGAAAATGTGACGTATAGCGCCTTGTCTTTAAAACGTGCACCAGCGCTCTGAGGAATTCGGTCCATAGCCTACGAGTAAAGGGGGGATATTCTCAACATCTTATGTCCAATTCACGCCAACCTCACAATATTTGGGATAAGAGTTGTATGATATCATATTATATATTACAATAATATTATTATGACAAAATCAGTGATCTTTATAAAATAGTTGAAGCTATCGAGTATTCAACATATATTCACCCTAAACACTCGAGTACATAAGCGCGTCAAAAGCACTAATAACATGCCAAGAATACAATACAATATAGGATAGTATTATATGAAACAAGAAAGTGTGTTTATGGCATAGCGCCGAAAAATCGAGCACAGTGGCATGTTTTAAACTCAAGGCACCCTATACTAGTGATCTTCCCTAGGTTGTACATACCGTAAGAACTCGGATAATCGGACCATGTGCTAGGTAGGACGTTTGAGTTACCTCTCTTAGTATGGTCTAGTGTTTTTTTTCTTGTCTCGGGGCAGATTTTTGGTGTGTTTTTCACCACTCATTTTCCAGAGGAGGAAATTTCCGACCATGATACATATACTGTAGCACATGGTCTGATTATTCGAGTTCTTACGGTAAGGTAGACAGACTACTGTACGTACAGTACCATGACGAAATCACAGGCGATCACTCGGACAACAATATCAAGTGTTAATACTTCCGCTCAGATCGAGTTATGGTGGTGCTGATTAGCTAAAAACAAAACAAAACAAAGGTATCATATCCGTACACGAAAAGTCCGAGGCCCATTGCACCATGACTTAGTTTTTTTTTCTTTTTCGGCGCCCAAGTGTGAAGGGGCTGTGTTTATCTTCCTTGGGAATAACGAGCGTTTGGTGGGAGAAGGGATAGCGTGCATTGGCTTATCACTAAAAGTCACTTGTGGGTGGTGGCTTCCGGCTGGAGGTTGGTCGCGCGGGACTGTGACCTTCTGTGTGACGTGCTGGGGTGAACTGGTGATGTTTTTTGAGGGGGAGATGTTTGGGGAGAAGAGATTTTGGTGTCAAGGGGGGAGTTTTGGGGTAGAGGGATGTTTTGGAGTATTATACTATTCGAGTGGTTGATTGCGGTCCATGGGGTACTCTGGTTTATTTTATTTTATTTTATTTTATTTTATTTTATTTTATTTTATTTTATTTTATTTTATTTTATTTTCTTCTTTCATATACCCGATATCACCTCGGGGAAGGGATGGAGGGATGATATAACAAGTTAGAATAGGTGGGCTTGGATTGGTTAGGAAGGGTGCTATCTGTATTTCACCAATTTCATACCGGCACGGTAAGAACTTGAACAATTAGATCGTGTGCTATCCCGTTGGGCTTTTCCTTCTCAGTATGGTCGGGGGGGAAAAGGGCTGTGATTTTTTTCCCCCTCCTTTCTAGAGAATGGGATTTTGGACTACATAGCGCACGTTCCAATTGTTCAAGTTTTTTTATTATTTTTACGGTATGATACTTGAAGTTTATGAAAGTTTAGACTTGGAGTGTATAAGTTATTGTGTATATGACTATCCCCCTGACAAAGAAATCCTCCCTCATTGTAATCATACAAGTCGAGTTCACCACTTTAGCCCAAACAGAAACATGCAATGATATACACTCCGGTACAACATGGGTCCAGATCCGTTATTACTCAGGGTGCACCCGCTCGATGACAGACTGGAGGAAGTGGTGGTGGTGGAGGAGGTGGAGGAGGTGGAGGTTAACAGCATAGTTTCAACATCTGACAAAACTGGTCATCGAGTACTTGTACACCTGTGCAGCCGGAAACTTTAAACTGTTAGTATCCTTCACACACCCTTATGATATGAGGGTGAAAAAGGGGACTTACAGGCAATATGGATATCGATGTTTCTGTGCCGAAGGGGGGTCAGCTTGAATTCGGCTGGTAGAGCACGGGCGTGAAGCTTAAGTGGGCTTGCATAAGAGATAGTGGCGAGAAGGACGAAGGATATCAATAGGAAGATATGGAAGGACTTCATTATAGGAACAGACAGTTTGGGCATGATAGCTTGAGAGGATGATTTGGCCGTGCTGTTGACTTTCTAGGAAGTACAGTGCGGTATGGAGGGGGAGTGAGGGGCTTTTTAGTCTCTGGTGTAATAGTAGGGTGGTATACCGGGTATCTCGACAAAATCCGAAAAGCTATTAACACAGCCGAGTACTTCCGTTGATCCGATATAAGAAAAAGATCTGCCGGGTATATAAGGTTATGCCTTACTAGCATTGAGACAGCTTGATAGATATTTTTCTGTACTACAGGTAACAAACAGATTCGAATTGGACTCTTTCTATGGGAATTGCCGGCTTTGGAGCCCGATATCGACTTAACCCCGAGAGAACTTGATAGATAGACCTTTTTGCTGTAATAGTGTCTGGTGCTTCGGTAATCGAAAGTAAGAAAGTCATAAAAAAGACTACTAATAACTAAGGCCCTGTTCGATAGACTGATATGAAAATATGCCTTATTTCTAAAAAATAAAAATAAAAACCACCATATTTTTATATTGTGATTGCCGGACAGTGCCTAAAACTTGGTGAACTCTAGCTTGACTTAGAGGCCGCTTGGCACGCCAACTTTTGTAAGATCTACTTTATAAAATTCAATGCAGGGTTGAGCTTTAAGTGCTGCAATAGAGCACAGTGGTATATTTTAAACTCAAGGCACCATACCGGTATCTTCCCGTAGGTGTAATATACAATGATGAAATCACAGGCGATCACTCGGACTAACATATCAGCAGTTGTTGCAAAAAGTGGTTGTGACGGAAATGATTTATGGTTGGGATTCTACGCAGTTGAGTGGAACCGCTTCAATGGAGATGAAGATCATTGATTGATTGTGTTCAGTTGATGAAAGGAAGTTAAGGAGGAAAGTTGTGTACAGGAGCAAAGGTTGTGTCGTGAGAGAAGACAGGAAGAAAGGTGGAAACAAGGGGGTGAAAACAAAAATACAGGCTGACGTGTCCTCTCACTAGTGCGTACGTATACCACTGCGGCCATAGAACTGCAGTTTTCAACAATAGTCAATACTTCCGCTCCAATCGAGTTATGGTGCTGATTAGCCGAAAACAAAGGTAGATTGTACCAGGATTCCGGGCCCGTTGCACCATGGTCAATTTTTTTGCGTACAGGTATGCAGGAGTTGCGTTTATCTTCCTTGGAAATAAGGAGCTTTTGGTGATCGAGGGTTTGTATATTTTTTTTTACTGGGGATCGAGAGTGATAAAACACTCTTCCAAGAGGCGCGCAACAGCTTTCTGTGATCTGAATCGTGTGGTGTTCTCAGCCATCAAAAGGGTTTTAAGTTTAGTCCCGGAGAAGGCCTGATTCTACAGCATCATCACCTCAATGATTTTCGGTTTTCTTTTCTTTTCTTCTTTTCTATTTCTCTATTCTAGGAAACCTTGTATAGATGAGTCGGTGTTGTAGGTTACTTGTGGTAACTGTGGATGGTATCATATGTACTGTACTAGTACATGAGTGCCGGGCTTAAATTCCTAGGTTAAAGGGGGAGAGAGGGAGGGGGGATGGGACGGTGCATTGGCTTATCACTAAAAGTCACTTGTGGGTGGTGGTTTCCGGCTGGAGGTTGGTTGTACGGGAGTGTGGCCTTCTGTGCCGCGGACTGGGTTGAGCTGGTGATGTTTCTGGAGGGGATGTGCTTGGGGACTCGGAGAAGAGTTTTTGGTGTTGGGGGGTAGGGAGGGGTTTGGGGTAAATGGATGTTTTGGAGCATATACTGTCGGAGTGGTTGGTTGTGGTCCACGGAGTGCTGTGGTTTCTTTTCTTTTCTTTTCTTCTTTCGGATGACTGATATCACTGGTAGGAGGGAGGGGTGGTTTAACAAGTTAGAATATGTGGGTGTGGATTGGTTAGGAAGGGCGCTCATCAGTATTTCACTAATTTCATACGGTAAAAATTTGAGCAATTAGATCCTGTGCTGTCTTGTTGGGGCTTTGCCTTCTCAGTATGGTCAGGATTTCATATTTTATATTTCTGACTTGGAAGCGGGGGGGGGGAGGGGGTTCTGATTTTTTCCCCCTCTTTTGTTAGAGAATGGGTTTTTGGACTACATAGCACATGTTCCAATAGTTCAAGCTTTTTTTTAAGGTAATCGAAGCTTATGAAAGTTTAGACTTGGTGTATATATTGTGTATGTGACTATCCCCCTGACAAAGGAAACCTCCCTCATTGTAATCATACAAGTCGAGTTCACCACTTTAGCCCAAACAGAAACTTGCAATGATACACACTCCGGTACAATATGAACTGGATACCGTTATATCGCATGGTGCAACCGACCCATGACAGACTGGGGGGAGTGGTGGTGGAGGTGGTAGTGGAGGTGGAGGTCAACAGCATTGCCCCGTGAGGGTACACACCGAAACATCAATTAAGGGTATACCCGTGCAGGGCGCTTTAACCTGTTAGTCTCCTTCACACACCCTTATGATATGAGAGTGAAAAGGGGGACTCACTGTTATTATCGGGGTTTCTGCGCTGAAGGGGGGCGGGTTTGAATTCGGCTGGCAGAGCACGGGCGGGAAGACCAAGTGGGCTTGCGTGGGAGATGGTGGCTCCGAGGACGAAGGATATCGATAGGAAGATATGGAAGGACTTCATTATAGAAACAGAGAGTTTGGGTATGATAGCTTGAGAAGATGATTTGGCTGCTGTTGGCTTTTTAGGGAGTACAGTATGGTACGGAGGAGGGGGATATTGGCTTTATATAGACTGGACAACCACCCCTCCAGCTGCAGGAGGGGGCTTTTTAGTCTCTAGTAGTAAGGTGGTATACCGGGTATCTCAATAAAAGCCGGAAAGCTATTAACGCAGCCGAGTATTTCCGTTGATCCGATACAAGAAAAAAATCTGCCGAGTATATAAGGTTGTGCCTTACCAGTATTGAGGCAGCTTGGTAGACGTTTTTCTGTACTACAGGTAATGCAGCCGGGTTCGAATTGGATACTTTCTACTGGGATTGCCGGCTTTGGAGCCCAATATCAACATAACCCCGAGACAACTTGATAGGCCTTTTTGCTGTATTAGCTTCTAGTGTTTCGGTAATCGAAAGCATAAAAGGCAAAAAAAAAGACTACTAAAAACTAAGGCTTGTTCGACAGATCGCGATATGAAAATATGCCTTATTTCTAAAAAAAACAAAAACCATCATATTTTTATATTGTGATTTGCCGGACAGAGCCTAAAACTTGGTGAACTCTGGCCCGACTTAGAGGCTGTTTGGCATACCAACTTTTGTAAGATCCACCGGTGCTTTATAAAATTCAGTGTAGGGTTGAGCGTTAAGTGCTGCAATGGAGCACACTGGCATGTTTCGAACTCAAGGTACCATACTGGTATCTTCCCCTAGGTGTAAGACACGATGACGAAATCACAAGCGATCACTCGGACAAAAATGTCAACAGTTAATACTCCCGCTCAAATCGAGTTATGGTCCTGATTACAGTCTTCACTGTAGTCAAGATGAAACTGGGGGTGGTGACAAACAAGGGTATTTGGCGGGCAAAAAAAAGAAATCGTCAAGGTTAGGGTTACAGAAAATTACTTGTCATTAATCCCTGTTCGTCACCACCCCAGTTTCGTCGTGACTACGGTTAGGACTGTAGCCAAAAACAAAGGTGCCTTGCACAAAAATTCCGGGCCCTTTGCACCATGTCTTAGTTTTTTTGCGTACAGGTATGCAGGAGCTGCACTTATCTTCCTTAGAAATCAGGAGCGTTTGGTGATTCAGGGTTTGTATTTTTTTTTTACTAGGGATGAAGAGTGATAGAACACTCTCCCGAGAAGCGCGCAACTGCTTTCTGTGATCTGATTCGTGTGGTGCTCTCAGCCATCAAGAGCTTTTTAAGTTTAGCCCAGGAGAAGGCATGTATCATCACCTCACTGATTTTCGTTTTTATTTTATTTTGTTCTTTTCTATTTCTCTATTCTCGGAACCTTGTAGGTGAGTTGGTGTGATAGGTTACTGGTAACTGTGGATGGTATCGTATAGTATGTACTAGTACATGAGTGCTGGGCTTAAATCCCTGGGTTAAAGGGGGGG
>Ga0307509_10004071_pt1 | contig 21433 bp, 21 predicted proteins | sample 10_EM_MG_FD_202245 | JGI IMG/M metagenome (GOLD analysis project Ga0307509, IMG submission 202245) | Populus trichocarpa ectomycorrhiza microbial communities from riparian zone in the Pacific Northwest, United States - 10_EM | ecosystem: Host-associated > Plants > Roots > Unclassified | place... | reverse complement strand
TGAAAGGAAAGCTGGTGTCTCATTCATAGGTCGCTATAGCTTTTTAGTTGGGTAGTAAAATTTCCGAAATTTGCAATTCAAGGATTCAATTGAAATAGTTTCAAGAGTCAAGGACGTTTTGGAAAATCCGAGGTCTCCTGGAAATCGAATGTAAACGACAGGTATCTTTTCAATAAAGGGTAGTTTCACGAGAACTACATGTCGGTTGTTAAGCCGTCAATTGCAGTTCATAAGAGAGAAATGTTTATGTTGAATTAATTAAACGTATAGTTTTCCTTCTCCAATCTCCATTTTAGCATTTCTTTACTATGAGCCTATGGTGCGATCTCAAGATTAACTTGCCATATTCTTATTGGTGTTATCAAGATATTGTCAAATCTTAAGTCACTTGAGCATCAGTTAAAACGATTTAATTCAAAAAAATAATAATTTAATCATGCTTGATTTTTTTTCTCAAAAATTTAAATCTAAACTGAACTAATGGATTCAGTTTTATATTTTAAAAATTGAATAAGTTTAATTTAATTCATAAATATTTTAATTAAGTTATTTTTTTTCCGGTATAATAAATTTTTTATTTGATTTTTAATACAATTCTGATTTTTTATTTATTTTGGTTTTTGAAACTAAAACCAAAATAATTTCTTATAAAAAAGTGCCAATAAAAATTATCTAAAACATTATTAAGTTTAGTTAATTTCAAGTCAATTTTTACAAATATTCTAGATATTTCAATTAATTTATTTATCCCTGAACTATTTGGTTTTAAACACCTTAATATAAATTTGTAATTGAAAGTTGAAAAAGAATAGAGGAGCATCCGTCCCATTTAATTTATTGGTGATGTAGTTTATAAGTAAATAAAAACAAAAAAAGTTTTTATTCTATATTTTAAAAAATACTTTTCTACTAAAGTTTTTATAAATATAGATTTTTATTATATAATAAATTAAATAAAAAACCATGATAGATGAGATCTACTAATACACTTTCTAATGCTATAATATAACTATTTATAATATAAAAAAATTACACTTGAAATTTAATATGTTAGAAATATTAGTTTTTTTTTATTAGAAATATTAGTATTTTTATCCTTTCCCTTTTCTTTTCTTTTTTATTTTTTCAAAGAGTTTAATTTTATCTTGAAGTTGCTGTTTTGTATAAACAAATAAACACTTTAAAAATAATATTTTTACTTCCCTAAACTAACTTTTTATGTGTTTCAATACACAAATAGTTTACTAATACCGGTCATCCATAAATTAAACTTGCAGCTATTGAATTACTTGTCTGATTTATACTAAGAAAATTAAAACACTCAGCTATCTGCGATTAAATTCTAACTTTGCCCGCAGGTTTCTCCATCCAGATTGGTGAAGAGGGCATCTCCTCTATACGGGAAAGCAGCATAAGAACCAGACTATCTGCAATTAGCTTTCACTGCCGATGAAGTTAGAAGCTTGTTTGCCGCTGTATCTCATCATGTTTGTCACTAAGATACATCTCTTGCCATCAAACAAGCCATCCTCTTTTCACAGAGACAGCGTGAAGACGATAGGGCTAAAGCCTCATCACTAACTTGACTCACCAAAACTGAAACCTCTATCAGCAGCATAATCCACGAAGCTATAAAGTGGCAATACACTCTCACCATATTTCTCAAACCCATCCAATTCTTCTTTAGCCTTGGCTCTCAGCTCCTCCGCTACCTCTATAGCCTTCTCAACCCCATATAAAGCAACATAACTCTTCCCTTTCCTTTTCTTCTTGTCCTCATCTACCTTGCTCTTCATCGTTTTTGCTTCCAAGATGTCATCAACGACTTGATATAATACCCCAACAGCTCTTCCATATCTCCTCAATCTCTGTATCTCATCATCCTTGGCACCGGCTAGCAATCCTCCACACACCGCAGAGCACTCACCCATTTCACCAAATTTCTTCTCCTGAACAAATTCAACGGAATTGGGGCCACCCTCAAGGTCAAGGAACTGCCCAGCAGCCATGCCTGTGGACCCCACAGCACGAGCAATCTCTGCAATCACACTGAGAAGTCGTGGCTCTGGTACAAGGTCAGAAGGTGTGTGGGATACAATGTGGCGAAAGCCAAGAGGGAAGAGTGCATCCCCGGCAAGGATTGCCATATCAACGCCATAAATTTTGTGGTTTGAAGGCTGGCCTCGACGTGATGGGTCATCGTCCATGCAGGGAAGGTCATCATGAATCAACGAAGCTGAATGAACCTGTCAAAACCAGAGGATAATGGATTCAATTACCACAAGGAAGGTGATTGCAAATCAGCAAAGTTGTCATGCATACATAGATGACAGACCTCTACAACACTTTCCCTTTCCTCCAACAATGGAAGTACTCCAAGTGACTTAAGAAGAGTTAGCCTTCTCCTTTTTATAAACAGAGTTGTTCCTCAGTATTGGAACCAGCAGTTAAAAGCAATTCCATATTTACTCTCTGATTCTGCTATGCAGAACAAGCGGAAATCAAAATATTTCCACCTTAAGAGAAGCACCCTGGATCCTTCCTTAAATGAAAAGATTCCACAAAAAGAACAATATCCGTTTCACATATCCAATATTCAACACCTTAAAACATAAAGTTGCTCAACATAATAGGACATCATAGCATCATCAGTCCTGCTAACCCAAGATTAGAGTTTCCAGTAAGATTACTCTGACAGCTTCTGGATGAGAAACTAAAAAACAAGACTAACACCAACCTAAACTTCATATTTGCTATTTGACATCTAAAGCAGAACAGTCATCATGAAAACCCATATAAAAATGTTAAGAGTGCGATCAAAGAACCTACCTAACCCACTTGACCCTACACACTAATTAGACATCATTAAGAACCTAACAACATCAAATTCAATTCCTTTCTTGATTAAGTTCCTCAAAAAAAAAAAAAAATTTAACTAAACAGCATTAAAAAAATTCAAAAACCAAATCAAATTAAAAACCATACTAAAAAAGAGTCAAAATACAAAGATGGGGGTTCTTACCATTTCAAGAGCACAAGCAGTAGGGAAGGCAGCATGACGATTACCACCAAAGAGCTCACAAGCAGCAACACACATAACAGGAGGGGCTCTTTTAGCACCTTTAGCAAGAACAGAATACCTCATGGCCTCATAAATCTTATCTGGATACTGAATAGGAACGGCTTGGTCAAGCTTCTGATTGATTTCTAGAATCAAGGTTGTCCAATAAGTCTTTAAATCAAACTGGGGTGTTTTTGAATGGGTTGAAACTGATAAAGAACATTGAATTGGTGACATTTTGTTTAGCTTCGGAGGGTAAAGATTTGAGCCTTTTTTAGGGATACAGAGAGTAATAGATAGTGATGGTAACGCTGCGAGAGAGAGAGCCATTTTTTTTTTTTACAGAACCTGTGTTTCTCTCAATGGAGTTCGGTGCATATTTACGATGGATCGGATGGGATTTGGGAGTGGAGAAAAAGGTTTCATTGACTTGTCGTCATGGGTTGGAGTATTGGCTGCTACCTAAGCGAGAGGAAATGCACTGTCATTTTTTTTTTAATGAATGAAAGCAGTACTAAATTGAAAACACAACTACAGAACTTGTTTTCATGTAATGATAAAAGGTAATTTAATGGGGTTTTATAGTTTAGTTAGTTGATCTTATAAAAAATTATGTAACCATTGCTGATGAATGACAAGCTTGGTTTTGTTTCGGTTGTGTATTTGTGGTGGCAAAAGTCTCACGGAGCCTCCTTATGAGTGTTGCATTGAGTATGGGTTAGTATGTCTTGACAAAATCATCATATTTGTTATGCGATGATTTAGCCGTTAAGTTTTATTATTTTTTTAATATTTAATGATTTAATGATCATAAATATTTCAGATGAATTGAAATTAAATCTATTCAGTGTCTTGAACTAGCAAATTGGCAACCTTCGACTTGATTACTTGAATAATACTGTTTTTATTTTTATTTTTTCCGCAAATGCATTTCATTTTTTTTACTGGAAGAATTACATAGAAGTATAATATTTTTGGTTAACATTTATTTTTTAATATATATATATATATATATATAAGTATATTGAAAAATATTAGAAAGTGTACACCTGTCTATAATATTCTTAGAGTTTGCTTTGCCAGGTCTCTTCTTTGAACTGGCTTCGACATGTAGGACCACATTAAGCAGAGTGACAATACAGTTGGCATCATCTCCCGAGTGCTAGTCTCTAAGGCGGTTTCTGCTCTTGGCATGTGAAATGGGCTGTGCTGTGTAATTCTCATTTTGGGCTCCGGCCTAAGTAATCTGTCTTGTGAGGCCTACTGAGTTGGCTGTTTTGAGCTCCTTCCCTCTTGGCAGTGGTTATGCTATGAGGAATCTGTGACTAAATCCATCCTTCTTTATTTCATGCTGTCCCGTCTCTACTAGATATTTCGTAGTCCAAAGATAAAACGATTCTTGACGACATGATCGAATAACTTTGATCAACCCTAGCACATCACAAGATTTAAACTTGGAATTGTAGGGCTTTACCCCGAAGGGAGCCCTTCCAGAAATTCTCGAAGGCACTGGGCCAAACCCAGGCCTAAGAGGGGGTTTGGAAATAGTTTTCAACCAGCAATTGACGCGCCTCGGTTAGAACCTCACTAGCTGCGTCATTGCCCCAAGCGCAAAGATAACTTATTTTCGAGACACGGGTTCATTTTTATATTGCACCATTTGTTTCTCTACTTTATGTCTTGTCGATGTGGGATTATAACACTGCAAGTTCAGGCTTGCAGTCCAGCTTCGAACTGGTCTTTTTATCGTAAGATTCCAGCAAAGCTTCAGCATTGGGCAACTAAATTGCTCCCTTTTGCAGGAAGATTGCAATTGATTTCATCTTTTAGACTCATTGCCTGTTTGTGGTTATTTTTAAAATATTTTTTATTTAAAAATATATTAAATAATATTTTATTATTATTTTTAAAAAATTATTTTTGACATCAATATATTAAAATAATATAAAAATATTAAAAAATTATTAATTTGAAGTAAAGAAAAAATAAAAACAAGTGTTTAAAATAAAAACAAAAACTAACATACTCTTAGTGTTTAAAAAATAAAAATACAAAAAAAATAAAAAAAATTAATTTTTTTTAAAAACACTACAAAAAATTTAATTTAAAGCAAAGAAAAAAAATAAATAAAAAATTTAAAAATACTTTTAAAACATAAAAATTAATAAATTTAGTGTTTAAAATCACTGGTACCTGGTAATCTGTTCTTCTTCTATCAGCAGGTCTGATAAAGCTTACAGGGAGGAAATGCAATGGCTTGTTATGGTTAGCTTGGATTTCTGCCTATAGATTGAAAGCTTTAAGAATTCAACATGTATGTAAATAAAAAATTGCAAATTAGATAGAGATACATTCCTACAATATACAATATGTTTTTTTGCAATCATTTTTGGGTCAATCTCATTAGCCCCCAACTATGAACTGATTCACAGTAAAGTTTCATATTAAAATTTTATTTATTTTTTGTATTTTAAAAAAAATGGATTTTTTTAATTAAAAAAGCATTTTTTTATTTTTTTTATTTTAAATTATTTTTTCATATGATTTTAATATGTCAATATAAAAAATAAAAAATATTATTTTAATATATTTTTAAATAAAAATATTTTAAAAAGCTACTGCCTGTGATACTAAATATACTTTAAAAATATTCTTAATTTGGTCTTTAATATATATTCAATTTGATCACCATCTAAAATCTTCCTTTTTTTTTTTTTCAGTCCTTGACCTTTTCCCTCGTTTTCTTGCCCTCTCTCCTTGATTCCTTTAGCTAAACAATCTTCCCCGTCTTCCCTGTTGACAACACTATCAATCTCCAAACCAACTGTCCATTCCCTGGAAAGCATATCTACGACTCGTTGCTTTGTAGATGTGCTGCAATGGAGAGTGGACATGGAAATTGATAATGATTTCACAGAGAAAGAAGTGGAAGGAGAAGAGACTCGTGAGTGGAAAAAAAGAAGCTCAAGAGGCCACCAGACCAAATGGTTTATCAGCCATTGATTTGGAGAATTTGGTCGGTGAAGCGCTTCTGTCAAACAATCAGTTTATGACTTTAGACATCATTAGAGAGATTTGTGGGAGGGAGAGATGATTGATTTGTAAAGAATTAATGGGCAACAAACTCCTGCATCCAGGCTCTCTATATATGAGCTAGAAACCCTCTAGCTGATAGACGGTTGAGTACTTCCTCGTGTGGTCACCAGCTTGCGATAAAGCCTTGTTCTTCAGATTTTGCTGCAAACTTAGCTGACAGAATTGGAATGGCCACAGGCCCACCGCAGGAGGTCTTTGATCAGCGACCGGCTCGAATGCCATTGTGCTAGTGATGTGGTTTCATCAAAATGGACGAGTAGTTGGGTGTACAAGCATTCCCACTAAGTGGTGTGGAATGCTTTTTTCTTTAACTTGACGTAATCTTCTCCATAGATATTATAATTATAACCATTTACAAATTAAACTCTTTTAAGAACTTATGGAATAGTATGGATATAAACAAAAGAAAATTGCAAATTAGATAGAGATATAAAACCTTTTAAATTTAATTATCACTTTTAAATGCAAAAAACATCATTTTTCTATGATATCTTGTAAACCTTGATAATTTTTTCTATCAACATGTTTTAGTTAAACCAATATTAAAACTAAATTAAATTTAAATTAAGCCTGAACCCGACTCCAAATCATGAGTTTCTTAAGTCAACCCTTCAAGCAAAACTAAATTTAATGAATAAGACTTGAAGAGCTAGCATATAGGTTTCATGAAAGAATATATCAATAATAATGAAAACAACCATATGACCAGCCTTTGGACAGCAATAAGAAAATCAGAAGACAAAGAATTCCTTGAGAATTAGTAAAGATTTTGATTCTTTGCATGTGTGTTCATTAAATTGTTGAAGTTAAATGATCATAACCAAGATTAAGATTGTTTCCGTCTAATCTTTCCTTTTTCAAATGCCAGCCCGCAACATCTACTGCATCCCAAAGATGCAAATGTCACCAGCTTCCTTTCTCTATTGACTCGAAATCATTTTGAGATCTCAGTTGGTCATTTTACAAACTCACACAACTAGGTGATTTATTCAAGGAAGATATACTAGCCATGAAAAGACATTTTGAGAACTCTGATGCCGACAATCGACGTCTTAACTTGTGCTTATAGTTATGTGCTTTCTGTATTATTAAGAAATCGTGAGATGAACCCAACAACCAGATGGGGTAGCAGCTAGGGATCATATGAACTTGCATTTTATGGCTTCACCCTGAAGGACTCTTCCTGAAATTCCCTCCGTAGAAGGGCTGAATACAATGGTGTTTTAGCCAGCAATAGGTGCACCTTGTCGGAACTCCACACAAGATATTTTCAACAATGCAAATTTGGCTGTTATTTTCGCAGAACAAGTGGCAGAAGTACCTCTACGAGTGACAGGCCATGACTTCACAAATCCTATCAGAAATAGATGCACCTTGTCGGAACTCCACCAAGATATTTTCAACATTAACATTGCAAATTTAGCTGTTATTTTCGCAGAACAAGTGTTGAATATGAGCAAACAGAGGGACTTCATCATAAAGGTTGAATCACCTTCTGCTAGGATTGCATAAGTACCCCTATGAATGACAGACCATGACTTCACAAATCCTATCAGAAATAGATGCACCTTGTCGGAACTCCACACAAGATATTTTCAACATTGCAAATTTGGCTGTTATTTTTGCAAGTGTTGAATATGAGCAAACAGAGGGACTTCACCATAAAGGTTGAATCAAAGGAAAGGATAACTGAAAAATGATGAGAAATTGACACTTTTGAACATAGAAAACAAACAATCCATGTAGGAGCCTGCTTTTGAACAAAGAAAACATCATCTAAGCGAACTTGGACTAGGCAAACTACAAATACACGTTCTGAAATTGCTTTGTGAATTAAGGGAAAGCCTCGATGACAGATTGCACAGCCCGAATTGGTATGATGTTGTAGCTGCTAAAGCCAGCCTCCTTGAGGACACAATCCCATTCCTCAGAGGTCCTCTCCTTTCCTGAGTTGGTGAAAGCCATCATTGCCATGTCTTTCATGAACCTCACAAACTCAAAACTGTCCTGTTTCTCTTCTCCAATCACAGTTTCAACAATAATGACCTTCCCTTTGTCCTTTGGAATAGCTTCTTTACATTTTTTAAGAATTCGGACACAATCATCATTGTTCCAGTCTTGCAAAACCTTCTGCAGTTTATATAGTAAATGCCAACAGAGGTTTGATCAGAAACAAAGAAATTATATTCGTATAAAAGACTCATATTTAGTGGGACGTATTTGATTGGAATTATTGGTTGAGATTAATGCAAAAACCAAAGAAGATTAATCATAAGAATAAGCCGAAATCTACCCTATCTTGATTTGGCCCAATAATAAACCAAGTTGCAGCTGAAATTTTTGGTTAGGTGATTAATTCAAGGAAAATACACTAACCATGATAAAAACAGCATCAGCCTTTGGAACACTGTCGAACATATCTCCTCCAACTTGCTTTACTCCTTCACATTCCGCTGCAACAGACACAACATGAGGAAGATCAAAGTTGATGCCTTCAATCCAAGGAAAAGCCTTGACAAACTTTCCCAAAGCAGTCCCATTACCGCCACCAACATCTACCAAAGTTTTTAGTCCATCAAACAGCTTTGGACAGCTTTCAATTATAGCAGACACTGCCAGTCTAGCATCACAAGCCATGGCATCGTTAATTAGCCTGTTGAAAGCAGGATTTGCTGCTGCATATTTCCATATGTCACCACCATAAGCCGCTTCAAATGCTGCAGTCCCATTTATTCGAACACGCGAACTTAGATGATGCCATGGTGCTAGCATCACAGGGCTGCTCTCCAACAATATAAAATCAGCCATGCTGTCTTCTCCCTGCCTAAGTAAACGACGAGAAAGAGGTGTGTGCACATAACCTGCGGTGCCTTGGATAGTTGGTTCCTCTTTGAAAAAATGGTGATGCACCAAGAACCGCATGATGCGATCAAGAGAGAATGGAACACATCCTAGGGTGGATGATAGCTCTGATAATGCCATAGGAGTACCCTCATGGTTTTCGATGGCTTCTGCTATTCCAAGCTCAATAGCACACTTAACTACAGCAATACCAGAAAACCCAAGTACATATTTCCATATTTCAACTCCTGCTTGCACATCTTCTTCCTCTTTCATTTTTGAATCTCTTGATGTCCTCTCCATCTGATCTCTTTTATTTGTGCAAATCTTTCCCTTTGAATTTATCAATGAAATCCTTAAGAAAAACTTCAGTTTGAATCCCCAAATCTACGATAAGATACGTACGGATATATTTTCGGACAGTAGTTTCAGATTAAACTAGCAATATATTCTCTTACGCTACCACTTTCATATTGTTTTTTATTATATGAAATTGACTGCTTGTTTTGGACAAGTTCCGGGTATGATTCACGTTGTTGTTTAAGTTCAATTATGCATGAATACGTGGGTCCATGTCTTTTTCCCCAAATCAATTTAATCACATTATCCTTTCAAATCTTTCGATGATAAAGTCCCACTATGGCTTTAATCATGTTAGCAAGACACCATATCCAGTCAAAATAGGCTCAGCAGTATATTTCACGTGCTAATATATAAGTAGATAAAGGATAAAGTTTTTATCGACGTATCTTCATCAAAAGAATATTAGATAAAAAAAAAATTATGAATATAATTTTTTTGAAATATAAACACATTTTAGTGAAGGTATGCTGGGTGTAGCGTAGACCCAATCACAATTAAACATGGTAGTATGCCAAACCTTGGATACGCTAGCCTTGATAATTTGCCAAGCCCCATGCATGCCATGCATGCCCAAGAGAATAAGCACTTTCCTAAGCATATCTATGAAAATGAGTATCCTCCGTATAGCACGACCAAATAAATGATCAAATCATTATTTCTAGACATGTCCATAAGAATGATCAAAATAAAGGTTTAAAATCTTTATTTTTTTATTCTATATATACTTTTAGAGCATTTTTTTCTAAAATATTATTATATTTTTTAAAAAACAATATTTATTTAAACATCAAAAAATCACACCTGCTGAACAGCACACAGCGCATGATATGTGGAATGTGAATTGGATTGGGTTTGGAGATTGCCCATTTGTTTCTATTTGCAATCTTTCGCCTTCTGTGCATGCAGAAGACGCAAATAGCAATAGAAACAAAACGGAATGCTGATGTCGATGAGACACTAATGATCAAAGTTTTGGTTTTTGATTTGGGCCTTGCTTTTTTGGCGTGTAAGTAAACTGGTGGGTATTTTTTTATGGTTTCCTCGTGAGGCTGCTGGGATTGTAGCTTCATGGTGGGATTAGTTAGGGTTTTTGAGGTGTTGAAAATCAAACTACCACCATGACTAAAAGCAGATTAGTTGGGATTGTGCCTTCATGGTTACTTTTTGCAGTACTAGTCATAAGTTATTTTAATTTATCATGCACTAAATATAAAATATCAATCATTTTAATTAGGAAAAATGAATGAGATTCTTAGAACAATTAATTAACTGATTATTCATTTCAGAATTCCTATTCCTATACTTGAATTTTTATGGGACCAGTTAAAAGAAATTTTAAGAGTTTGTGAAAGCTGGCTTCCAAAGGGTAGGGATGACATAGCAATTGCCACTTTAGAAAGGCTGACAAAAACAGTGATCCAACTTTCAACTAGTAATAACTAGACACACCTTGTCAATAATTCAATGGTAGCCCGCTGCCTCAACCACAAAGGTTTTGTCAACATTCTAAGTTCAGCTCTTGTTCACTATTCACAAGAGTGGAAATATTCTTCCATAATAAAGCAAACAAGGGACTCATCATATATAGAATTGACATCTTGTCTTTTGATCTTTTGATATGGAACAGTGACCTCTATGAATGACAATCTACAACATCAGGAATCCTGCTAGATATTACAGAGTCTTCCTAGATGAAGATATAGAACAAGCAGACGTAGAAGACCGATTTTGAACATAGAAAACATATTAAACAGCATGCAGTAGCCATTCTTACAATACAAGGCAGGGTACAAGTAAAAGCGTCATTAGACTGAGCTTTACTGAAATACAAATTAACTTCATAATTATTAATTCTTAAATCACTGTGGAGATCAAGGGGAAGCAACAATGACAGATTGCACTGCACGAATTGGTTTTATGGCGTAGCTGCTAAAGCCAGCCTCCTTAAGAACGTATCCCCATTCCTTAGAGGTCCTTTCTTTGCCTGCGTCGGTATGAGACATCATTACCATGTCTAACATTAGCCTCACAAATTCAAGTTTGTCGCCTTTCTCTTCACCAACCACAGCTTCAACAATTATCACCTTCCCCTTGTCACTCTGTATAGCTTCTTTACAGTTTTTCAGGATTTGGATGCACTCTTCATCGTTCCAGTCATGAAGAACCCACTGCAATAGGAGGAAAAAAAACAGGTAAATTGCCTATGCATCAGTGATAGATACCATTGAACATATTCTTTGAATTCAGACTTGGAAACCGATAACTTTCCCAAGCCAGTTGACCAACTTCTGATTTTAGCTTCTAATTAATGCCTTTCTGCACAGAAAGTTAGTAGGAAATGGGGAGGTGGGAGGAGGAGAAATCTAGCCATTTGGACTTGTTCCAATAAGCTAGCAAGTATAGTGAGTGAATAATATTATTTCGCTGAAGCACTGACAAGGCACTTGAACAATCGGACAAAGGTCGGTTATTAACTTGATTCTTTCATCATCAATGTCCTAACTTTGGAGGAAAGTGATAGTAAACCAATTTTGAAGGGAAAAAAAAATGCATTTATTACTAACCATTAGGAAAGCAGCATCAGCCTTTGGAACACTCTCAAAAAAGTCACCACCAACATGCTTAACACCTTCAGATTCTGAAGCAACGGAAACAACGTGGGGAAGATCAAAGTTTATGCCCTGGATCCAAGGAAAAGCCTTAACCAGCATCTGCAAAGTAGTCCCATTACCCCCACCAACATCCACCAAAGTTTTAACCCCATCAAACACCTCTGGAAAACCTTCAACTATTTCTGGCACTACCAGCTTAGCATCACAAGCCATTGCATCATCAATGAGCTTGCTGTGAACTGGATTTGCCAACGCATATTTCCATATATCATCTCCATGAGCCCCCTCAAATGGTGAATTGTTATCGTTCAGGACACGGGAACTAAGATTATGCCATGGTGCCATCATTACATGGCTGCTCTCCAACAAAAGAAGATCAACCATGCTCTTTTCTCCCTTCTTAAGTAGTCGGCGAGAAAGTGCTGTCTGTACATAAACCGTGGTGCCTTGGCTAGAAGGTTTCTCTATGAAAATGTTGTGATGGACTAAGAACCTCATAATGCGGTAAAGAGAGGAAGGAGCACATCCAAGTGAGGATGATAGCTCTGATAGTGTCATAGGGCCTTCATTGTTTTCAATGGCATCAGCTATTCCAAGCTCAATGGCACACTTCACAACTGCCATATTAGTAAAGCCAAATATGTATTTCCATATTTCAACTTTTGCTTGTGCCTCTTCTTCATCTTCTCTTATTTCTTCATCTATTTTTGTCACTGATCCCATCTCTCTCTCTCTCTCTCTTACCAGTCTTGGGTTTTCTTGATTATGCACAAAAGCTTCCAAGCTGAAGCTTCAATTATATATTGCCAAAACAGGATCACATTATAAAATACGTTACATCAGTAAGATCGATCCGCTCACGATTACCTGTTTGGCATTATCTTAGCATTACTTTATAGTTATATTTTTGAAAAATTTTGAATATCTTTTAGTTTTAAATTAAATGTTTTAGGTGTTTTTAGATTATAGAAATAAATTTAAAAAATTTAAAATATATTATTTTAATATATTTTTAAATAAAAAACATTTTAAAAACTTACAAAACTCAAAACAGACCTTAAACTAACTAATCATAGCACAGAGTAAAAGAATTCCTCTAGCAAGTTATTTGCATTATATGTTTTTATATATATAATTATAGAGTACATTGATTATTATTAAAATCATGAGTTAACTTGTAAAATCATATGTTTTTACGAGTCAACATGCATGTATCTAATATATAAAATTAGACTAAAAACTCGAAACTAGTAAAATTAAACTTAACTTGTGCAAACTCGGTAAACTTATTTTGATTTTATGAGTTTACTAAATTTGTGATATGAATCAAGTTAGGTTCAAAATTAGCTATAAAATATTTTCTGATCAATTTTACGAGATTGAATATATCTTTTCAAACCGTACATTGGACAGAGATGAAATTTTACAATGAAATATTAAACACATGAAAATATATTGTGGTAAATTTTCAGGTCAAATGAAGTTTGGAAACATAATAGTTCAGGGTGTCAAATGTGGTAGATGAATATTGTTAAATATGTCAAACTAGACATTCGTGTGCTAGGACATATATGGAGCTATCGGTGGAATTTTGTTGCGATTAAAGTTGGGCTGGAAGCTAGATATTTGAAGCTTTCCAACTATATATCGTAGGCCCAGTAATTTATCTAGACGAGATAGAATAACATGTTTGAAATCAGGACTTAAATCTGTCAAAAATATACGAAAATTAAAGACTCGGACTACATAAAGAAATTTTAACATTAAGACTTTTTTATTATTCTATTTTATTTATTTTTGAATAATTATTTTTAATTTGAATTTTTTTCTAGTGCATTAGATTTTGTTTAGGAGTTTATTTCATTATTAAATTTATGTTAGTTAATTACTAACTTAGACTCATTAGCTTGCAATCTAAAATGGGTCCGTTAGAACTTATTCTGATAAGAACAACCAAGTTGTCACCAGGTTCGTGTGTACTTTTTACCATTCAGTAATTCTCATGTAATGAGAAGTTTTGTTATGAAACTTTTTATTTCTTTTTGTCATTAATTTATTGATTCATGTTATTTATTTATTTTATTTTATTTAGATCACTTATCCAATTATAATATTGTTGACTCATTTTATCAGATTTTAATGTAATTTAATTTTTTAATTGGAATTATCAATATATAATTAATTAACAAAATTACTTATAATTTTACAATCTAAATTTATATTATATTTTTTATATAAAATAAAATAAAATAAAATATCTTTGACACCCTCGGTACAAGAGTGTAAGAATTCCTCGAGCAAGCTATTTGCATTAGACGTAAAAACATGTGGTTCATGAGATATACTCAGTTGCTGCTAACAACTGGACACCAACCAATCTTGCTTTCCAGTTTTAATATATTTTTGGTAACACATCATGTGACTGTAACAAAAAAAAAATTAGATGACCACCGGAGAGGTTTACATGATGGTTAACTTCAGGACCCGTGGGATTAGTCGAGGTACGCGCAAGCTGGCCCGGACACCCATGTTAAACTAAAAAAAAAACACATCATGTGGGGACACTGCATTTATCTTTCCGTTTTTGGCTGACCTCAGGGCACATGTAAATGTCCAGTGGGGAGAGAAAAAACGTGTTTATATTAATATTAAAAATAAAAAATATTTTAAAAATCTATCAAAATCCAAAACAGATCTTAAACTGTAAAAATAATATATATATATATATATATATATCATTGGAAATTAAAATATAATCCCAAATAGTTGAACATGTTTTCCGCACAATCAGACACTACTCAACTACCACCACAAAGAGCACTACAAAATTTTCATTCAATATATTATTGGTTAATCATTGGTTCAAAGTTTATACTTTAATATATAATTATAGAGCGCAGAGTATAAGAATTCCTCGAGGAAGCCATTTGCATTTCAAAACATGTGGTTTGCTTGCTCTACTTACTCGTTCTTTGTTTTTTTTTCCCTGCATGAGGTTACTCAGTTGCTGCTATCAACTGGACACCAACCAATCTTGTTTTCCAGTTTTAATATATTTTTGGTAACATGTCAGGTCGACATATGGGGACACTACATATTATGTTTCCATTTTTGGCTGACCTCAGGGCACATGTAATGTCCTGTGGGGAGATAAAAAAGTGTGATTATTTTTGCTTTCAGAATATATTAATATTAAAAATAAAAAAATATTTTAATATATTTTTAAATAAAACACTTTAAAAAACAACCAACTTTATAATTCAAACACTACCTCAACACAGCTGGCAACAGCCATGGTGATGGATGGAGATGCAATTAACTGCAAGATAATCACTTTTCGGACAAGAAGAAGAAGAAGAAGTGGAGGATTTCTAGGCAATGCTGGAAATCAAAAGGTTTGACATGGGAAATTGAAGGGCTTCACCCTGAACTGAAGGGAGCCATTGCAGGAATTCCCTCCCACAGTAGAAGGGCCAAAACAACCTCTGCCCAACAGTGCCTTGGCAAAATAATCAGATAAAGTAATCAACAGCTCAGTCCGTTCAAGTTACTGATGAGTCGATCAAAAATTTGTCATGAATCCATGATTGAGAACTTCACATAGTAGATTACTCATGCTCCTTTCCTTTCCTTTTTACTCTCTCTCTCTCTCTCTCTCTCTCTCTCTCTCTCTCTATATATATATATATATATATATATATATATATATATCTTCTTGCATATGGTGTACACATCAGAGTCTATCAACAAACTGTTTCTTCACAAAAGCAGATTTTAATTTCTCCACCTCAATCAAAAGAGATGAATCTCTGTCACAGGCTTCCACGAGGACTTCAAACCTTTTCTCAATATCACTGGCCTGCAGTGGCAAACCTTCCTGCTTCTCAGGCAAGCGAGATGATAGCTTGTAATAACAAACCAATTCCAGCATAATTCCCTGCAACATGAACTGGATAGTTATTATACAGATAACATATTGATGCTTGCTCCTAAACCGAAAACATCTTCACCATTTACAAGTTTTTTATTTATTTTGACCGCAAAACAAATCTAGTTTTGTCCAAATACAGAAAGGGCAACAATGGATTGTCATTCCAGATTGCTACCAAGTCAAATAAACGAGTAACAATTGGCTGCTAGAAGATTATGAACACCTAGATAATATCAGCAAATAAACACTTCGATTTTGATATTGAATTCTTTGAATGATGTCTCACCAATGTTTAAGGCTTAGATATGCAAATGTCAAGAAAACTACTTATTCAATCAGAACCAAACCAATAGGTAATTCGCCCTCCAGAAAAGTTTAATACCTCGTGTCTCTGCTTCTTGGAGTAGTCTCGCAAAAGAGATTTTGCAAGCTTATTTCGCAGCGTTATCTTGTCATTGGCATGAAACAGGAAAATGAAGGATGAAAGGTGGTGTAGAACCAGGGTAAATGCCATTGATCCTCGAGTTGCAGCTCTGTCAAGAGCACCAGAAACCCATGCTTTGACATAAGCTTCCAGAATGCCTTCATTGTCCTGCAAAGGACCAAATTTCATAAATAAAAAGTGTCTGCATATTTTGATTAAACTCAGAATCTACTGGATACTAAAATTCTTGCAAAATCTTGACCAAAAATTATTTGAAATTGTGAAAATTTGAGACCATGACAAACTAAAGACCACTATTCCTGAGATAAAAAGTAAAGCAAGATCTTGTGCTTGTTCTCGAAACCAATACACAACCATGCATTTAGTTCATATCTCATCATTTCTGCCTAGACAAATTATAACAGAGAAAACGCACTTAATATCTCCTATAAACCTCAAGATAACCTAACACACAAAAATTTATGTTCTTTCCCCTTTTTTTCCTGAAATTTCCACCAGTTGCAGCCAAAGACAAGAGCTTCATTCTCTTATTAAATCAAACCCATGTTACTCTGACCCTTCATTTTATCTTAGCACCTGCGTCCAGCACTGGACACTTGGACATGGCTATGGACATTCGGACAGTCCAATTATCTGGAAATGAAGGAAAGTTCTTAAAAATAGTTGACTCGGGCATACATACATGTGTCAGACACAAACCCATGTCGTATATGGATCCCAAGTCCAAGCAACAAAGAATGGAAATCATGCAAGCTCGAACTAGACTGCAGATAGAACTAAATTCAACTAAAATAAGTTCATGGCCAATATAGAAGTTGAAGGTTAGCAGCTGTACCTCAACAGGTTCAAGGTAGCCTTCTGCCTCAGCAAAGCATTTCTCCAAAGGTGGCAGAATTTCAAGAACATGAGCATTGGCCAATCCATTCCAGGCAGCAAGTCTCACAGGAGTTTCAGTGCAACGATGCAAATATACAGCCACTTGCCGTCCAAAAATTATATCACCATAGGATATAGAAGCAAACTGCTCTACAAGAGTTTCAAGAAATGTAGAATAACTCTCGTGAATCTCTGATTGAAACCTCAAAAACTCCAAGGCAGATTTCTTCCCAGTTTCTGGAACTACATTTACATTATCCTCCAAAAAGTGTTCAGCACTTCTAACAGATCTTGATTCATCAAGAAGCTGACCATAGAGGTTTTGCAAGGCTTCGTAAACATCCCTACTCTTGTCATCCTCAAGCACACCCATTCCACTAAGTAGCATGACAGATAGAGAATGCAACTTCCAAATTAAAGGTGTGAAGCGAACAGGAGAGGGAGCATCAGTAGGCAGGAAAGAGGACATGGTTTCCAGGCCTAGCAGAAAGAAAAGCCCGCCTTTAGCAACTTCAAGTGTATCATGGGTGTGCTCAGTAGGATTCCGTGTATCAGAAGAACTTTGAAGACAACCCTGTTTGTTATTGGAGATGGTTGCGATTGGACTGAGAAACCAATGCAAGGGAAGCGGCAGTCTCTGGTGAGCCCACTCTGCTGTCAAAGAAGTTAAGTGATTATCTTGCCATGTCATGTCTGATATGTCCAGATCCTCATGTATGGTTTCCAGGGATGATTTTCCCTTGGAATTGTCCTCTGGTGTGGCTTTCAATTTCCTCTTCACAGACAACCATCTATTCTTAAAGTGAGAAGCCAATGTGTTGCTAAAGGACACATAGTCCTCTTCTTTATATTCCCATCCAAAAAGTTTCACTCTCTCATTCAATTGTAGAAATCTCCGTGTATAGAAGTCAAGATACTTAAGAACAGGGACATCAAGCAAAATATCCAGCGCCTTCTTCATAACAGGCTTATCCCTTGGTCCAATGGTTAGGAAAACTCCTAAAAGAGAAGAGATCATGTTCATTGCGAACACCATTTCTTCATCAGTTGGAACTTCTGTGGTAGACAAGTTCTGGAAGATTTCTAGCATGCTGGTTAGCATTCTCGCATCTGTTTGAGCCAACAAAACAGTCATGGACCAAAATCCTCCACCAGAGGCACCCCAACCAATTCCTGCCCCTGGAGTTGGTCCTCCTCTACCAAATGTCTCAATTGACTGCACAGAGTGCCATTCTGATGTTACAAACTTAATAAAAAGATTAAGCACACATTTCAATTCAACCAAAGAACTCTTTAGTATCCCATCCTCGAGTATCTTTGATTCTCCTGAGAATCTGTATTCTTGGGAAGGTGGACTATGGACCCCACTCTTAGCTAATTGAATCAAATTATCAATGGATACAGAAACACGGATTAGCCCATGGAGGCAACAAACAGAAGCTAATGATGTTTCAGAGTTACTGTGCTGTCTCAAATGGCACAGTTCATCAATGAAGCTCAAAAACCCATTTTTAACAACTCCAAGTCCAATCTTAGGAACAAATTCTGGCAACCATGGCACATGCTGACCACTTCCTTGGAGTCTCAAGGCATCCTCTGGGATCAATCTCTCAAGCAATGTGGAGAGCATATGCAAGACAGCTGAATAGACCCACAACAAGGAACTAATAGATGAATCTTGAAAAACAAATTCACTCCTATTTCCTTTCTCCCACTCAAAGATTTTAGAAATGTATGGATCACTTATGGATGCTATCCACTTTAGAGCTAAATCAATCATTGGAGTCACGAAGCTCCAAGACCAACTTTCTTGTTCATCACCAGCACAATCTGACATCTGATTGCTTGCATGCTTCTGCATATAGAAATTTGGAAGATTTCTAGACAATGCCTCCAAAACAAGATATGCCTCCTTAGAGACTGAAGCAAATTCACCGAGAACATTGTTCTCTTGAAGTTTCGTGAATGTTGGTGGATTCAACCACAAGCACAATGCAGGGAAGATATCTGAAAAGCATGATATACAGAACCCATAATGGATGCAGGCCTTCCAAAGACGTAGTTCTTCAACCATCAAAGCTGATGATAGTTTACAGATCTCCTTCCCAGATTTTAGCCAGTAATCAAGGGAGGAAGTATACCGATACAGATGCCATGTCATAGCCTGGACAAACCCATTCTTTATTAACTCAATGCAATTGTTCTTGTCAGATTGAGCCAACGCCTGTTTGACATCAAAATAGAACATTAAAATGGCCGTCTTGAATGAAGCATTAGAGACATTAACCATGCAATAGAATAAATAGGACCAGGCGCCAATTTATAACTGTTCAGAAACGTGCAGAAACTTCTTACCTTCAAAAGCCTAACAGATTTTATTTTAGAAGGGCGAACTTCTATATTATCTCCCATAGTAAACCTGTGGACAACCATATTGACAAGCCTTTGACACTTCATAATTGCATTTGCACATGTTAAGGAATGCCTTGCTATACCGAGAAGTATAGAAATTATGCATTCTTCCAAAGGAGCAGAAGGGTCAGCCTGAAATCGGACATAGAAAACTGCAGATCAAAATACAATAAGTATGCACGAGGGAACGATCATTTAAATCAATAATGTAGGACACAATAATTCAACAAAAGAGAGTAAACTATATTACGTATGGTTCTAAAATATGCCTTCCGATTTGAGTGTTAGTAATTTCAAACATCCGTTATTCTGAAAGAAGCACTAAGAACAATTCTGTGACAAGCGCCAAAAAAAAAAAAAAAAAAAAACACTAAATTCACATCCATCTCCATTTTACAGACCTCCAACAGAATTCATCCTTAAGTAAAACATTGTAGAAGTGATAGTCAGTTCACCCACATTGACTTTAATCACAAAATGTTTTTTTCTTGTCAATATAACTACACTTACTTCCAGAAGATAGCGCATCTTATGAAGGATTCCCATCCTAACCAAACCTGCAGCAAAATCCTGGCTAGCAACAGCAATATCATCCTGAATTGTGTGTTTGCCTTCAATCTCATCATCAACGATATCCTCAGAGAAAGCCATAATATTAGAAGGTTTAGCATTATACTTCCAGAAACCACCATGAAGAAAACCAGCATCAATGTCTGGTTTGCTTCGAAAAACAGGAGCAGTGAAGATATCCTTCTCACAAGTTGCAATTTTCTGCAAGCACAATATATCAAACTCAAAGTCAACTGATGCCAGAGATATGCTCAGCTACGAAGAAAATGTCCAGAACTTTACCTCTGAAATCTCAAAGAAAGTCTCATTCAAATCACAACTGAGTACAGACTGAATAACTTTTGCACAGGCTAAAACTACAGAATGGTGATTATCATCAAGACACATCCTACAAATCAAAACAACATTAAGTTTACTATTGTGTCATTGTATGAAGCAAGTGATTCAATCATCATTGTCAAAGGGCAGTGACAATAAACAGTAAAAGAATTCTGGAGTGACCAACCTCAATGCTAAAACAAGCTCAGGTTCAGGGCCAAGTGCAAAGGCCCAAATAGCCTCCCAATCATCTGACTTGTCAACTTGATTAGCATTGCTCACAGTAGATCCAACTTTATTTTGTTGGATACTATGTATCGCATTATCAAGCACAGATGCAAGAAGATGCAATGCAAGAGCCCGTTGTCCCGGAATCTGAAACTACCAAAATTAGCTTTGCACAAGAATCATATAACAAAAATCATAAGGTGTTGCTTTCCATTTATTCAAGAAAGCCAAAATTTGAAATTAATTCACTTAAAACTAATTGGTGAGCTATGAATGATGTTAACTGACCACACTTCTAGTAAGTTGAACTGCTTCTTTGATTGTGTATCCTGCTGCACCAGGGTCTCCCTCAGTCCGCAAGAAGTCACGTTCAGCTACATTATCAGCGCTAAGCCCATTGTCACTGGATATATTACCTACAAAACAAAAAAGAATGCCCAATTTCATGACACGGCATCTGTTACCCCTGTAAATAAAGACTGCATCTAAAATGTAAGTTTATCGCAAAAAAAATCTACTATTATTCCAGATAACAGAACCAGGTTCAACAACATGCTTTCAAAGAGGTTTAACATGAAATTGGAAAGAAGAACTGTGAATACTAAAATTATTACTGGTTTATGACCAAAGGTGAGGAAGTTTGAATAACCTTTATATCTAAAAGTGCTCATTAACAATGG
>Ga0307509_10004069_pt1 | contig 21439 bp, 19 predicted proteins | sample 10_EM_MG_FD_202245 | JGI IMG/M metagenome (GOLD analysis project Ga0307509, IMG submission 202245) | Populus trichocarpa ectomycorrhiza microbial communities from riparian zone in the Pacific Northwest, United States - 10_EM | ecosystem: Host-associated > Plants > Roots > Unclassified | place... | reverse complement strand
CTGTGTTTGCTTGTCTTCTGTCTCGGCGGAGGTGGCTTTTATGGGGCCGGATGTGCGGTTGGTTCCACACCACAGGGACTTGGGCTGGCTTGTTTTTTTCTCTAGGCCTGCGGGGGAGGTTTTTGACCGACATAGCTTAGGCTCAAAACGGGGGCTTGTGTTTGTCTTTGTAGTGGCACTCGCCTTTAAAGCGGAGGTTTGCACCTTTAAGCAAATAAATTCTAGGATTTAACAAAAAAAAAAAAAATCGGGGATCGATCCATGCGGTAAGCTACAGCAGTCTACTCAGAGGCGGAGGTGAGTGATAGGATGGACAGAGATTCGAGGTGTCAAAAAGCTTTTAACCTTTCCTAGAATTATACCCATCAAATTAAATCATTTTTTAACTCTGACAGTTATGAGTACGGGGACTCCGAACCCTTGTCCATCCCAGCACTAACATCCATCCACGAGTACTCGTACTAGTACAGTACAAGCACTTCTAGCATACCCCAGACGTATCATACCAGTACCTCAGGGGGACACCATCCAATACCGGTATGTACTCGAGTACTCGAGTACGGTAATAGCGTGCTTGAATATTGAGCTCGCATCAACACAAAAATAGGCTGGTCTGGAGCCCGGAGATCCATACCACCGCCCAAGTGCGGGTCTTGGCCCAAACAAACAAACGAATTTACGGTATACTACTCATCTATAATGCAGGGGGGCATCGTTCACAAATATCCTTTGAAGTGTGCCTTCAACTTTAAAACTACACTGCGGCGCACTACATCACCCTCCAAAACTTGTCAGAAAATAAAAGAAGAAAAGAGCAAGCCAGTTAAAGAAAAAACTAGTACTATCCGATCCGATCCTGAACCCCGGTAACAAACCATCAATCCCAGAATTCCCATGATGATGACGAAAAAGGCAAAGAAAAAAAGCGAGATAAAAGAATTGAGGTAGTAGATAAGGCGGAGTTGGAGAAGAATACAGTGGCGGTTGAAGAGCAATAAAATGGAAAGGAGGAAGGTGCCAAGTGGACAGCCAGACCTAGTCAAATTAGAAGTAGAAGCAAGTTATCTAATAATACAAGTATTTGAAATATCGATACCCCCACCGCCTCATTATAGGGGCATCATCGTCTACCATTTCTTCTTGCGGGCCTTTTTGGTACCACTGGCGCCAGCAGCTCCCTTTGTGGTCCCGAACCGACCATTGCTCTGCCTGGGGAAAATCATGCCTTTCCTGCTCTTCCGCCCGGTCGTAGTCACTGGAGCCACTGGCGCGGGCTCCGATGTACCGTTCACACCAACCACCGGTTGAGAACCACTCGATCCACCGGGCCTGGAGGAATTAATTTCTATAGGTGGGTATTCGGGACGGCCAGATAAGGTGGAGGAGGTGCCATTTTGAGTAGGAGCCTCGGTTAGAACGGCTGCGAGAAGATTGGGCGGCGGCCCTGGAATGCCCATTCTGTCACCAATGCTCGGGAGTGTATGGTCTCTGTCTGGGGTAGCATTTTCGTCTATTGTACGGAGAGGCGAGGGGAGATCCATAGCCCGAAATCCGTCCATCAGAGCGTCGTTTTCACCGGAATCTCGCTCTGGCTTAGGAATCGGTTTTGTTCTCCTACCCGACATTGGCGCCTGGAAATCGGCGGCGCTTTCCCGTGGTGCCCCACTGATTGCCTGAGCCATTCGTTGACCCCATCCGGACATCGAAAGGGACAAATGAGATTCAAGCGGGGACACTAAAGAATGCGCCCTAGCTAAATTCCCATTCATATCACATTCATCATCACAATCCTCACTCGGCGGGCTCCACACTTCTGCCTCGACCCGGAGCCCAACTGGGGCAAGGTCTTTAAGATACCACGGCGGCCTTTCATTGTCCCAATGAACTCCCAGTTCGGGATCAATATTCAACGGCGGTAGAACAACCGAGGAATCTTGTGACTGTGGGGCTAGCACACTGTTGTCTTCCATCGGTGGAAGAACTTCCCCATTCATGTTACAGTAAGGATCAATGGGTTTCATGTCGACAATAGTGCCACCAGGTATCTCTAGAGGGGGGGGACGTGTTCGTATCTCTAATTCGGATCTTCTCACATTTTCCAGAAGTGGGAGTACGTGTGGTAAAATAAGCGATGCAACTGTTGTACCTTGTAAATCGTCTTTTGGTGATGAGCGTATCAAGCCTGATCCCGATCCCAGTGGATACCGGTAGACAACCTTGTATTCCAGAATCGGCTGCGAGGGCGGTGATTTAAGAACAGACAAGAGATCGCAGGCAAATGCGCCCACATTGGGATACAAGCGATATTCTATTCGCTCTTCAATTAGCGAAAACCCATTGATGAAAACATGATTTGGATCGAAACTGTATCGTAAATTATTGTTAGTAGGCAGCTCCAGGAGAGGCAAAACCCCTTTCGGCACATAGATTCTATAAAGATGCGAAGACTTACCTCCGAGCAATTTCGAAAATATCCCTAATGAGTGGAAGCTCAGGAAAGTAATTCAAGTCCGTATACGCCTCCATGAAATTCATCGATTCAATGCCCTTACTCTCCTTTTCTTGCTTTTGCTCAAATATTTCCCTCAAGCGTTCCAATTCAGAAACACGACCCTGAGCAAATTCTTTACGTTTCTCGAGATCTATTGTGCCTTGCTTGAACCCTGCACTTGAATACTTCTTTTTGACTACCTCTGCAGATGTAAAGCTGTTGATTGAGGCTTGGAGGCTCTTCACAAGGCTTGCGCCACGCCGAGATTCTCGTTTGAGAGTCCAGTACTTACAGGCACTGGCCACGAATTCTTCGACTTCAGCAACGTCAAACCGAGAAATGAATTTGACCACCCGATCATAGATCACTCGGGGTATGACTGGAGCACCAGAGGAAAGTTTCCAGGTTGATTTGGGGTCTTGGCTGCGTTTACGTTTGTTCCCAAAAGTTAATGTAACGCGTGGAAGGTTTCCATTTCGTAATATGCCGTTACGTAGGGCATGGTCAGGCCCAGTCATCGCAGCGGATTGACTATCACCCCACTGCGTCCCAGTCATTGTATTTGTATAAAAGTCCATCGCATCGGCCACAGCAGTATCCACCTACACGGTACAATAATTAGTTTCCCACTGAAAATAGAACAAGAGACAGTCTGACAACATACATCATTGTCTCTTCTCCACTGCTCAGGCACGTGCTTGTCACAATATGCCTTGAGTGCCGAAGTTTCCATGAGTGCTCCCGTCCCCAAGTTATTCTTCATTTTCATGGAAAGCCTCGCCCTGCGGCCACAGGTGACATGGAATGCAATAAAGCAATTCTTATTGCTACATTGGATGCAGGCTCCCATTTTCTGTTTACAGATGTAACAGCTCTATTGGATGTTAGAGATTTTTCATGAAACTCGAATTATAACAACTGACCAGCTTCCATCTTGATTTTGGCACCGAGTCCATTCCATCAACTGGTTCCATATAAGATGTGTTGCCCAGAATGACCTCAGGAATCCATATCGCGCACAATAAATGTGCCCATTTGGTGTTGGTTGTTTGTTTAAAGGCCCCGTCTGTGTTTGGACAGAATATGCAGTTCTGTGATTCTTATGGTTAGTGGACTTCAACTTTAAAGGATTGGAGGCACGTACCGCTGTTTTATTAGGTATAGCCAAGCATTTGCGGCAAAGCCACTGACCTTCCGGAATATGTGGCACCCCGTAGCACTCTTGGTGAACGGCCAAATTACACCCGTCACAAAAGACGATGGCGTTAGAATTTTCACACTCCCCATCATCGCAGATAACACATTTGCTATCTTCACCCCCGTCTTCGTCACCATCATTCCCCGAGCTCCTCCGCCGATTCCCGTAAGTAGATCCATGTGGTTTTGCAACAGTCTTAGGTATCCTTCTCTCTAAGGTTACCCACTCCTTCTCTATCTTGGTCATAGCAACTTCAAACATCTCCCTAGTGATAGGCTGAACATCCCTCATCCTCCTGTGACTATTGTACGTAGTGAGCCATTTGTTATCTTGCTCATCCATATCATACTCCACTTTCTCGACGACTTCAATTGACTGTAGTTGGTCGTCAATTAGAGCGTCTGGGCGGTCGCGAACAAGTGTACGTGGACGCTCGAAACGTGAAGTTTCTTGATACCCGATAGCAATCATTGCGCTATCAACGTTTGATCCAGAACGATTAGGAGGATTGTTCAACCCTTGGGGGCCCGTGCTCCCAACAGGTGTCAACCAGGCCGCCTCGGAAAATTGAAATGGTGTAATTTTCCGATACTGAGGTTTTTTGAGCTCTGGTTTCGGTAAGTCGGGCGGATCCTGAACGTTGGTCTTCATTCTAAAGCCCCGCCCAGCGGAGAGCGGGGCATGAGACTTCCGTGGGGGCCTCCCGGTAGTTGATCGGTGGGCACGGAGGGAGGCAAGTGTTTGCCCATCCTTACCATCCCCAGAGGGGCCGGAAAAGGATGGTGTAAGCCGTGGGTTCAATTTTTGGCTCGAAGCCGAAGCAAGTTCCTCAGTAGGCGTCACCGCTGGTGTTTGCGGGGCTCCATGCGTGACTTCCACAAGTGCCGGATCAGTTGGGATAGAGGGAGCATCAGTGCTCGTATTAGAGGGAGGAGGGGGAGGGGTTAGAGCGGCAAGTGCTGGATCAATAGCTATCACGGGTAGGGGTTGCAAGTGTTTCTCAAAAGGGCCAGAGATAGTGGCATCTTCCATATTTATATCGCTTCCAGTGCTAAAGACTCCATTGTCAACGGTAGGTGGCCACGGCCCAGGCAGAATAGGGACCCCCGCGCTATACATAGATCCATTTGCTTGGTCGTCTTGGAGAAACTCCGGCTTCTCTTGAACATCCACAACCTTTGCAGGCTTCTCGCCATCAATTACCTCGGCCGAGTAGACCTTAAGTAGGCGATTGATATCTAAATTGGTGTGGAACTCGGTGTAGCTTCGTTCTTCTCGTGGCTTGATATCCGCCCCAGTGATAGAGGCGGGAACTGCTGGCGTTGATGGTGTTCGTGCAGGCGTTCTTCGTGTTCGTAAGATAGGACCTCCTCTAGCAGCGTTCCACTCGTTGGCCGTCACAACCTCTCCAGTGGTGGGGTTCATGTACCGTCCACCACCCCCTGCGCCTCCAGGTCTATACCCATTCTGGTATGTTGGTCTCCTCCTCCCAGCCGGAGTTCTACTCTCAGAACTTGCTGAGGGTGGGCGCGTTCGAGAGGATAGTATTGAGCTACCACGGGCACGAAGTCTAGGACGACCTCTGCCGCGGCCACGAACAGTAGGAGTCTGCACAGAAGGGGATGGAGCCATGTATGTTTTCAAAGTCGAGAAAAACACAGCATGTCCAGGCGAAGAACGCGTAGAAGAATCAGGGAGATGGAGGATAGAGGGGGAAGTTTTGGGAATTGTGGGAGCGGGGTGCTGTGTGGAGTGTCCGGTCGATTCGAGGGGGTGGACTAGGCAGGACAGGCACCAGGAGATGTTGAGGTCGCGACTGTTATCAGATCGCCAAGAGATTAAGAGATTCAGGTTTAGGGTGAAATTGTGCTGACACAGAGCCCTCGCGTGAGTGAAACTCGAAATGTGAGGCGGCGAGGAAAGCGAAGGCACCTGGAAACGGGAGTACGGTAGGGGTTAGGGGTGTGGCAAACCCCAAGAGGGTGAGCTACAGGGACTTTGTATTTTTCAGGCTGGCGTCGCTAGCTCGCGGCTTGATGGTTCCAAAAGACACAGGCACCGTGCTGCATTTTACCGCGGTTAGAGGGGAAAGGGATAGCAAAGTCGAATGACGTGATAGGACAATGATGGCACGTGCGGCTTTGAAATGGAGACCTTCTGCTCTCCATGATGCTGGTATGTGCTGGGAAAATAGTCTAAGGTCAGCCAGAGCTCCCTCCGGGTCTCACTAGGCACTGCACTGTCCGGTCCCACAAGAACAGAGCAGATAACACATCCGAGCAGTCCGGCCACAATATATCGTAGATTCTCCCTCCTCCTCCTCCTCCCCCGCTCCCCTCCTCACCAACCGCCGTATCTTCTGCTAATGCTATCCCAGAAGGTAAATAGTCGAAAACTTGCACAATACATTCAGTGACAACCTCCCCCTCAGCTTCCGGGATCAACCGACGGACGAAACAGACAACAAGGATATAACATCTCTTTTCCACCTCCGTTGACAAGTAGCTGGCCAAATAAACACTATTGCCTGAGCTGGGAGAATAAGGTCGAAAAGAAAAAATCGAGTGGTCCGGGCTAAGAAGTCGAAGGGGTACCTTGACGTGCAATACAGTTAAAGTTGTGCCAGCGCCTTTCGCGATCGAAGTATGACGATTCTAAGCTCTACGCTGTTGGACAAACAGGTGGTGGAACTCGCTCATGCCGTATCTCGTTTACTGGGCTGGACCTACTTTTTGTGCTGGGCGGTCTCTGCCTATCCTCAGCTTATCATAAACTATTCACGAAAGTCAGTAACTGGTCTCGCTCTCGATTACTTCACCGTAAACATCTTGGGCTTTAGCTGCTACACCATCTCCTCGATCTTATTTCTGTTCTCCCCTGTGGTGCGAGATGAGTATGCGAGGCGCCATCCTCGGTCTCCCGAGCCCACGGTTCGATGGAACGATCTGGCGTTTGCGGTTTGTCGAATCTCGATTCCCTTCCTTAGTAAAAAAAATAGTAATAATGTGGTACTGACAGTAACAATAAATCCAGGCTCATGCGCTCTTGAGCAGTCTCGTAACTTGGTCACAATTCTTTTTTTGGGGATATAAGCGAGACCCCACACAAAGGTTGTCCCGCACGATGCTAGCGGTAATAGCCGTGTGTATTGCTTCAATTCTGATTTCCACTGCTCTTGCCCTATGTGGCATAGCAGATTTTGAATGGATTGATCTTGTGAGTTCACTTCAACTTGCCAAAATTGAATTGTATAATTTGATCCGTCACTGATGCCTTTTTTGTGTGATCCGCCACCTGCAGGTTTATACTCTACAATTCGTCAAATTATTCATCTCGATCGTGAAGTACGTCCCCCAGGCATGGGTTAATTATAAACGGGAGGCGACCACTGGCTGGTCAATTCACAATATTTTACTCGATCTTTCTGGGGGCATCTTATCGCTGGCCCAATTGGTTCTGGACTCTAGCCTTCAAAGTAAGTGGACAATCCGGCATTCCTAAAAAAATAAAAATAAAAAAACCCCCTCCGTGGGTGGACCGTTAACTAAAGCGCCCTAGACGACTGGTCCGGTCTAATCGGTAATCCCGTGAAATTCTTCCTTTCACAAATTTCTATATTCTTCGACATTATATTCGTGATTCAGCACTATGTATTATATCGCTCCCCCAGTGGACCTTCTACCTATCCGCACCTCTCTCCGGAAGCAGAAGCCGAAATAGGCTACGGAACTCTTGGGCCGCCCTCGGAAATTCCAAGAGCAGGTGGTGATAAACTATTGCGCTCTTCCCCTCGTCGTCGCCCCTTCGACGAGGAAGAACGGGGGTCATTCAGAAGATTTAGGCACGGTTCGGAGGGTGAGGCACCAGACAAGTCGAGGCTAAGGGGAAGGGGGAATAGCCATAGGGTTGAGAACGAGAGAAACGATGAAGGGGAGAGGAGGGTCTTGTTAGACTCTGGCCTTGGCGAAACTATCACTAGTGCGGGCGGTACGGTGGTAATAGGTGAATGAGAGGGTGGATATACTAGTAGACTTACCTCAGACAAGAGGAGCACGGAGGGTGTGGATGGGATTAGACGGGGCGGAGTCATTTCATGGAGGCTTGTTATTGTGGTCAGGTAGTTTATGTGCACTTGCGTTTTTTGGTTTCCCGGATGGATGTTTTTTTTTTTTTTTTAAGATGAGGTTCGGTTATTCTAGATATTTTCGGGCATTTTCATGCAATATATTCATTACCATTTATATAATAATATTATGATACCCCTTCCAAGTTTAGGTGATACGGTATGTACTTTGTAAAGCCCCTACAACCCCTACCAATCACTCGATATCACTCGAGACTCTAATCTTTTACAGAGAGGTATCGTATCATCGTCATTGCTATCGTACTATCATACGAAAGGAGGGAGCTGTCCTACGAGTGCCCGAGTGCTAACCCCTCCACCCTCACAAGCCCCTACTCAAACAGCTCCGGCAAACTCGCCACAAACTTCTTATGCGTATCAATCGTCGTCTTCTTCGAAATCCACTCCAAAAACCATTTACACTCCACCTCAGCTTCCTCCCAAAACTCCGCCCCACCTTCACTTTCCTTCAAAGTCTTGACTTTTTTAACCCTAGTCTCGGCAAACCCGCCTTCCTGGGCGATAAAGCTGTAGTAGCCCACACCTCCAGCATCCGGTGCCGCATACCACCCCGTCAAGTTGACCTTCGAAGTCAGTCCGAACGCGAGGGGTACGGTCTCCACGTAGATGAAGTGGACGCGGTGGCCGTTGGCAGGGAGTTCCGCGGTTGCAGTGGTGACGGTTGGGAAATTGCTGGTTGAGGGGGTGTTGGACGAGGATGAGATGTGCACGGGTTCGGTTGATTTGATGTCTACGTTGCTGGCTATGGGGTTCTTTTCTACGCAGGTTTTGACGGAGGGGGGGGTTGCGGCGATGAGGAGGTCGGGGACACGGTGGTATGGGTGAGGGATCTGCACGGACTCGGAAACGGTGAACTTTGTGGTGGTGACCATTTTTGGTGGTTTGGTTTGTGTTTTGATAATAGTTTGAGGGTTTGGGTGAAGGAAGGGGGAGGAGGAAGGAGAATTGTATGGTATGATGTTGTATGATTTGGTATTGTTGGGCTGTCTACTGGTATTTAATTCGTGTTTTATTGGGCTGGAAAGTGGGCGGATGAAGCTTTATTTGGGCTATCTGGCCAGGGGACCAATGCTACTCGTACACAAGCGCAAGTCAGGGTGTTCGGCCTCAATCTGCTGCACTCGAACCATTCCAAAGCAGGCTTAGCGTGCCTGGCTTCAGACCCCTACAGAGGTGCAGCATAAGTTTTGTAGGTTACACAGGGGGTGAGGGTAGCAGTCCTCGTTTGTGGAATCTACAAAACTTACACGCTGTACCTCCGTAAGGTACTGTAAGCGGTTGAGATGAGAAATCCTAAATTCTTGGCGTTCCTTATACTGAGGTCCGACTGAGTCTCCATGGTTCTTATTTTCTCTTAATGTGTAGGGACATCCATTCTAGTTCTTGATAAGGCTGTATTTCTCATTAGTATGGTGGTTGGAAGTCCCAGAGGGATTGAAGTTAAGCAACATTTTCCCGACAGAGTGCTCTGGCTGCCACACGCCCCATGATTAACTGGAATGTTGTCTTCTCGTTGGGTGAGCGGTGCGGCCCCGATATCTGGGGATCGGAGTCGCTCCCTTTTAGTGCATCACCAAAAAAGAGGCGACTTCAATAGGGCGACATGAGTAGGGCTGGCAGTGCTTGTTAATTAGGGGCTGGTGCTCTCTATAGCACCAGTAGGTAGGACGTTAATTTACCCGGGCATGTCTGGGGGTCAAGGAAATTGGTTTTGTTCACTGTTTGATATTTGTAAGGTGGCTTCTCGAGCCTGTGATTTAGGTATAATATAACATGCCGGTAAAGTACAGTATCCATAAGGGTCTGTTTCTCGAAGCCCAGATCTTGCACGCTATCATTTGCTTAAGCATCATACAGCAAGACTCGGTGAAAGAAAGATTTGGACTACCGTAGCTGTTTCTGCTCGACAAAGTTTAAGATCGGGGCGGTGGCTATTCAGGCCTAGTGGGTTTTGTGCTTCCTCGGGGAATTAGCAAAAGTTTCATAAGTAATATTGGTAATATTTGCTATATAATAGTTGACTAGCGCTCTTAATATAGGGTTGGTTGGCTGTGTAGTTGAGCTTGTGATATCTCTGCGTTGCCTCTGTTCAGATGGTTGGGGGACCATCAGCCATAGTGGGTCTTGGCGTTTTAAGCCTCAACTGGTTTGTCTAGCCAGGGTTGCTGAGCAATACCTTGCTCTCTGCCATCATCTCTGCTTCCTAACAAGAACGGGTCTGTGAAAGGACGCAAAGTCCTACTTACGTCCGCCGAGCAGAGCAAGTAGTGTTGGGAACAACACAGAAGAGTCGCACCCGGAAAACATCGTCTCAGGGAAGGATCACACTTAGGTAGTGCCCCTCCCCATCATCGTCACCCCACCACCACCTCCCTCCTCTGACTGCGTTCTAACATAACGTAGCATCAAATCATGTTAGGAAACCCATTGCTGGATGCATATTTCTCTCAGGCGAGGAGTGATGGAGCTTTAATTGTTAATGGTGAGCACGTTATTTACTCTCGGAAGCTCGAGTTTGCTAACGCATTCACCAGGTCTACCGAAGTTTGATTTGGACACTTACATCTCAGGCTATGCTGGTATGAACCAACATCTTAGCCCCGGCGCACGCAGCAAGGGATACTAAATCGTTTGTCGGTATATCTAGGACGTACACAGATCGACCGACTCATCCATATTTCTACCCACTCACCTCCTCTGGCGATTGAGGGACTGAAGTTGGCTACCAAATTGTTGAAGCAAACTCAGGATGTTCCCCGGTTCAGATTGGCATTAGATATCCTCCGCAAGCTGTCTCCAGAGGACGCAGATGCAGCTCAGGATGACGTTTGGATTGAGAAGACTTCTAGAAAGGTTGCCAGTGATACAGAAAGAATCGAAGCTGATCTAAAGAGCTACAAACACAATCTGATCAAGGAGAGCATTCGGGTGGGTCTCATCATTTACACCAATCGACGTAAGGGAACCCTTCACTGACGCCAAATATAGATTGGCCATGAAGATCTTGGCAATCATCTATACGCATCTGGTGATCTCGTCGGTGCCCTCAAGTGCTACTCTCGCATGCGCGACTTCTGCACTGCGCCAAAACACATCGTTGATATGTCCATGCAAGCTATCAAGGTTTGCATCGAGCAAGGGAACTACATGACGGTGCAATCGCACGTCGTCAAGATACGCAATTTAACTCGGGGGCCCGATGAAGAGGAGCTTTTGAGGCCCAAGCTCTGTGTCGCTATGGGGCTTACACAATTAGCAGCTGGTGACTTTAGAGCTGCAGCTAGGAGCTTTCTGGATTGCCCACCAACTCTGCTCAACACTTATAACGAAGTCGTCACCGCAAATGATGTAGCAACTTATGGCGGGCTTTGTGCGTTGGCCTCTATGGAGAGAACTCAGCTCAAGACTGAAGTTCTTGATAACGTTGAGTTCCGTAACTTCCTCGAGTTAGAGCCACGTATGAGGAAGGCTATCGCGTTTTTCCATACTGCAAAGTACTCTAGCTGTTTGAGCATTTTAGAGGACTCTAGGAACGATTTTCTCCTTGATATCCATCTCCACAGACACGTCAACCGGCTATTCGAGTCGATCAGGAGTAAGGGGATAGTCCAATACTTCATCCCGTTTTCGTGCGTGACTCTAAGCAGTATGGCTCAAGCTTTCGCCACGGATGAGCGGACTTTGGAGAAGGAGCTTGTTGTGATGATTGGCAAAGGCGCTTTGGACGCTAGAATCGATACAAAGAATAGGGTAAGTTACTATTTGTCCTTCTACCTATTTATTTTTAACCTTTGAGTACCCTTTAACAATGCCTAGCTTCTCACTGCCAAAGAAACAAACCTCCGTGCAGCCGTCCATCGCGAGACATTGGTAGTTGCCCAAAACTACGAGCGCCTTGCCAGGATGAAACTCATGAGAATGAACATGATCAGGTCCGGGCTAGAGGTGAGGGGAACTAAGGCATCCACCAGCCAGGTTAATGCCGGGATTGTCCATGGGCAAAATTCCTCGTGGGCCGGTAATTCTCAGAAGGTGGGGAGGAATTGGGGGGAGTTTATGTGAGAATTTCAGACTTTACAATGTTAGTCTCGAAGGAAAAATTCTTCCCTTTTTAAATACTATCATGTCGGTTATTAGGCTATTCACGGTAGTTGTCGTTATGGAGTTCTTTTTACACTTTTCTTCTTCTGTTATCACAAGGTGTTTGTATGTTGCTGATAATACAACTACTTGTCCATGGGAAAATGTTCTGTCGCTGGTTTCGGATGTGCTTTGCAGTTCGCGGTATGGTGGCACTCTTTACTCGAGCTCTTGACACTCAAACCCAGTTTCCGATGCAGTGCGTAATATGGCCGGCACTCGGGACCACAAGCTAGTGCAAAGGCCTGAGTTAATGTGGGACTAAATAGTAGCTCTTTTACACAAGTGGAGCCGTTTTTGTTGGGAACCTAAATTGGCCCATTGCTGTGCGCCGGTATCTGAAGAGAATTGTAGCATTATATGAGTATGTGCTATACGAGCACCCCCGAACCCTTATTGACTCTGGGGCCGGAGGCGGGAGGTTGGGGCTAGTGGCGAGTATTTTAGCCTTATAAGTCGGAGTCGTATATACCTCCCTAGTATGCTCGTGCACGATGGCCGGAGAGGAAGGGACCAGACTGAAGACTTGGGAAATCGGCTTCCACCACTCGGGTTAAAGTTCGGTTGGTAATTGGTGAGATGGGAGCGACGACTGCAGAGATCTTGGAGTCTAGGCACTTTCTGGGGAAACTGAGAGAACTTTCTAATGTATGATATCGAAGGTATGATAAGTTAGCTGCCAGGGGACACTTGGGTAGGGAGAGAAGGTTTAGGCAAGAAATTTATAAAGAGTGACAGAATTAGGGCATCGTGCCCGGCCTACTACCGCTACCAAACCCCCCTCAGTCTGGTACATATGATAGAATGCACCAGGTAACTTGGAGTCTAGAAATCACTATTTTTATATACATTCTGCCTGTGGAGCCAAAAGCTATATAGGTACCGGTATTCAAGCTACATAATGGTATGATATCATAGTACTTCCCACCACTGGCCCCTGATTCTATCTCTAGCACCCGTATGTTCTCCGTTGACTGGGCTACTAGGGCCTGACAAGAGTTACATACCTGAACATGCAAATGGGATGTCAGTGGTTAGGAAGGAAGGAAGGACCGTGATCCTTGGTATGACTGCTGTAGCATTGTATTATATCTTGACTTTTCAAGACATTGTCTCTGACTGCCCTACTGTCATTTCGGTCAGACAGAGGGAATGACGTGGAGCCTTTCAATACGGTAGGGACAGCATTAGTGCTATGGAAGAACAGTAGAGGAGACACGGAACGGGTTAGGAGGTTATCTTCTGTTATTAGAATATACAAAGCATGAGAAAGTTTCCTGTCAGGTTAGGGGTCTTTTCCTTTTTACAAGAAGGTTCAAGATGCGGATGTTGAACTGTGGTTTTACCAGTTTTCATTATCACAGATGCTCTTGAAGAAAGTTCACATCCCGAAGGGGCAACTAGCCTAGCGGTTCTTGCTTTTTTCTACTACTCTAATCAGGTTTCTCAAAACAAAACAAAAAAAAGCACGGACCAGGCGACAAGCTTGACTGTGTGTCATCCGTCCGGAGGATAAAAGCGTCTTCCCTGCAGGAATCATAACCATTTCCTTCTCACTCCCCCATTCACAATATCATACTAGAAACATGAATGAGAAAAGCCCCCCCTCTCCTACGAAAAAGCCCTGCATTCTCCCTCCCGAAATCCTCTCCCTGGTAGTCCAACACCTGACCCCGCATGACATATTCTCACTCTCGCGAACAGACCGTTATCACCACACCTTCACTAATACCGAAGCCTGGCGAATCTACCTACAAACCCACCTCCCCGCAGCACACGCCCAAATCCTACAAGAACACTGCCACCACCACCACCACCGACCTCAACACCAATGCTCGAAGATCAACTGGGCAAGACGGGCTGAAGAGGCCACCCGCGTATCCCACAATTGCTCCCGCGCGGGATTCGTCGCCACGGCACTCAAGCCCGCAATATACATGCACGTACCGCGGGGGCCTCGCAGGGGTCCTGGTGGCGGACAGGTCAGCGCATTGCCCTGGGAGCCGGGCACTCGAGGCGCCGGCGGCGGGAGGAGACAGACGGTTGCATATCGCCCCACTATCGACGCATACGGTGAATTCCGCGGTGATCGGGATGTGCTTGCCATTCGCGCGGGGCAGGATATCATGGTTAGCAAGGGCCAGGGTCAGCGTGGGACCTTCTGGTGGGGGTTCGAGGACCGCGAGCAGAGGGGCGGGAGGGATGACGTTACGGGGTTGCATTTGTTAAGGCCACATGAGAAGGTTGGGAATAGGGATGCGGAAGTTGCGCTTGTTGGGAGGGCGAATGGCAGGTTGGAAATGCTGGAGTTGGATACGCGGGGTAGAGCTGGGGTTACGTACAAGCCCAAGGTTGTGGTTCGGTATCATACAGATGGGCAGATGGTGAAAGGGATGGATATGTTACATGAGGGAAATGGAGGCGAGGTTATGGTTGGGGCGATATTCAACAATTCCTCGTTGAGCATTTACAATGTTCGGCAGCCTGCTGGTGGTGTGGGGGAGCCGGCGAGGGTGGTTAGAGAAGCCTCTGAAGTACATTTTGTTGACGAGCATCTGTGGGAGGTTTCTTTCCTAGATCATACGAAGATTGCTGTGGGGAAGGTTTCCGCCAAACCGATTGTTATTCATGCAATCACACCCTCCGGGCTTACTCAGGAGTCGATAAGGGAGTTTTCGGCGAAGGATTGCGCAGACATGCAAAGCGCTTCTGTCTACGCTATCAAACCTCTGCCCAGGAGTTTTACTGGTGCGAGTGCTAATGGCGATGTATTCGTCAGTGGATGGTGGGATGGGATAGCAAGGCAATCCTCCCTTTCCTCTCCCCTCCACTACCACCATCATCTAACATACATTCAGGCTCCACGACCTCCGCACTCCTAACCCCGCAGTCTCCCAATTCTGCGACCCCATTGACCCCCAAACCCCCATCTTCTCTCTCCTCCCACTCTCCAGCCACGCCTTTGCAACCGGCGTAAACCAATACGGTCTGCTAAAGTACTTTGATATCCGCTCTTCCTACCTCCCCTCCGACTTTCCGCCAAAAAACTGGGCAACGTACATACAATCCCGCACCGGTGACTGCCGGACAAGCCCCGTGCACTCCCTCGCTCTTGGTGGTGGTGGGAAGACGGTATATGCTGGTTTGCAAGGAAGAGTTTGGGCGTTGGATTTTTGGGGGAAGGGAGTGGGGAGGAAGGATGGTGTCCGCGAGGGGTTAAGCATGTATTTACTTCATAAATCAATGACCTTTTTCACGCAGGGCGGGGAAGAGGCGGTTGCGGGGGGGAATGCTGGTGGAACATTGAGGGAGTGGGATGCGAGGTGGAAACTTGCGGAGAGTACCAGGGGGTATTGGTGAGGCTCTATTTCTTTCTTTCTTTTACATAAACTAGACTCGGGTTTAATCTAGATGGGGTGGTATTTCCTTTTTTTTTTTTTGTTTGATTACTTGTGTGGGATATATCTTGTCACTCTATAGATAGGCTTCTCGAGGTGTTTCAGAGATTTTATTCGGAGGGATACTTGGTAGATTTTCTAGCAGGCAGCTTTCCCCCGCTCTTTATAATATTGTGGATAAGCCCCTCTCCGCGCGCACCTCCGGCGAGCATAATTACTTTTGGTGACATGGAAAAACAGTGTTTCCCAGCGCAGGAATGGCTATGAGTTGCTAGTGATTAGTGAATAGGTAGTAAAGCATGTATAATACACAGCTTTCAAATTGTCGTGCGGGCGTCGATGTGCTCAGGTGTGCCTATAACAGTATGGGAAAAGCTCTCATGTCCGCTCGAGAGGTACAGTAAATTACATAGCTACGACGTTTCTCTATATACCTTGCAAGCACCCCCGGTGTAGTGAGCATCCACTATTTATCACTTCATGTTTAGTGTGGATTGTACATACGGTTCCGAACCGTTAGTTCAAAGCATTTTTCAAGGCCCAATGGTCGCCGTGCCGGATGCTTGCTATATGTACAGTATGCGATCCCACCAGCCACCGGCTGATATACTCGCCCAAAAAAAACAAATCTGTCCCCGACCTCTACCCATGTCAGAGTATCATACTAGGACGCCACCCGTTTCCATGAGCGAAGCGCAGTTCTGAACCCCTCCCAGCGTGTAGGTAAAGGTCGGGGACAGACTTTTTTTTTGGGCGAGTAGATAAAGCCCATTTCCTCCATGGTAGTGAGAACCTCATCCCTACATCTGGTAATTACGATGCCCTCGGACATCTATTGCCTCAGGGGGGGAGGGGGGGAGCCCTCGCGTTCCTTGGACGGTGTTTTTCTAGAGATATATGATACAATCCTCTGCACTAAAGTTGTTAGGGATGGTAGTTTAATGGCCACTGCTCTGAGGCCGCTGGGGTACACGTACGTACGTACCCACTACCGTAGTGGAAGGACGCGCAAGCTATGAAAAAATTTCTACCCCTCCTCTTTTCTCCTTCCTTCCTGTCTTCTCTCGCGACACAGCTTTCTTCCTGTCTTTCCTTTCATCAGCCTATCACAATCAATCATGATCTTCAGCTCCACTTAAGCCTTAAGCCGCTTCACTCCACTGAGTAAAATCCTCACCATCAATCATTACCCCCGCACCAATTATTTTCAACAAAAAGTCAACAACTGGCGAGGGGGTACAGAGTGATAACCTATGATCAGCACAGTTACCCTCATCGCACTTTTCAGAATACGGTATGATAAGTTATATAGATGGCTACGGAAACCCGGTCGGAAGGAAAATGATTTACGGTATGTGGGGAGAAGCGAATATGCACTAATAATCACCTGCTTAACCGAGAATATAGAAACTACGATAGCCCCACCCCCCACCCCCCCTTCTACAGGGAGTTTTCGTTAATCCATTATCCTACGGCAGTTGATAGCGTCGAATCACACAGTGGTTACCTATAATACCATTGCGAACTGGTCGGCATCCTGACAACAAACACGAAAGCATCGACTCTTGCAGGCGTCCTCGGGTGTGATACAAATAAGGGGGAGGGGGGTTATGTTTTGCCCTGGCGCGGCATATATATCGATGCATGTAGTGCCCCCGCCTCCCCCTTGCCCCACTCCCCGTTCCCGGCAACGGGGGTGCGGAACGTATGTAAGTTTCTTATTCCGTTAGTTGATTGTGGGGCGGATTAGCTGGTTTAGGATACTATAGTAATTTACTTAACGTAGGTTGGATGATTGCACTACAGCATTGGCACTATGGTTGAATACCATGCCGGCATCATATAGAAAACGCAGGTTAGGGGCCTGGTATATAACTTGGCGCACATGAGCTAGCGGCTACTCGCAATGTCGAAGCGTCTTTTTTAAAAAGTATGATACTTCTATTGCATACCACCAGATTCGAGATGCAATTAGCAGTCCTTTTTTTTTCTAAAAAAAAAAAAAAAACTCTTCAACATTCCGAGCACAGTACAGGTAGGCAGGTTAACGCGCCCGCTTGCAGGAACAAGTGGGTGGCATAACTATTATATATAGCTCGGCAGGAGAGAGTTCCATACTCGTACTACCACCACCTGCGTGCAATTCGTGCGATTCGATATAATCTCGATTCACGCACTGGATCAAGCGAATGCATATAGCCCAGGCACGGGGCAACGAACGTCCTCCGCCTCCCTCCCTGCATGGACGGCATAGAGGAGTACTCGAGTAATTGATTACTAGAGGCAACTCGTTTTATATGCACCTCGATCGAAGGAACGCTGTGCATCTGGGTTGGTTTTCTCTCAGCTAGTCCCCGCTCTTCTCTTTTCTTCAAGAGTTAGTTAGGACTAATAAGATGCCGGAACGTCCCGGAAAGAAGCGTTCAACCGTGCATGTTTATTGCAGAAAGGCTAGTTCCCGAGTGCTGTGCATCAATGTCGGTTCCCCCGCAAGACAATAATTTGGGTTACGGGATTATCATTATTCCCCATGGATGTCTCAGCTGGCGTTAACTCATCGTTCTTGGCCAAGGCTCTCCTGGGTACCGTAGGGCGGGGAGACTGTGCGCAACCTAATACGGACTCTCATGGCGTGTTCGATGATGCCAAGCTCCCTACTTTCCAGAAAGGGAACCGCATCAAATGTTGCACATAAGGTACTGTCCCATATTCCCAACACGGAATTAAAAATTAAAACTATCGACACAATTAATCCCATATGCTCGAGTACAAGAGGGTCCCTCTGGATTGTTTTATTGTATGGTATGGTGCCGGCACCGTATAATCCGACCCTCAGTGCTACCTAGGGTCAGAGCACCAGTCCTAATATAGCAGATGGACTTGCTACTTCAGGAAATATGTTTCATATTACTCAGCTAGACCTTTTTTCCCCATACACATGTCTATTCCAAGTTCATACAAATCTTGCCTAATGGTTACCTTTAAGAGCTATTACAGCAGGGACCACATCCCTATAACCAAATCCGCTTTGAAAATGTCTTTGCACGATTTAGAATCGTTATAGTTAGGAGGAATAAGTAAAATAATACCCCCTGGTGTTTCTGTTCATCGAAAAGTTAGGAAATTCTGACTACCACGAGGTTGATTCCGAGGTGCCTGCACCATATGTGGAGTGTTTTCTTCAACAATTTCCATTATCGTGTACAGTCTCCCCGCCCTAGGGGTCTACCCGCGGGCATCCGCAACATGGTGGATACTCGAGCAGGCATCGTGTATTAATAAGTTGGTTTATGCCACTAGTGAAAGGTACAGTTGCCCCCGGCTATAATGAACCTCGCTATAATGAATTTTTGGCTATAAGGAACAGCGACTCGCGGCCACGCTAGTGAATTTACTGCAGAGTAGAGTTGGCTATAGTGAACACCTAGAGTAAAAAATAGTGAACGGGGCTTTGAGGTCGTGATTCTTGGCGTTCATTATAGCCAGGAGCGACTGTACGAGTGCTCGAGTGTAGGTATCTGGGGAGATGCACAGGGATTATTCTGCTGTTCAGACTCGCCATCCTTGGCCTGCACGAAAAGGGCTTCTCGGGCACTTGTACCGATGCCATTCTTGCTGCATTTGTCCTCCTGCTCTGCCGTACTCGCTCGAGTACAGTACCGTGCTCGAATACCGTACCGCATACGATCGGGGATCTTTGCAGCATTTCAGGCGGCTGGCCGGCTTGGTCTCGTATTACGAGCGATGGGCCACTCGCGCGGACGGGTCAGTCGCTCACTTACTTGGCGGAGGGGTGATTATTAGATGAGAAGATTAAAAGTAGAAACGATCAACAAACAACCTGATTCCTGGAGGGCCTGAGAAGATGAAAAAAGTTGACAATATTCCTTTTCAGTTTTGTTTTTAGGTGATCATCTTGTTGCCAAGCGAGTGCGCGACTGACCCGTCCGCGCGAGTGGCCCATCGCTCGCAGGTATTGGGAGTATGTGTCTTACGGTAGCATTACCTAGTATGGTGCCGGGCGCGTGAAAACGACCCTCAAGGCAACGACAAAAGAGGAGAACAAGACTTGAACGACAACAACACAGGATTAATGTAATGAAGAAAATAAGTGCATAGAAATGAGGAGGAAAAGGGTGAGAATAAAGCTATAGATTTTTTTTATTAATTAAGAGCAAGGTGAGGGCAGGCAGTAGATGAAAAGAAGTGAAGATTTTTGTATGAGAGGAAAAAAAAGTGAACAGCCAAGAAATTACCTAGATAGGCAATATGAGTGATATTCCATGTCTGGAATGCCAAGGAATGCCAAGGAATTCGCTTTTTATTGCAGAAACAACCCTGTTCAAATCCACAAAAAGTGAACAGGAGGGTCGGTTTTAGATGTCCGGCACTATACCTCTAGACCGTGTTACATGAGAGTTCAAGTGGACGCTTTTGCTGTGCAAGCCGGGAGCAGCCATTTATTTCCGAGCAGGATTTTCAATCACAAAACCAGCAAATGGGGTGGAGAACGCTCACTCGGCTTCACTCGTTTCGGTTCTTTCGAGATTGGGCCGAATCGCAAGTTGCAACCGGGCTCTCTCCCTCCGTCGTCGTGGTCCGCTCCCCTCTTCCTTCTCTTCTCGATGCACGCTGTAGGGATCTAACATTTAACGGCAAACAGGTCCGAAGAAGCTTGGTATGACATTCGTTGCGATATTCGTTGCGATTATCGTGTCATCTCTGGGGCTGTCACGGAAGGGTTGCATCGGAGGCCTTTTTTCTTTTTTCTTTTCTTTTCCCCTCCTTTCATATTTTCCAATCACGTTGGTAACGATTGTCCCACCTTCCGTTGGATATTGATATCAGTCTAACACTTAGAGGTATGTGTTGACGAAGGGGTCGCTGTCTTGGTCGATTCGGCGGTGGGCCTTTGGGGGCATTCAAATCGAATCTAACACTTAGAGGTAGGTGCTGACGAAGGCTCGCTTTGAATGTCACTTAGGAGTAATGGGACCGAAAACCAAGTTTTTCCTCGAGTAAACAACGGCCAAAGTGAAACGTAAAATAAAAGGTTCTTCTACACTTACTCATGCAAGGAGATATCAAATTAGAATATATACCGGTGTTTATTTTTCTTTTCTTCTTCCTCGCGAAGAACTGCTGACGCTACTCTACTAGTACGGTAGTTGTCGTGGGATTAAGGTGTGTGTGAGCGTGTACCAATCCGAAGAATGGCCCAGGCGGAGTCCCTTTTGCCCAGCACATGATAAAGTGGGGCTGGGGAAGGAAAAAAAAAGAAGAGGTCGACATGAACCAGATGCGAAGCCGGTTGCCGCAGAGAGATGGAGCTAGGATCAGAATAAGAGGTACGAGTACTCGTACAAGATTTAGGCACAAGACTTCGTCCTTGTATGATACAAATAGGATAACTTGGCATGGAGAAGGAACGTTCGAAAGAAGAAAAAGAAAAGGGAAAAGCAATACCGGCACTTCAAGACGTTGAAGGGTGAATTCGCGCGCCTCATCCCGTTGATAAATCTTGGAAATCCCGGGGAACGAGCTCAACTATATTTCGTGGGGTGGAATGGATAAGCTTGGGTTATGGGGACTTCTCACACGGTAACTTACGCCGCCACGAACCCCGCACAAGTTCCCGTCGTGGAATGTCGAAGACATCCCTGCCGATTCCACTGTTTCTGGATCAAGTCCCTGCAGGCCCCTCCAGCGTTTTTGTGGGATTTGCGTGACAATTGATGGGGGTTGAACCGGGCCACTGACCTGCGATCCATGACTCTAGAGGATGATTGGTGTGGTCGATGGGCGGGGCATTTACTCCGATAACTTCTAGTTATATGCCAAACCCTTCCATAGGGGATGGTATTATACAGTATCCTAAGAACAGGAATAATTGAGAATCCAGCCAGGGCATTGGAGTTGCCCCTTCTAGTATGGACTATGATACTGTATTTTATTTTTATTTTTATCGGTCCCAACTAAGGGCTGAAAGATAATCTTTTATGTGTTTCCTCTCCTCCTAATCCCCGGGGGGGGGGGGGGGGGTTGTGGGTGCCCAAGTGCCATTATCA
>Ga0307509_10004068_pt1 | contig 21447 bp, 16 predicted proteins | sample 10_EM_MG_FD_202245 | JGI IMG/M metagenome (GOLD analysis project Ga0307509, IMG submission 202245) | Populus trichocarpa ectomycorrhiza microbial communities from riparian zone in the Pacific Northwest, United States - 10_EM | ecosystem: Host-associated > Plants > Roots > Unclassified | place... | reverse complement strand
GAGAACTTCGTCGGCGCGCGTGCGATTGCCGCCCGCAACCTGGCCCTGCTCACCGACCCCGCCGCCCAGAAGGCCGACCTCGAACGCGTCAAGAAGGCGCAGATCGGCATCGACAAGAACATGGAGCTGCTCGGGTCCTTCATGAAGAATCCGGCCACCTCCAACGCCGAAGAGCGCCGGATGTTCGACCAGCTGAAGGAGTTCGAGGCCAAGTACCTGCCGATCGCCACCCGTATCGTCGGCCTGGCGACCACGCAGAAGACCGACGAGGCGATCAAGTCGCTGACGCAGGACTGCATGCCGCTGCTGACGCAGATGATGGCGCACATGGGGTCGTTCGACGAGCTCGTGGGCAAGGAAGCGACCGCCAGCGAGGTCGCGGCCCACAGCGCCTACGAGCGCGCCAAGTGGACCATCCTGCTGATCAGCCTCGGCTCGCTGCTCTCGGGCGGCTTCATCGCCTGGTGGCTGACGCGTTCCATCACCCGCCCGATCGGCGAGGCCGTGGCCGTGGCGCAGCGCGTCGCCGCCGGTGACCTGACGACGCACATCGAGGCCCGCCACACCGACGAGGCCGGCCAGCTGCTGGTGGCCCTCAAGCAGATGAACGACAGCCTCGTGAAGGTCGTCGGCAACGTGCGCCTGGCGAGCGACTCGATCGCCACCGGCTCGTCGGAGATCGCCACCGGCAACCAGGACCTGTCACAACGCACCGAGCAGCAAGCCAGCGCGCTCGAAGAGACCGCCGCGTCGATGGAACAACTCGGCTCGACGGTGCGCCAGAACGCCGACAACGCGAAGCAGGCGAACCAGCTCGCGCTCGGCGCGTCCAGCGTTGCGATCAAGGGCGGCGAGGTCGTGAACCAGGTCGTCGAGACGATGAAGGGCATCAACGACAGCTCGAAGAAGATCTCCGACATCATCGGCGTGATCGACGGCATCGCGTTCCAGACCAACATCCTGGCGCTCAACGCCGCGGTCGAAGCGGCCCGCGCCGGCGAGCAGGGCCGCGGCTTCGCGGTCGTCGCCAGCGAAGTGCGTTCGCTGGCCCAGCGCAGCGCCGGAGCGGCCAAGGAGATCAAGGGCCTGATCTCGACCAGCGTCGAGCGCGTCGAGCAAGGCACGACCCTGGTCGATCAGGCCGGGACGACGATGACCGAGATCGTCGGTGCGATCAAGCGCGTGACCGACATCGTCGGCGAGATCAGCGCGGCCAGCACCGAGCAGAGCGCCGGCGTGTCGCAGGTCGGCGAAGCGGTGACGCTGATGGACAAGGCGACGCAACAAAACGCCGCCCTGGTGGAGCAAAGCGCCGCCGCCGCCGAGAGCCTGAAGCAGCAGGCCCAGCACATGGTGCAGGCCGTCGCGGTGTTCAAGCTGGCGCACTGACGCCCGTGCGGGCCGCCGGGCGGCCCGCTCAACGGACTTCACGGGGGACCGCAGCGGCCGCAGCCTACAGCGGACAGCGGCGCGCTCCTACGTGGCGACAACGTGTCCCTCGGAACACTGTCGCATGGGCGCCGCTTTCACTCTGAATTCCATCGTGCGCTGCGGCTTTGCCGCTTGGATGCTCGCGGATGCAGCAAGCGCATGGGCCGAACCGGTGGCGCCAGCCGCCGCGTCGAGTCCGGCAGCGAGCGCATCCGCACCCGTTCCGAGTACACGGCTTGAGACCGATCCGCGCGAGCACATCGAACCGAGCTATCAGGTGCCGGCCCTCGAGATCGTGGGCTTCGAGTTCCTGCTCAACCGCGCGAACCGCTACTTCGGCAGCGAACGCGACGACTACCGCGTCACGAGTGCGAGCATCCGGCGCAACCTGCGCAGCAGCTGGGGCACGGACCAGGACCCCTTTCAGACCAACCAGCTCGGTCACCCCTACCAGGGCGCGATGTACCACGGCTTTGCCCGTTCGGCGGGCCTGGACTACTGGCATTCGCTCGGCTACACCTTCGCCGGCAGTGCCGTGTGGGAGATCGCCGGCGAGCAGACCCGGCCATCGCGCAACGACCAGATCGCCAGCGGCATCGGTGGAACGTTTCTCGGCGAGACCCTGTACCGCATGTCCAACCTCGTGCTGGAGCATGGCGGCGGCCTGCCGCGCTTTTGGCGCGAGGCCGCGGCAGCGGCGATCGACCCGGCGGCGGGCTTCAACCGGCTCGCGTTCGGCGAACGGTACGGCGGCATCTTCTCGAGCCATGACGCTGCCTATTTCAGCCGCCTCCAGCTGGGCTACAGCGGCAGCGTGAAGCGCGACACCGGCAGTTCGACCATCGACTTCAAACGCAACGAAGCGCAGGCCGACTTCTCGATCGACTACGGGCTTCCCGGCACGCCGAACTATGAGTACACGCGGCCCTTCGACTACTTCAACTTCCGCGTGACCGCGTCGAGCGCCAACGGCGTCGAAAACGTGATGACTCATGGGTTGCTCGTGGGCATGAGCTACCAGGCCGGCCCGGCCTATCGCGGCGTGTGGGGTCTGTATGGCAGCTACGACTACATCGCGCCGCAGACCTTTCGTGTTTCCAGCACGGCGCTGTCGATCGGGTCGACGGCGCAATGGTGGCTCGGCGACTCGCTCTCGCTGCAAGGCACCGCGATGGCCGGCCTCGGATACGCAGCGGTCGGAACGACGCGCGGCACGGTCGGCGAGCGCGACTACAACTACGGCGTCGCGCCGCAGGCCTTGCTGGCGCTGCGCCTCACTCACGGCGACACGGCTTCGCTCGATCTGACGGCGCGCGAGTACTTTGTGAGCAGCGTCGGGTCGCGCAGCAACGGAGGCCACGACAACATCGTTCGTGCCGACGCGTCGTTCACCTACCGCATCGCGAAGCTGCATGCGGTGACCCTCAGGGTGCTGGGCAACCGACGCGACACCACGTACACGAGCCCGGGCGCCCAGCGCCAGACGCAAGTGACGGTGGGCATCTTCTACACCCTGCTGGGTCAGGATCGGTTCGGCGCGGTCGACTGGCGCTGATCAGCGTCACGACGACTCCACAGGGCGGCTGTTCGCGGCACGTCAGTCGTCGCCTACAGCCGATCCACCGCTGGTCCGATGGGCTTGGCGACGCCAATTGCCGACCATTTGGGCGGGGCTTCTCCCCACCTTCCCTCAAACCAAGGAGATACCACCATGAATTCCAAACAACTCTTGACCGCTTGTTTGATCGTCGGGCCCCTGCTGGCCCCCGCCGCCGTGCGCGCCGCGGATGGCGATACGGACCGCGCCCATCCCAGCGCGTTCGTCAAGGACTCGGTCATCACCACCAAGGTCAAGGCCAAGCTGGCGGCCGACAAGTTGGGCAGCCTGGCGCAGATCCATGTCGACACCGACCGCAACGGCATGGTGGTTCTGAGCGGCAGCGCCAAGAGTCAGGAACGCGCGGACGCGGCAGCGTCCATCGCGCGCGCGACCGAAGGTGTCACGTCGGTGCGGAACGACATCAAGATCAAGAGCGAGTAGCGAAGGTCGCTGTCGAGTTTGGCGAATGACGCGCTGCCAGATCGAGTCTTCCGAGGGGAATGCGGGTGAACAGGCGCCGTCTTCTGGCCACCATGGCATGGCCCCTCGGGCTGGCGTGGGCGACGCCCGGGCGCGCCGCGCTGTCAGGGCGCGTGCAGGCTGAGGTCGACTCGTTGCTCGCCAGTGTCGAGGCCTCGGGGTGCTCGTTCTATCGCAACGGCAGCTGGCATGACTCGAAGGCGGCGGTCGCGCATTTGCGGGACAAGTACGACTACCTGGTGGCTCGCGACCTGATCGCCACGACCGAGGACTTCATCGAACGGGCGGCGACGAAGAGCAGCCTGAGCGGCCAGCCCTACGAGGTGAAGTGCGGTTCCGGCGCCGCGGTCACCAGCGGCCGATGGCTGTACGGCAAGCTGGCGCTTCTGCGTTCGTCGTCGTGATGTTCGCGTGACGCCGATTCACCCTTCCGCCGCCTGCCGCAGCGTCTGCACCACCGGCCGGCGCAGCACCTCGCGCAGGCCCCACCAGCCGGCCGCGAGCGCCAGCAGCGCACCCGCAGCGGCGCCGGCCAGCGGCACCCAGGGCGACGGGTTCCAGCTGAACTCGAAGACATAGCGCGCGAGTGCCCAGCCGACCGCCATCGCCGCCAGCGACGCGAGCACGCCGGCCAACGCGCCGACGCCGAGCAGCTCGGCGCGCTGCACCTGGCCGAGCAGCGTGCCGCTCGCGCCGAGCGCGCGCATCACCGCGAACTCGCGCGAGCGCGCCTCGCGCGTCGCGGTGACGGCCGCGAACAGCACGACCAGCCCGGTCGCGAGCGTGAAGCCGAACAGGAACTCGACCGCGCGCACGACCTGGTCGAGCACCTTCTGCACCTGTGCGATCGAGGCCGACACGTCGACGTTGGTGATGTTCGGAAACTCGCGCGCGAGCGCGTCGTCGAAGGCCGTCGCACCGGCGTCCGGTGCGCGGTAGGCGGCGATGTAGCTGAGCGGCACGTCGGCCATCGCCGCGGTCGGGAACATCACGAAGAAGTTGACGCGCATCGAGCTCCAGTCGACCTTGCGCAGGCTGGTGATGCGACCGGCGGCCGGCGTGCCGCCGATGTCGAACTGCAGCGCGTCGCCCAGTTTCAGGCCCAGCGTCTGCGCCAGGCCTTCTTCCACGCTGACGGCATTCGGCTCGTTAGCCGTCCACCGGCCACCGACGATCTTGTTGTGCGCCGGCATGGCCGCGTCGTGGCTGAGGTTGAACTCGCGATCCAGCAGGCGCTTGGCGCGTTCCTCGGGGTAGTCGTCGGGCACCACCGGCTTGCCGTTGATCGCGACGAGGCGGCCGCGGATCATCGGGAACCAGTCGTAGCCCTTCACACCCGCCGCGTCGAGGCGCTGACGGAAGGTCTCGCCCTGCTCGGGCTGCACGTTGATCACGAAGCGGTTCGGCGCGCCCTTGGGCGTGGCCTGGCGCCAGCTGTCGATCAGGTCGGTGCGCAGCAGCACGAGCAGGATCAGCGCGAGCAGACCGACGCTCAGCGCCGAGACCTGCAGCACCGCGAACGCCGGCCGTGCGGCGATCTGGCGCGTCGCCAGCACGAGCCAGCGCGGCGCGCTGGCCCCAAAAGTCCACCAGCGCGGTGCGCCGAACTCGGGCACGGCGCGGCGCAACACCCACACCGCGCACCACGACAGCAGCGCGAACACGGCCACCGCCGCGGCAAAGCCACCGACCGCGATCAGCCCCATCTTCACATCGCTCGCGACCGCCAGCAGCAGCGCCGCGAAACCGACGGCACCGGCCGCGAGCACCGCGATCGACGCCGGTTTCAGCGCGCCCACATCGCGCCGGATCACGCGCAGCGGCGGCACCTGCGCGAGCTGCAGCACCGGCGGCAGGCCGAAGCCCATCAACAACGTGAAGCCGACGCCAACGCCGAACAGCGCCGGCCACAGCGTGGCGGCCGGCAGCGCCGACTCGACGATGCCGGCGAGCAGCAACACGAACACGTAGTGCACCGCGAAGCCGAGCGCGACGCCCGCAGCGCTCGCGATCAGGCCGACGGCACTGAACTCGACCAGGTACTGCAGCGCGATGGTGCGCTGCGGCAAGCCCAGCACGCGCAGCATCGCGCAGTCGTCGAGATGCCGGCTCGCGAACTCGCGCGACGCGATGCCGACCGCGACCGCAGCGAGCAAGGCCGCGAGCAGCGCGACCAGGTTCAGGAACTTGGACGCGCGGTCCAGCGTCTGCCGCATCTCGGGCCGGCCGCTGGCGAGCGACTCGATGCGCAGGCCACGCAGGTTGGCGCTCTTGACCTGCGCCTCGGCCCACTCGACGAACTCCTGCACCGGTGCGTCGCCACCGCGCGTGGCCGCGACCGCGAGCCGGTAGGTGATGCGGCTCGCCGGCTGCACCAGGTTGGTCGCGGCGAGGTCGGCCTGGTTCAGCATCACGCGCGGCGCGAAGGCCAGGAAGCCGGCGCCGCGGTCCGGCTCGTTGACGATGGTGGCGACGATGCGCAGGCTCGCGTCGCCGAGCAGCAGCGCGTCGCCGACCTGCAGCTTCAGCGCGTCGAGCAGTGCCGGGTCGACCCAGGCGCTGCCAGGCGCCGGCGCGCCGGAGGCTGCGCCGACCGCGTTGCCCAGCGTCACCTTGCCGCGCAGCGGGTAGGCGTCGCTGACGGCCTTGACGGTGACCAGGCGCGAAGCGCCGCCCTTGTCGTCGGGCGCGCGGCCCATGCTGGGGAAGGCCGCCGTCGTCGCGGTCGCCAGGCCGAGCGCGCGCGCCTTGTCGGCGAACTGCGCCGGCGCCGGCTGGTCGGACGAGACGATCGCATCACCGCCGAGCAGCTGCCGCGCGTCGCGCGCCAAGCCGCCGTTGATGCGGTCGGCGAAGAAGCCCACCGCGCTGAGCGCGGCGACCGCCAGCATCACCGCGACCACGAGCAGGCGCAGTTCGCCGGCACGGAAGTCGCGCGACGTCTGGCGCCAGGCGAGGCGCCACAGCGCGGGGGGACGTGACGGGGTCGTGTTCATGGGCAGAACTTACACGACTGCAACGCAGGGTTGGAATACCCCCACGCCGGCACAGTGCTGTAATGGCGGCATGGATGTCGTTCCGATCACGCGCGCCGAGCCGCTGTTGCTCACGGCGCGGCTGCGACTCGTCGCCGCCGATGAACACCTCGCCGCGGCGCTCGCCGAGTTTCACGACAGCAACCGCGCCCACCTCGCGCCCTGGGATCCGCCCAGCACCGACGATTTCTACACCGAGGCCACCCAGGCCCAACGTCTGCGCGAGGCCGGCGCCGCGTTCGCGGCCGGCACCGGCTACCGCTACCTGCTGCAGCCCATCGGCGACACGCACCGCGTGATCGGCAGCGTCAACTTCTCGAACATCGTGCGCGGCGCGTTCCAGAGCTGCACCGTCGGCTATGCGCTCGACCAGGCCTTCGAGGGCCAGGCGATGATGACCGAGGCGCTGCGCTGCACGATCGCCGAGATGTTCTCGCCGCGCGTCAACCTGCACCGCATCCAGGCCGCCTACCGGCCCGAGAACTGGCGCAGCGCCGAGGTGCTGAAGCGCCTCGGCTTCCACGACGAAGGCCTGGCCACCGACTACCTCTACATCGACAACCAGTGGCGCGTGCACCGCATCGCGTCGCTGCTGAACAAGGGCTTCATCACGCCCAATGCGTGGCTCTCGATGACCTGAGAAGCCCTCAGGGCTTGGGCACGCTGCCCTGCACGCCGCGCACGAACCAGTTCATCGTCGCGATCTGCGCGTCGTCCAGCGCGCCGGTGGCCAGGCGCACGCGGCCGTCGTTGTCGACCAGCGGCGCGGTGAACGGCGCGAAGCGGCCTTCGACGATGGCCTTGCGACGGGCCTCGACCAGTGTCTGCGTCGCCGCCGGCACGTCGTGGCTCACCGCGCTCAGCTGCACCAGCCCGTCCTTCATGCCGCCCCACACCGGCTGCGATTTCCAGGTGCCGCTCAACACCGAACGCGCGACCTGCGTGTAGTAGCCGCCCCAGTTCTGAACGATGGCCCCCAGCTGCGCGTCGGGCGCATAGGCACGCATGTCGCTCTGGTAGGCGATCGCACGCACGCCCTTGGCCTTGAAGTTCGCCTGCGCGGTCTGCGGCACGGCCGGCGAGCCGCTGTGGTTGGTCAGCACGTCGGCGCCCTGGTTGATCAGCGTCTGCGCCGCGTCGCGTTCGCGCGCCGGGTCGAACCAGGTGTTGAGCCAGACGACCTTGACCTGCGCCGTCGGGTTGGCCTCGCGCATGCCCAGCGCGAACGCGTTGATGCCCTGCACGACCTCGGGCACCGGGAAGCCCGCGACGTAGCCGGCGATGCCGCTCTTGCTGGTCTTGCCGGCCAGCAGCCCGGCGAGGTAGCGCGCCTCGTAGTAGCGCGCGTTGTAGGTGTTCAGGTTGGCCGCGGTTTTGTAGCCGCCCGCGTGCTCGAACTTGACGTTCGGGAACTCGGCCGCGACACGCAGCGTCGGCTCGAGGTAGCCAAAGCTGGTCGCGAAGATGAGTTGGTTGCCCTGTGCCGCGAGATCGCGGATCACGCGTTCCGAATCGGCCCCTTCGGCGACCGCTTCGACCGCGGTGCTGGCGACGCGGTCGCCGAGCGCCTTCTGCATCGCCAAGCGGCCCTGCTCGTGCTGGTAGGTCCAGCCGGCCTCGCCGATCGGGCTGACATAGACGAACGCGACCTTCAGCGGCGGCGCGGCCTGGGCATTCGACGGTGTGGGTGCCGTGACGACGGCGAACATCGCGGCCAGCGTGACGACGCTGGCGCGGGCGAGGTTTTTGAACATGGTGTTCCTCTACATGGCCCCGGTTTACAAGACAAACCGCCTGCGGGGGCACGCAGGCGGAAGGTGGCGAATTGTCGCAGACGCGGGTCAAACCCGCGGTCGCCACTCATCTATTTGAGAATAGTTCGCATTTGCGTTAAGCTGATTCCATCGCAGGAACCGGAGCGCCGCATGCCACCTCAACCACACGACGACATCGAGGAACACGAGCTGCCCTGCATCGAGGCGGTATTGGCCGGCACGCTGGCGTTGATGACGGGCTACAGCCAGGCCTTGCAGGCTGCGGCCCACCCGGAGCAGCGGCTGCCGATGGGGCGCAAGATCTCGCGCCAGCTCGAACTGCTGGCCGACCACCCGCAACTCTCGTGCGGCTTCCGCCAGGTGCTCGCGGGCCTGGGCACACGCTGGCAGGCGATGAGCGCCTGCACCGAAGCCGCGGAGCGGGACTGCGCGCCATCGCGAGCGCCCGTCGCGGGCGCGACCAGCCATTGCTTCGACGCGCCGACGCGCTTGCAGTAGCGGCGGCCTCAGGCGGCGCTCACGCTGTGTGCGCGTCGAACACTTGGTCGAGCGCACGCGTCCATGCCTGCTTGCGCGCATCGTCGACGAAGCTCGCCTCGAAGCTGTTGCGCGCCAGCTGGTACGCATGCCGTGCCGTCAGCTGCGGCAGCGCGTCGAAGGTCTCGATGAAGTTCTGGTTCATGTAGCCGCCGAAGTAGGCCGGGTCATCGGAATTGACCGTTGCGCACAGGCCGGCATCGAGCAGCGCCGGCAGCCGGTGCTGCGCCATCGTCGGGTAGACGCACAGCTTGACGTTCGACAGCGGGCACACGGTCAGCGGCATGCGCGTGGCGGCCAGGCGCTGCATCAGCGCCGGGTCGGCGACGCTGCGCACGCCGTGGTCGATGCGCTCGACCTTCAGCACGTCGAGCGCGCTCCACACATAGGCCGGCGGGCCTTCCTCGCCCGCATGCGCGACCAGGTGCAGGCCGAGCTCGCGGCAGCGCGCGAACACGCGCGCGAACTTCTCGGGCGGGTGGCCGAGCTCGCTGCTGTCCAGGCCGACGCCGATGAAGTGCTCGCGGTAGGGCAGCGCCTGCTCCAGCGTCGCGAACGCGGCCTCTTCGCTGAGGTGGCGCAGAAAGCACAGGATCAGCGCGCCGCTGACGCCGAGCTCGCGTTCGGCCGTGGCGCAGGCGCGCGCGAGGCCGGCTATGACCGTCTTGATCGGCACGCCTCGGTCGGTGTGCGTCTGCGGGTCGAAGAAGAGTTCGGCGCGCACGACGTGGTCGTCGGCCGCGCGCTTGAAATACGCCATCGCCATGTCGAAGAAGTCCTGCTCCTTCAGCAGCACGCTGGCGCCGGCGTAGTAGATGTCGAGAAAACTCTGCAGGTCGGTGAACGCGTAGGCCGCGCGCAGCGCCTCGACATTCGGGTAGGGCAGCGCGACGCCGTTGCGTTCGGCCAGCGCGAAGATCAGCTCGGGCTCGAGCGAGCCTTCGATGTGGATGTGCAGCTCGGCCTTGGGCATCGCGCGCAGCAGCGCGGGCAGGCGCTCGCGGGGGATGGTGTCGAAATCTATCGCCATGGGGTTCGTCCTTCAAACAAGAAGGGCCGCTTGATGCGGCCCTGCTCTCACGCGTCGTCAGCTTACTTCTTGTCGCCGCCCGGGATCTTGCCTTCGACGCCCTTGACGTAGAAGTTGATGCCGCCGAGGAACTTGTCGTCGGCGACGGCGTCCTTGGCCAGCACTTCCTTGCCGTCGGCGCCGGTGATCGGGCCCTTCCAGATCTCGAAGCTGCCGTCCTTCAGCCCGGCCTTGACGGTCTCGAGCTTGGTCTTCAGGTCGGCGGGCACCTTTTCGGAAATCGACACGAAGTCGATCGCGCCTTCCTTGACGCCCCACCACGCGCCGGTGCCGCCCTTCCAGCTGCCGTCGAGTGCTTCCTTGGTGGCCTTGATGTAGTACGGCGCCCAGTTGATCACCGCGGACCCCAGGTGCGCCTTCGGGCCGTAGGCCGTCATGTCGCTGTCCCAGCCGAACGCGTACTTGCCGGCCTTCTCGGCGGTCTGCAGCACGGCCGGCGAATCGGTGTTCTGCATCAGCACGTCGGCGCCGCCGTTGATCAGCGACTGCGCGGCTTCGGTTTCCTTGGGCGGGTTGAACCACTCGTTGACCCAGACCACCTTGGTCTTGACCTTGGGGTTCACCGACTGCGCGCCCAGCGTGAAGCTGTTGATGTTGCGGATGACTTCGGGGATGGGGATGGAGCCGACCACACCGATGGTGTTGGTCTTGGTCATGCCGCCCGCGATCACGCCGGCCATGTACGCGCCTTGGTACGTGCGCGAGTCGTAGGTGCGCATGTTGTCGGCCTGCTTGTAGCCGGTGGCGTGCTCGAACTTCACGTCCTTCGCGTCGGCCGCCACTTTCAGCATCGGCTCCATGTAGCCGAAGGTGGTGCCGAAGATCAGCTTGTTGCCCTGGCCGACCATGTCGCGGAACACACGCTCGGCGTCAGCGCCCTCGGGCACCTTCTCGACGAAGCTGGTGACGATCTTGTCGCCGTATTCCTTCTCGAGCGCCTTGCGGGCGTTGTCGTGCGCGAAGGTCCAGCCGCCGTCCCCCGGAGGGCCGACATAGGCGAACGCGATCTTCAGCGGCTCGGGCTTCGCGGGTGCGGACGCGGCAGCGACCGGCGCGGCCGACGCCGCCGCGGCGGCAGGCGCCTCTTCCTTCTTGCCGCAGCCCACCAGGGCGGCGGCCGCGGCCAGCGAGCCCCAGCCGGCGAGCTTGATCATCGAACGTTTAGAGAGAGCGGTCATGTTGTCTCCGGGGTTGAAAACGGTGAGAGAGGATTATGGAGTTGGAGCGATCGGCTAACTTCCGGGAAAGAACGGCTTGCCGATGGACGCCGGCATGTTGATGCGGATGAAGGCCTTGTTGCGCGAGATCAGAACGAGCACGACGACGGTCGCCAGGTACGGCAGCATGGTCAGGAACTGGCTGGGCACCTGCACGCCTTCGCTCTGCAAAAAGAACTGCAGCATGGTCACGCCGCCGAACAGGTAGGCACCCAGCAAGACACGTGCCGGTCGCCAGGTCGCGAAGGTGGTGAGCGCGAGCGCGATCCAGCCCTTGCCGGCGACCATGCCCTCGACCCACAGCGGCGTGTAGACCACCGAGATGTAGGCGCCCGACACGCCGCACAGCGCGCCGCCCACCATCACCGCGATCAGGCGGATGCGGCGCACCGGATAACCCAGCGCATGCGCCGATTCGGGCGACTCGCCGACCGCACGCAGCACCAGACCGGCGCGCGAGCGGTACAGAAACCAGGCGAGTGCGAACGCGAGCGCGATCGCGATGTAGACCATGGGGTGCTGGCGGAAGAAGGCCGGCCCGACGAAGGGGATGTCGGCCAGCCCGGGAATAGCGAAGTGCGGGCGCTCGGGCAGCTTCTCTTGCGTGTACTTGATGCCGATGAAGGCCGAGAAGCCGGTGCCGAACAGGCTCAGCGCCAGGCCGGTCGCGTACTGGTTGGTGTTCAGGTAGATCACCAGCAGGCCGAACGCCGCCGCCAGCAGCGCGCCGGCCGCCGCGCCGGCCGCGAACGCGAGCCAGTCGTTGCCGGTGCCGACGCCGACCGCGAAGCCGGCGATCGCGGCGACCAGCATCATGCCCTCGGCGCCGAGGTTGACGATGCCCGAGCGTTCGTTGATCAACAGGCCCAGCGCGGCGAACGCGAGCACGGTGCCCGCGTTCAGCGTGGCGGCCAGGAGCAGTGCAAAAGAGTCCATCACGCCACCTTGGTTTCGGTCGAGATTGCAGAGACCGGCTTGGCGGCCGGCGCACGCGCGGCCTGCCAGCGGATGCGGTAGAAGATCAGCGTATCGCAGGCCAGCAGCGCGAACAGCAGCAGCCCCTGGAACACGCCGGTCAGCGACTTGGGCAGCCCGAGCCGCGACTGCGCGAGTTCGCCGCCGATGTAGAACATGCTCATCAGGATGGACGAGAACACGATGCCCACCGGGTGCAGCCGCCCCACATACGCCACGATGATGGCCGCGAAGCCGTAGCCCGCCGGCACATAGGGCGTGAGCTGCCCGAGCGGGCCGGCGATCTCGAGGCCACCGGCCAGACCGGCCATGCCACCGGACAGCAGCAGCGCCGTCCACAGCGCCTTGCGCGACGAGAAGCCGGCGTAGCGGGCCGCCGCCGGTGCGAGGCCGCCGACCTGCAACTGGAAGCCCGCATAGGTGCGGAACAGCAGCACCCAGAACGCGCCGACCGCGAGCAGCGCCACGATCACGCCGGCATTGACGCGAAAGCCGGTGAACAGCTTGGGCATCTGCGTCGATTTGAGGAAGGTGATGGTCTGCGGGAAGTTGTAGCCGGCCGGGTCTTTCCAGGGCCCGTAGACCATGTAGCTGAGCAGTTGCTCGGCGACATACACCAGCATCAGGCTGACCAGGATCTCGTTCGCGTTGAAGCGGTCGCGCAGCAGCGCGACGATGGCCGCCCACAGCATGCCGCCGACGATGGCGGCGAACAGCACGAGGACCACGATCCAGCCGCCGGTGCTCTTGTCGGCCGTCATCGCGACGCCGCTGGCGAAGATCGCACCGAGGATGTACTGGCCCTCGGCGCCGATGTTCCAGACGTTGGAGCGGAAGCACACCGCGAGCCCCAGCGCGATCAGCATCAGCGGCACCGACTTCACCGCCAGCTCGGTCAGCGCGTAGACGCTCTTCAGCGGCTCGACGAAGAAGATGTAAAGACCGCGCACCGGGTCCTTGCCCAGCAGCACGAACAGGATGGTGCCGATGACGACGGTGATCGCCAGCGCCAGGATCGGCGAACCGATGGACATCAGCCGCGATTGCTCGGGGCGGGCTTCAAGCTTCAGCATGGGCCGTCTCCTTGTTGTCTTTGGCGCTCTTGTCCCAGAGCCCGCTCATCCACTCGCCGATCATCTCGATGGTCGCGGCGGTGGTCGCCACACTGGGCGACACCTTGCCCTTCGCGATCACGACCATGCGGTCGCAGATCTCGAACAACTCGTCGAGTTCTTCGCTGACCACCAGCAGCGCGCAGCCCTGGTCGCGCAGCGCCAGCAGCTCGCCGCGGATCTGCGCGGCCGCACCCACGTCCACGCCCCAGGTCGGCTGCGAGACGATCAAGAGTTTGGGGTTGGCCTCGATCTCGCGGCCGACGATGAACTTCTGCAAATTACCGCCCGACAAACTCTTGGCCGGCGCATCGGGGCCGCCGGCCTTGACGTTGAAGCGCTTGATCAGTGCCTGCGCCAGCGCGGTCACGTCACCGGTCTTGATCCAGCCCGAGCTGCTGACCGCCGCGGTGCGCGTCAGCAGCGTGTTCTGCGCGAGCGACAGCGTCGGCACGGCACCGCGGCCCAGGCGCTCTTCGGGCACGAAGTGCAGGCCTTCCTTGCGGCGCTTGCGCGGCGAATCGCTGGCGATGTTCTTGCCGAACAGGCGGATCGAATCGGCCGGCGCGCGCGTGTCTTCACCCGACAGCGCGGCCATCAACTCCTGCTGGCCGTTGCCCGACACGCCGGCGATGCCGACGATCTCGCCGGCACGCACCGAGAAGCTGATGTCGGCCAGGTTCATGCCGAACTGGTCTTCTTTCGGCAGGCTCAGGCCCCGCACGTCGAGCACCACGTCGCCGAGCCGGGCCTGGATGTGCTGCAGCTGCGGCGGCTCGGCGCCTATCATCAGGCGGCTCAGGCCCGCGTTGGTCTCGGTGCGCGGGTCGACCATGCCGGTGACCTTGCCGCCGCGCAGCACGGTGCAGTTGCTGCACAGTGCCCGGATCTCGTCGAGCTTGTGGCTGATGTAGAGGATGCTGGTGCCTTCGCTGGCCAGTTTGCGCAGCACGACGAAGAGTTTGTCGACGGCCTGCGGCGTCAGCACCGAGGTCGGCTCGTCGAGGATCAAACACTTCGGGCTCGTCATCAGCGCGCGCACGATCTCGACGCGCTGGCGTTCGCCCACCGACAGCGAGTGCACCGGGCGCAGCGGGTCGACCTCGAGGCCGTATTCCTGCTCGACCTTGATCATGCGCTGCGTCACCTCGGCCAGGCTCAGCGACTTGTCGAGGCCTAGCCAGACATTTTCGGCCGCGGTCAGCGTGTCGAACAGGCTGAAGTGCTGGAACACCATGCTGATGCCCAGCGCGCGCGCCTCTTGCGGGTTGCGGATGTTGACGGCCTGACCGTTCCAGCGGATCTCGCCCTCGTCGGGGCGGACCGCACCGTAGATCATCTTCATCATCGTCGACTTGCCGGCGCCGTTCTCGCCCAGCACCGCGTGGATCTCACCGGGCTGGACCTGCAGGTTCACCGCGTCGTTGGCCTTCACGGCCGGGTACTGCTTGCTGATGTTGACCAGTTCGAGTCGAAGCATCTGTCTTTCTCCGGTGGGGCGCGGCAGCGGCGCGCCCGGTGAACACTGAGAACCTGAACAACGCGCCGATCTTGCAAGTGGTGGGCCAGCAAGCGGCGGTGAAGCCGGGCGTGATCTTCGCGAAGTCCGGTGGGCCAGTCATACGATTTCACGCATACAGGCTATGCGTCATCGGGTATTGCACTGATCGCGAATCGACCCAGCGCTCACCCGTTCGGTCGTCGGTACCGTGCATCGCCAGCGACCCGGGTCTCGACCAGGTTGCGGTCGTCGGCCATCGTCATCCACGCGAATGCGCGCTCGTGCAGGCTGCGCGCGACGCCCATGCGACGCTGGCCCACGGGGTCGACGGCCCAGTCCCACACGCACACGTCGGCGACGCGGCCGGCCTCGAGCGAGCCGATCTCGTCACCCAGCCGCAGCGCCTGTGCTGCGCCCAAGGTGGCCGCGTGCAGCGCCTTCCACGCGGTGAGCCGCTGGCCGGCCATCGCCTGCACCTTGTAGGCATCGGCCATGGTGCGGACCATCGACAGGCTGGTACCGCCGCCCACGTCGGTGGCCAGGCTCACGCCGCTGCCAGCCTGCACCGCGGCGCGCCAATCGAAGAGGCCGCTGCCGAGAAAGAGGTTGCTCGACGGGCTGTGCGCGATGTGTGCGCCGGTATCGCGCAGCGCGGCGCGGTCGGCGTCGTCGAGCCAGATGCCGTGCGCGAGCACACTGCGCGGGTGCATCAGCCCGGCGCGGGTGTACACGTCGAGGTAGCTGCGGGCCTCGGGGAAGAGCTCGCGCGCCCAGACCACCTCGTCGCGGTTCTCGGCCACATGGGTCTGCATGTAGAGCGTGGCGTCGCTCGCGCACAGCGCGCCGGCCATCGCCAGCTGCTCGGGCGAGCTGGTCGGCGCGAAGCGCACCGTCACCGCATAGGCCAGCCGGTCGCGGCCGTGCCAGCGCTGGATCAGGTCGATGCTGTCGCGCTCGGCCTGGGCCACGTCGTCGCGCAGGCCGTCGGGCGAGTGCCGGTCTTGCAGCACCTTGCCGGTGATCAGGCGCATGCCGCGCTGCTGCGCGCCTGCGAACAGCGCGTCGGCCGAGATCTTGTGCGCGGTCGCGAACGCCACCGCCGAGGTCGTGCCGTGGGCCAGCAGCGCGTCGAGGAACAGCGCGGCGCCGGCCTGCGCGTATTCCGGGTCGGCGAAGCGCATCTCGGCCGGGAAGGTGTAGGTGTTGAGCCAGGCCAGCAGCTCGGTGCCATAGCTCGCGATGACCTCGAGCTGCGGCATGTGCACGTGCGTGTCGATGAAGCCGGGCAGGATCAGGCGACCGCGGTGGTCGACGCGTTCCCAGCCGTCGCCGGGCGCGTCGGCCTGCGCGCCGGCGATGCGGCCGTCGGCGATCAGCAGCCAGTGGTCGGGGCGGAAGCGCACGGCACTCGATTCGACCTCGCCCCACGCCGGGTCGGCCGTGAAGTCGAGCAAGTCGCCGCGCAGCGCGATGCGGGTGGAAGCGGAGGTCGTGGTCATGCCGTTCTCGTGAGGGTCATGGGGCGGTGGCATCGGCGAGTCGCACTGCACGCTGGCGCTGCAGCATGCCGTGGCTGCCCAGCTTGCCGGCCACGTCGCGCACCTGGTCGCGCAGCCAGCGGCCCGAGGCCGACGCGTGCGTCAGGTCGTGCCAGAGCTGGTAATAGGCCAGCGCCGGGAACGGCACCGGGCAGCGCACGATGCGCACCGGCAGCGTGTCGACGTAGCGCGAGCAAAATAGCCGGCCGGTGGTCAGCACCAGCAGGCTCTGCGCCACCATCAGCGGGATCAGGCTGAAGTGGGCGCTCTTGACCATCACATCGCGCTTCATGCGCAGAGAGGCGAGGTACTCGTCGATCACGCCGGGTGCAGCGCCCTCGCTGCCGGTGTGGAACGGCGTCGGCGCGACGTGCTCGCAGGCCAGGTAGCGCTCGGCCGTCCAGGCGCGCGTGGTGGCCGAGCGCACGGCCGGGTGGTCCTCGGCGACCAGGCACACGACCTCGTCCGACATCAAGCGGCCCAGGTGCAGCTCTTCCGGCGGCTTGAGCCAGTTGCCGATCACCAGGTCGACCTGGCCGGCGGCCAGGCTGCGGCGGTAGTCGTATTCGCCGCTGAGCGGCAGCAGCTCGAGCCGCGCGGCCGGCGCGAGGCGCTTGATCTGGGCCACGACCTCGGGCAGGAACAACGGGTCGAGGTAGTCGCTCGCGGCGATGCGGAAGGTCATCGTGCTGGTCAGCGGGTCGAAGCCGCGCTGGCGGGCGCGGGGGCTGAACAGCCGGTCCGCATCTTGCAAGACGCGGGTCGCCGGTTCGAGCAGGCGCAGCGCGGTCTCGGTCGGCGCCATGTTGTTGCCGGCACGCACCAGCAACGGGTCGCCCGTCAGCGCGCGCAGCTTCTTGAGCTGGGCACTGACGGCGGGCTGCGTGCTCTGCAAGCGCATCGCGGCCCGGGAGACACTGCGTTCGGTGATCAAGGTCTTCAGCACCCGGATGAGATGGAGCTCGATCTTGTCGAAATCGGCACGGTCTGTCATAAACGAACCCGGATAGGCGATATGTCTGAAACTGTATACCTCTGGCGCCGGAACCGACTAAGTTTCGGGTAACTACTGCAGCGCCCGCCTCGCCCATGTCCAGCCTTCCGTCCGCCCAGCCGATACGCTTCTTCCACCGCGGTGCCGTCGTCGAGGTGAGCGACGTCGCGACGACGCGCACGGTGCTCGACTGGCTGCGCGAAGACGCGCGTTGCACCGGCACCAAGGAAGGCTGCAACGAAGGCGATTGCGGCGCCTGCACGGTCGTGATCGGCGAGACCGCGGCGGCCGATGACCCGACCGCGGTGCGCGGGCTGGCGCTGAAGACGGTGAACGCCTGCATCCAGTTCCTGCCCACGCTGGACGGCAAGGCGCTGTTCACGGTCGAAGACCTGAAGGCGATGAATGCCGACCAGCTGCACCCGGTGCAAGAGGCGATGGTCGGCTGCCACGGCTCGCAGTGCGGGTTCTGCACACCGGGCTTTGTGATGTCGCTGTGGTCCAGCTACGAGCACCACCGCGCTGCCGCCACGCAACCGACGCGCCAGCAGCTTGCCGACGAGCTCTCGGGCAACCTGTGCCGCTGCACCGGCTACCGGCCCATCCTGGACGCGGGCCAGCGCATGTTCGACCTGCCCGCCGTCACGCTGGACACGGCCCCGGTGCTCGCCGCATTGAAGACGCTGTCGCGCGAGTCCGCGTTCGAGTACGCCGCGGCGACCGGCGGCGACCGCTTCCATGCGCCGACGACGCTGGCCGAGCTCGCCGCGCTGCGCGAGGCGAATCCCAAGGCCCAGCTGCTGGCCGGCTCGACCGACGTGGGCCTGTGGGTCAACAAGCAGTTCCGCCCGCTGGGCGACATCATCTTCGTCGGCGACGTCGCCGAGATGAAGCGGATCGAAGAGCGCGGCGACGAGCTCTACATCGGGGCCGGCGCATCGCTCGAATCGGCCTGGGCCGCGCTGACGCGGCGCGTGCCTGCACTCACCGACGTGTGGCTGCGCTTCGCCTCGCCGCCGATCCGCAACGCCGGCACGATGGGCGGCAACGTCGCGAACGGTTCCCCCATCGGCGACTCGCCGCCGGTGCTGATCGCGCTCGATGCGCAGATCGAGTTGCGCCTGGGCTCGCGCGTGCGCCGCATGCCGCTCGCCGAGTTCTACGTCGACTACATGAAGAACCGGCTAGAAGCAGGCGAGTTCGTGCAGGCCCTCGCGGTGCCGCTCACGGCCATGCAACGCCAGGTGCGCGCGTACAAGATCAGCAAGCGCTTCGACTGCGACATCTCGGCGCTGTGCGCCGGCTTCGCGCTCGAACTCGACGGCGAGGTCGTGAAGGCGGTGCGCCTGGCCTACGGCGGCATGGCCGGCATCGTGAAGCGCGGTGCGCAGGCCGAAGCCGCGCTCGTCGGCCAGCCGTGGTCGCAGGCCAGCGTGAACGCCGCGACGGCCGCGCTCGCGAACGACTTCAAGCCGCTGTCCGACATGCGCGCCAGCGCCGCCTACCGCCTGCAGGTCGCGCAAAACCTGCTGCAGCGCTTCTGGCTCGAAACGCGCACGGCCGACCCGCTCGCCAGCAGCGCCACCAGCGTGTTCAGCGTGATGCCGCACGACACCCGCGCATTGACCGGCAGCGTCGCCTGAGCCCCGGGAGCCCACCATGAACAAGCCTGTCGACGCCCTGCTGCTGCAACCCGCCGAAGCCTTTGCCGACTACCTGAAGAACACCGCGGCGCGCCTCGACGCGCCGGCCGAGGCCGTGGCCGAGCGTGCCGGCGCGCGCGTCGGCATCAGCCGGCCACACGAGTCGGCGCACCTGCACGTGGCCGGCGAGGCGACCTACATCGACGACATCCCCGAACTCGCCGGCACGCTGCATTGCGCGCTGGGCCTGTCGCCGGTGGCCGCGGGCCGGCTGACCGCGACCGCGCTCGACGTGATTCGCGCGCTGCCCGGCGTCGTGGCCGTGCTCTCGGCGAGCGACATCCCCGGGCCGAACGACTGCGGCTCCATCGTCCACGACGACCCCATCCTCTGCGATTTCAAAACGCACGACGATGGCTCGTCGTGGGGCGAGATCCGCTACCTTGGCCAGCCGGTGTTCGCGGTGATCGCCGAGACGCGCGACGCCGCGCGGCGCGCCGCCGCGAAGGCCAAGGACGTGCTCACCATCGCTGCCGAAACGCCGGTGCTGACGCCGCAGCAGGCGCATGCGCAGGGCCGCTACGTGGTGCCGCCCATGCACCTGGTGCGCGAGACCAACCCCGGCGGCGCCGCCGTCGCGATCGCGAAGGCGCCGCGCCGGTTGAAGGGCACGCTGGACGTCGGCGGTCAGGAACAGTTCTATCTCGAAGGCCAGATCAGCTACGCGATTCCCAAAGAAGGCGGCATGCACGTCTACTGCTCGACGCAGCACCCGAGCGAGATGCAGCACCTGGTCGCGCACGCGCTGAAGCTGCGTGCGCACGACGTGCACGTCGAGTGCCGGCGCATGGGCGGCGGATTCGGCGGCAAGGAGTCGCAATCGGCGCTGTTCGCCTGCGTCGCATCGGTCGCCGCGGCCAGGCTCAAGCGCCCGGTCAAGCTGCGTCTCGACCGCGACGACGACTTCCTGATCACCGGCCGGCGCCACTGCTTCTTGTACGAGTACGAGGTCGGCTACGACGACGAGGGCAAGGTGCTCGGGGCCGAGATCAGCATGGTCTCGCGCGCCGGCCACTCGGCCGATCTGTCGGGTCCGGTGATGACGCGGGCACTGTGCCACTTCGACAACGCCTACTGGCTGCCCGACGTGGCGATGCACGGCTACTCGGGCAAGACCCACACGCAGAGCAACACCGCGTTCCGCGGTTTCGGTGGCCCGCAGGGCGCGATCGCGATCGAGAACATCCTCGACACGATCGCGCGCACGCTGGCCAAAGACCCGATGGACGTGCGCCGCATCAACTTCTACGGCACCGACACGAACAACGTCACGCCCTATGGCCAGGTCGTCGGCGACAACATCATCCACGAGCTCACGGCCGAGCTTGAAGCCAGCAGCGACTACCGCGCGCGCCGCGCCGTCATTCACCAGTTCAACGCGACCAGCCCGGTGCTCAAGCGCGGCATCGCGCTGGCGCCGCTGAAGTTCGGCATCTCGTTCAACGTCAAGCATTTCAACCAGGCGGGTGCGCTGGTGCACGTCTACAACGACGGCTCCGTCCTCGTGAACCATGGCGGCACCGAGATGGGCCAGGGCCTGAACACCAAGGTTGCGCAGGTCGTCGCGCACGAGCTCGGCGTCGGCTACGAGCGGGTGCGCGTCACCGCGACCGACACGCAGAAGGTCGCCAACACCTCGGCCACCGCCGCGTCGACCGGCGCCGACCTGAACGGCAAGGCCGCCCAGGACGCGGCACGCCAGATCCGCGAACGGCTCGCGGCCTGCGTGGCCACGCACCACGGCGGCCGGGCCGAAGACGTGAGGTTCGCGAACGACCAGGTCGAGGTCAACGGCAAGACCCTGCCCTTCAGCGCCGTCGTCGCGCAGGGCTACCTCGACCGCGTGCAGCTCTGGTCCGACGGCTTCTACGCCACGCCCGGCCTGAGCTGGGACAAGGACAAGATGTTCGGCCGGCCGTTCTATTACTTCGCCTACGGTGCCGCGGTCAGCGAGGTCGTGGTGGACACGCTCACCGGCGAGTGGAAGCTGCTGCGCGCCGACATCCTGCACGACGCGGGCAAGTCGCTGAACCCGGCCGTCGACATCGGCCAGGTCGAAGGCGCGTTCATCCAGGGCATGGGCTGGCTGACGACCGAAGAACTGGTGTGGCACCCGACCAGCGGCAAGCTGACGACGCACGCGCCCAGCACCTACAAGATCCCGACCGCGAACGACTGCCCGCCGGTGTTCAACGTCAGGCTCTACGACGGCCAGAACCTTGAGGACAGCATCCACCGCAGCAAGGCCGTCGGTGAACCGCCGCTGCTGCTGCCGTTCTCGGTGTTCTTCGCGATCCGCGACGCGGTCTCGGCAGCGGGCGAGCACCGCGTCGACCCGCCGCTGACGGCGCCGGCGACGAGTGAGGCCATCCTGCGCGCGATCACCGCGGTGCAAGGCGGCTGACGCCATGTCCCGATTGCGCGCACTCGCCGGCAGCTGGCTCGTCTCGCAGCGGCGC
>Ga0307509_10004067_pt1 | contig 21448 bp, 14 predicted proteins | sample 10_EM_MG_FD_202245 | JGI IMG/M metagenome (GOLD analysis project Ga0307509, IMG submission 202245) | Populus trichocarpa ectomycorrhiza microbial communities from riparian zone in the Pacific Northwest, United States - 10_EM | ecosystem: Host-associated > Plants > Roots > Unclassified | place... | reverse complement strand
TGGCGCGTCTGCGCCTCGAGGCCGAGATGAGCGTGCAGGACGACGAGGCCAAGCAGAACATGGCGCTCGACATCGACCAGCTCGACGCCATCATCGACAAGTTCATGGACTACGCGCGCCCCGGCGAAAGCAAGCTGATGCCGGTGCACCTGAGCAGTGTGGTCGACCGCGAGATGGCGGCGTTCCGCGACACGCGCCAGATCCGCATCACCTCGCGCGTGGCGATCGACACCAAGGTGATGGCCGACGACACCGAGCTCGGCCGCGTGCTGCAGAACCTGTTCGAGAACGCCCGCCGCTACGGCCGCAGCACCGAGACCGGCATCGCGCGCGTGCTCGTGAGCTACGCGCGCACCGGGCCGTGGGTGATCATCACGGTGCGCGACTTCGGCCAGGGCGCCGACCCGCGCAAGCTCGCGCAGTTGACGACGCCGTTCTTCCGCGGCGACGCCGCGCGCACCGCCGCCACCGGCGCGGGCCTCGGCCTCGCGATCGTCGACAAGGCGGTGCAGCGCATGGGCGGCACCTTCGAGCTGGTCAACGCGCCCGATGGCGGGCTGATGGCGCACATCCGGTTGAAGAAGGCGCCCTGAGGCGCCACTACCACCTCAAGCGCCACGCCACAGCAGGCACACCGCGCGCGCCTCGATCGCCTCTAGGCGTCCGACCGGCCCCATGTTCTCGGCCGTCTTCGCCTTCACGCTGACCTGGTCGACCGCGATGCCGAGCGCCTGCGCGACGCGCTGGCGCATCGCCAGGATGTGCGGCGCCATCTTGGGCGCCTGCGCGATGATGGTGCTGTCGATGTTGCCGACCACCCAGCCCGCGGCCTGCACGCGGCGCGCGCTCTCGGCGAGCAGCGCGATCGAGTCGGCGCCCTTGTACTGCTCGTCGGTGTCGGGGAAGTGAAAGCCGATGTCGCCCATCGCGGCGGCACCGAACAGCGCGTCGGTGATCGCGTGGCAGAGCGCGTCGGCGTCCGAGTGGCCCATCAGCCCGTGCGTGTGCGGGATCTCGACGCCGCCGAGCACCAGCTTGCGGCCCGCGACGAGCGCATGCGTGTCCCAGCCTTCGCCGATGCGCCACAGCGGGGGTTTCACTCGAGTGTTCATGTTCGCGTTCTCAGCAGGCGCTCGGCCAGATCGAAATCCTGCGGCCAGGTGATCTTGAAGTTTTCCATGCCGCAGGCGACGAGCCTGGGCGCCAGGCCGAGCGCTTCGATCGCGCTGGCGTCATCGGTGACGTTAGAGGCCGCGTGCAACGCATCGCGCAAGGTCTTCAGGCGAAACATCTGCGGCGTCTGCGCCTGCCACTTGGCGTGGCGATCGATGGTGGAGATCGAGCGCCCGTCGCGCTCGGCCTTCAGCGTGTCGGCCAGCGGCAGCGCGAGCAGGCCGCCGACATCGTCATCAATGCAGGCATCGATCAGCGCATCGATCCACTCGGGGCGAACCAGGCAGCGCGCCGCGTCGTGCACCAGCACCCAGTCGTGTTCGCGTGCGCCGCGCGCGGCCAGTTCGCTCAGGCCGTTCGCGACGGTCTGCGCGCGCGTCGCGCCACCATCGCGCGACACCCAGCCGGCGAAGCCCGCGGCGTGGGTTTCGAACTCGCGGTCCTGCGGGCTCAGCACCACCAGCGTCTGCGCCAGCCGCGTCACCTGCGCCAGCGCCGCAAGCGTGTGCGCCACCAAAGGCCGCCCCGCCAGCAGCGCATACTGCTTCGGGCCTTGCGCACCGGCGCGCTCGCCGACGCCGGCGCACGGCACCAACGCGAACAGGCGCGGAAGGTCTTCGGAGTCAGTGGCCTGTGTCATCGGAGCGCGAATTCTATAATCGGCAGCATCTGCCGCCCCGCGGAACGCCACGCTCAGCTGGCCTCGCGGGGCGGCTCTGTTTGTGCCTCTTCCCGCCGCATGCAACTTCCCGCCATCGCCCCCGGTAAACGCTTCACGCTGCCGCGCCCGACCGGCTCGGCCGATGCGCTGCTGCTCGCGCGTTTCGCGCAAGCGCAGGCGGCCGCGAAAAAGATCACCGCGATCATCACCGCGGAGCCGGCCGACACGCAGCGGCTCGAGGCCGAGCTGCCGTTCTTCGCGCCCGGCCTGCGCATTGCGGTGTTCCCCGACTGGGAGACGCTGCCCTACGACACCTTCTCGCCGCACCAGGACCTGATCTCCGAGCGGCTCGCGACGCTGTGGCGCATCCAGCAGGGCGAGGTCGACGTGGTGCTGCTGCCGGCGTCCACCTCGCTGGTGCGGCTCGCACCGCCAAGTTTTCTCGCGGCCTACACCTTCCACTTCAAGCAGAAGGAGCGGCTCAACGAGGCGGCGCTGAAGGCGCAGCTCACGCTCGCCGGCTACACCCATGTGAGCCAGGTCGTGTCGCCGGGCGAGTACGCGGTGCGCGGTGGGCTGATCGACCTGTTCCCGATGGGCTCGGCCGTGCCCTACCGCGTCGACCTGTTCGGCGACGAGGTCGACTCGATCCGCACCTTCGACCCCGACAGCCAGCGCAGCCTCTACCCCGTGCCCGAGGTGCGGCTGCTGCCGGGTCGCGAGTTCCCGATGGACGAGGACGCGCGCACGCGTTTTCGCGCGCGCTGGCGCGAGAAGATGGACGGCGACCCGACCAAGGTGCGCCTTTACAAGGACATCGGCACCGGCCTGGCGACCGCCGGCATCGAGTACTACCTGCCGCTGTTCTTCGATGCCACTGCGACGATCTTCGACTACCTCGGCGCACAGGCCACGATCGCGCTGCACGGCCAGATCGACGAGTCGCTGAAGAAGTTCTGGACCGACACGCGCGAGCGCCACCGCTTCCTGCAGCACGACCGCGAGCGGCCGATCCTGCCGCCCGAAGACCTGTTCCTGAAGCCGGAAGATTTCTTCGCGTTGTGCAACCAGCATGCACAGCTCGCGTTGCGCGGCACCGAGGTCACCGAGTGGGCGCGCGCCCTGCCCGATCTGAGCGTCGATCGCGGCGCGCCCGAGCCGCTGCAGCGCCTGCAGCTGCATGTCGGCACCACGGCGGCGCGGGTGCTGATCGTCGCCGAGACCGAAGGCCGGCGCGAGAGCCTGCTCGAGCTCTTGCGCGACAGCAAGATCGAGCCGCCCAGCGTCGGCTCGCTGGCCGAGTTCGAGGGCAACGACCTGCACTTCGCGATCGCGGTCGCGCCGATGGCCGAAGGCTTTTACTGGTTCGAGCCCGACGCCGGCATCCAGATCCAGTTCGTCACCGAGACCGAGCTGTTCGCGACCAGCCCGACCGCGCGCCGCCGTCGCAAGCAGGAGCAGGTCAGCGATGTCAACGCGCTGATCAAGGACTTGTCGGAGCTGAAGATCGGCGACCCGGTCGTGCATGCGAACCATGGCATCGGCCGCTACGTCGGGCTCAAGAACATCGATCTCGGCGACGGCAACAGCGAGTTCCTGCACCTCGAGTACGCCGACAAGGCGACGCTCTACGTGCCGGTTGCACAGCTGCACCTGATCGCGCGCTACACCGGTGTGGCCGCCGACGAGGCGCCGCTGCACAAGCTCGGTTCGCCACAGTGGGATCGTGCCAAGCGCAAGGCCGCCGAACAGGTGCGCGACACCGCAGCCGAGCTGCTCAACCTCTACGCTCGCCGCGCCGCGCGCGAAGGCTTCGCGTTCCGCTTCGCGCCGCACGACTACGAGGCCTTCGCCGCGAGCTTCGGCTTCGAGGAGACGCCGGACCAGCAGGCCGCGATCCACGCCGTCATTCAGGACATGGTCTCGCCGCAGCCGATGGACCGTCTCGTGTGCGGCGATGTCGGCTTCGGCAAGACCGAGGTCGCGCTGCGCGCCGCGTTCGTTGCGGTCACCGGCGGCAAGCAGGTCGCGATCCTCGCGCCGACGACGCTGCTGGCCGAGCAGCATTTCCAGAACATCGCCGATCGTTTCGGCAAGTGGCCGGTCAAGGTCGCCGAGCTGTCGCGTTTCCGTTCGAGCAAGGAAGTGAAGGCCGCGATGGAAGGCATTGCCGACGGCACCGTCGACATCGTCGTCGGCACGCACGCGCTGATCAGCGACAAGATCAAGTTCAAGCGCCTCGGCCTGCTCGTGATCGACGAAGAACACCGCTTCGGCGTGCGTCATAAAGAGGCGATCAAGGCGATGCGCGCCGAGGTCGACGTGCTGACGCTGACCGCAACGCCGATCCCGCGCACCTTGGGCATGGCGCTCGAGGGCCTGCGCGACCTGAGCGTGATCGCGACCGCGCCGCAGCGGCGCCTCGCGATCAAGACCTTTGTGCGCACCGAGACCAGCGGCACGATCCGCGAAGCCGTGTTGCGCGAGTTGAAGCGCGGCGGGCAGGTCTACTTCCTGCACAACGAGGTCGACACCATCCTGGCGCGCCGCGACAAGCTGATCGAGCTGCTGCCCGAGGCGCGCATCGCGGTCGCGCACGGCCAGATGCCGGAGCGCGAGCTCGAGCGTGTGATGCGCGATTTCGTCGCGCAGCGCTACAACCTCTTGCTGTGCTCGACCATCATCGAGACCGGCATCGACGTGCCGAGCGCGAACACCATCGTGATGAGCCGCGCCGACAAGTTCGGCCTGGCGCAGCTGCACCAGCTGCGCGGCCGCGTCGGGCGCTCGCACCACCAGGCCTATGCGTATCTGCTGGTGCCGGATGTCGAAGGCCTGACCAAGGCGGCCTCGATGCGGCTCGAGGCGATCCAGAGCATGGAAGAACTCGGCTCGGGCTTCTACCTCGCGATGCACGACCTCGAGATCCGCGGTGCCGGCGAGGTGCTGGGCGACAACCAGAGCGGCAACATGATGGAGGTCGGCTTCCAGCTCTACAACGAGATGCTGGCCGAAGCCGTGCGCGCCTTGAAGGCCGGACAGGAGCCCGATCTGCTGAGCCCGCTGTCGGCCACGACCGAAATCAACCTGCACGCGCCCGCGCTGCTGCCCGACAGCTACTGCGGCGACGTGCACACGCGGCTGTCGCTGTACAAGCGACTCGCGTCGGCGAGCACGTCAGATCAGATCGATGCGATGCTCGAAGAAGTCACCGACCGCTTCGGCAAGCTGCCCGCCCAGGGCCAGACCTTGTTCGACGTGCACCGCCTGCGCGTGCTCGCCAAGCCTTACGGCGTGACCAAGATCGATGCCGCACCGCGCCTGATGGTGATCAGCTTCAAGCCGAACCCGCCGGTCGACGCGATCAAGATCATCGAGCTGGTGCAGAAGAACCGCCACATCAAGCTCGCCGGCAACGACAAGCTGCGCATCGAACGCGACACGCCCGAAGCGAAAGACCGCGCGCAGTTGATCCGCGACGTGCTGCGCTCGCTCGGCACGCCCAAGCAGCAGACCCAACCCGCCTGACATGGCCCACGAACACGCCCCCGGCCTCTTCATCCGCGGCTTCACACCGCCGCTGCAGCTGACCGACTACCGACTCGTCGCGTTCGACATGGACTCGACGCTGATCAACATCGAGTGTGTCGACGAGATCGCCGAAGCCGCGGGCCGCAAGGCCGAAGTCGCCGCGATCACCGAGGCCGCGATGCGCGGCGAGATCGCCGACTACAAAGAGAGCCTGCGCCGGCGCGTCGCGCTGCTGAAGGGCGTGCCCGAGCAAGCTTTGCACACCGTGTACTCGCACCACCTGCAGCTGAACCCTGGCGTCGAGCGCTTCGTGCAAGCGTGCCGCGCGGCGGGTCTCGCGACGCTGCTGGTCTCGGGTGGCTTCACGTTCTTCAGCGAGCGCATCCGCGCGCGCCTGCAGCTCGACGAAGCCCGCGCCAACGTGCTCGAGCTCGCCGACGGCGCGCTCACCGGCCGGCTCGTCGACCAGCCCTGGGGCGACATCGTCGATGGCGACGAGAAGCGCCGCACCGTGCTCGACACCTGCGCCCGGCTCGGCATCGCGCCGGCGCAGGCGATCGCCGTCGGCGACGGTGCGAACGACCTGCCGATGATGGCCGCCGTCGGCCTGAGCATCGCCTACCACCCGAAGCCCGCGGTGCAGGAGCGCGCGATGATCTCGATCACCCGCGGCGGGCTGGATCGCGCACTGGATCTGTTCAGCCGTCGCTGACGCCGAGCCCGCTCAGGCCGGCGACGACCGGGGCCAGCATGCCGGCCACCGCGATCGCATGGCTGTCGATGCCCGGGTCGTCCGCACCCCGCAAGCAGGCTTCTTCGAGCGCCGTCGCGGCACGCTCGACCGCGTGCGCGCCGAGGAACGCCGCACTGCTCTTCATGTCGTGGGCGATCCGGCGCGCGGCACCGAGGTCGCCCTCGGTGCGGGCCCGCTGAAAGCGCTGCTCGAAATCCACCTGCTGGTCGCGAAACATGCGCAGCAGGCGGCGATACAAGGCCGCATCGCCCATCGCCGATTGCAACCCCGCCTGCGCGTTCAGCCCGGGGACGTCTGCCAGCGCCAAGCCTGCCGCGTGGATGTCGATGTCACTCGACGGCGCCGCGGCGGCTACGCTGCGCGGCCGCACCCAGCGCGCGATCGTCGAGAACATCTCGCTCACGTTGATGGGCTTCGCGATGTGGTCGTTCATGCCCGCGGCCAGCGCCTTCTCGCGGTCGCCGACCATCGCGTTGGCCGTCATCGCGATCACCGGCAGATCGCGAAAGCGCGGGTCGCGGCGCAACTCGCGCGTCGTCGCGTAGCCGTCCAGCACCGGCATCTGGCAGTCCATCAGCACCGCATCGAACGAGGCGCGGTGCAATGCCTCGAGTGCCAGCTGGCCGTTCGCCGCGACGCTGACCATGGCGCCGGCACGGCCCAGCAGTTCGAGCGCCACTTCACGGTTGACGGGGTTGTCTTCGACGAGCAGGATGCGCGCGCCCTTCAGCCCGGCCATCTGGTGGGTCAACGCCTCTTCGCGCAGTCGGGCGCGGTTGTCGCGCGGGACCGCGACGCCGAGCGCGGTGCTGCAGGCGTCGAACAGGGTCGAGGGCGTGACCGGCTTGGTCAACAGCGCGCTCACCGAGACCTTGGCCTCGGTCAGGCGCCGCTCGGCGTCGTGGTGGCTGAGCGCCATCAGCATCAGCACCGCCGGTGCCGGATGGCGCAGGGCGCTGGCCTGGACCTCGCGCACGCATTCGATGCCGTCCATGCCGGGCATCTTCCAGTCGACGACGAGCAGTTCATAGGGCCGGTCGCCGGCATCTGCGCGCACCATCGCCTGCAGTGCCTCCGCGCCGCTGCCAACGGCGTCGGCCGCGAGGCCGAGCGTGCCTGCCATGTCCACCAGCAGGTCTCTCGCGGTGGCGTTGTCGTCGACCACCAGCACGCGGGCCTGGAGGGCGGCGTGCGCCGCGGCCGCAGTCGCCTCGACGTGCAGGCCGAACCGGGCGCTGAAGCGGAAGCGACTGCCCTTCCCGACCTCGCTCTCGACGCCGATCTCGCCGCCCATCAGATGCACCAGCTGCCGGCTGATCGCCAGGCCCAGGCCGGTGCCGCCGTGGCGCCGGCTGGTCGAGGCGTCCGCCTGCGTGAAGGGTTCGAACATCTGCGCGCAGCGCCCGGCATCGATGCCGACGCCGGTGTCGCGGATCTCGAATTGCAGCAGCACCGACGCAGCGCCCTGTTCGAGCACGCGGACGCCGATGACGACTTCGCCGCGCTCGGTGAACTTGACGGCGTTGTTGCCGAGATTGAGCAGCACCTGGTGCAGCCGCGACGGGTCACCGACGATCTCGCGCGGCAGCTCGGAGGCCGGCGCGAACAGCAGTTCGAGCCCCTTCTCTTCGGCCTTCATGCCCAGCAGGTTGCCGACACCGTCCAAGACCTCGCCCAGGCTGAACGGAATGGACTCCATGTCGAGCTTGCCGGCTTCGATCTTCGAGAAGTCGAGGATGTCGTTGATCACGCCCAGCAGCGTTTCGGCCGAGCGATGGATCTTGGCGACGTAGTTGTGCTGCTGCGCATTCAGCCCGCTGGTCAGCGCGAGGTACGACATGCCCAGGATCGCGTTCATCGGCGTGCGGATCTCGTGGCTCATGTTGGCAAGGAAGTCGCTCTTGGCCCGCGTGGCCGCCTCGGCGAGTTGCTGGGCGTGTTCGAGTTCGGCAGTGCGCGCAGCCACGCGTTCTTCGAGCGTGACATTGAGGGCGCGGATCTCGTTCTCGGCCCGCTTGCGCTGCGACTCATCGGAGAACACCGCGACACCGCCGAGCAGCGCCCCGGTCGCGTCGCGCAACGGGCGCGCATTCACGGTCAGCCAGCGGCCTTCCGGGAAGGCCTCGTTGCGCAGGTAGACCTCGGTGTGGTCGGAACCCTCGCCGTCGATCGCGCGCACCAGCGGCAAATGAGCGGCGGGGTACAGCGTCGTCTGGTCCGGCAGATAAAACCCGTAGTGCGCGGACCAGTCGCGCGTGCCGTCGACACGACTCGGGGCGTCGCTCCTGCCGAGGATGTTCTCGCCCGCCGGGTTCAGCAGCGTGATCGTGCCATGCTCGTCTGCCACCACCACGCCGTCGCCCATGCTGTCGAGAATGGAGCGCAGGATGCCGCTCTGCTGCCGCAGCTCGTCCCGCGATTTTTCGAGCTCGACGTTGACCGCTTCCACGCGCCGCTGCGAGCGCCGCTGGTAAACAAGAAAGGCCGCCGCACCGAAGAGCGTGACGAGGCTGCCCAGCAGCACGGTCCAGAGCCAACGCTGCTGCAACGAGCGCTGTGCCAGCTCGGCCGTCTGCAGCTCGTTGCGCCGCTGCAGGTCGTCGATCTGGCGGCGTCGGCTCTCGGATTCGTAGCGCCTCGTGATCTCGACCATGCGCGAGCTGGCCTTGTCGCGCGCGGCCTTCGCCGTCATCTCGGCCGCCTCGACCGAGAGCTGGTAAGCGCGCTTCGCATCGCCGGCCGCCGCGGCAACCGCGGCGAGGCGCTGCGCGCTGTCGCTCTGGTAGATCGGGAAGCCGATGTCGCGCGCCACCGCATAGGCCTTCTCGGCGTCGGCCCGCGCGGCGGCGATCTGACCCAGCGCCTGGAAGTTGACGCTGCGGGCACTCAGGGCGAACCAGGATCCGATGCGGTTCGGGTAGCGCTCGTAGCGGGCAACCACCTCGTCGAGCAGTTGGCCGGTCTCGGTGAAGCGCCCCTGCTTGGCCAACAAGGCAGCCAGGCCGAAGGTGCTGAAGTTGACGCTGAACGGCATGCCGATGGCGCCGTAGAGCGCGATGGCCTCGCGCTGGATGCGTTCGCCGCCGGCCGCGTCGCCGAGGCTGCTGATCACGCCACCCAGGTTGGCGAGCGCATCGGCTTCGAGCAGCTTCGAGTTCGCGGCGCGCGCCTGTTGCAGCATCTGCTCGAACTGCGTGCGCGCATCGGCCAGGCGGTCGCTCTGGTTGAACGCGATGCCCAGCCCCTGGTGGGCATAGGCCAGCACGCGCGGGTCGGTGCCGCGCCGGGCGATTTCCATCGCCTGCATGCTCGTCGTGACCGAGTCGTCGAACTGCCCGGTGCGGCGGTACATCATGGCCGCACGCAGCATGGCCTCGCCCAGCAGGTCCGACCGATCGACACCGTCGAGCACGGCCAGGCCGTGGTTCGTGGCCTTGATCATGTCGTCGATGCGGCCCTGGTTGATCGAGACCAGCGAGAGATTGAGCTCGGCCTCGGCCTGGCCCGCCGCATCGCCTGCCTGCGTGGCCAGGCTCAGCGCAGCACTCGCGTCCTCCGACGCCCGCCCGGTCAGCGCCAGATGGGTCTCGACGCGCGCCAGCAGATTCAGCACCCGCGCGCGATCGGTGGGCGCTGCGCTGGGCGGCAGCGCCGCCTGCAACTGCTGCGCCTGCTCGTAGGCCTGGGCCGCGTCGTTGTCGGCCAGCAGCCGCACGCGCGCGACATCGCGGCGCCAGGCGGTCATCGTGTCGACGGCATCTGCGGCGCGCGCCGAGTCGAGGCCGACGCAAAGCGTGATCGCGCAGACCGCAACCCAGGCCCTGCCCACCGCCACCGCTGATCCTCGCACTGATCCGCCCTCTCTTCGGCGCCACAGCGCCTGCTCAGAACCGCAGTGTGGCACTGACCCCGATCTGCACATCGTTGGCCCAGACACTTTGGGGCCGCGTTTCCACACCGTAGTACGACACGCGCCGCGTCGCCAGCAAATTATTGCCTTCCAGCGCGAGTGTCAGCTGCGGATTCACCCGGTAGCGCAGCGAAGCGTCCAGCCAGCCGTAGCCGCGCGTGTAGGTGTTCACGGCGCCCATGCCGACGATGTTGGCGGTGCCGGTGGAGAAGCGGCCGCGCCAGTTGTAGGCGACGCGCGCCGTGACCGGCCCGAGCTCGTAGAGGCCGATCAGGTTGCCGCTGTTCCTCGACAGGTTCGGCAGGGGCACGTTGGTGGCCCTGAGCGGGTCGTATGTGTCGCCATCGACATAGGTGTAGTTGGCCTGCAGACCCAGGCCGCGCCACGCGCCGGGCAGCATGCTGAAGAACTGCTGGTAGCCGACTTCGAGCCCGCTCACGCGCCCATCGCTGCCGTTGTGCGGGCGGCTCACCGTGTAGGCCTCGCCGTCATAGACCTCGGAGCTGGTGGCGGGAATGACGAAGCCCTCGACGCGCTTGACGAAGGCCGTGGCATGGACCGCGGTGTTCGAGTCCAGGTACTTCTCGACCGCCAGGTCGAGGTTGCGCGAACGCACTGGTGCCAGCGCCGGGTTGCCGGCGCTGCCGATGTTCAGCGTCGGGTCGATCGAATTGCGCGTCAGCACGACCGAGGGCGAGAGCTGATCGAAGTTGGGCCGCGTCACGGTCTTCGACAGCGCTGCGCGCAAGACCAGGTCCGGGCCTGGCAGATAACGCAGGTTCGCGCTTGGCAGCACATCGACGTAGCGGTTGTCGGTCTGGATCGGCGCGATCGCGCCGGTCGTGGGCACCGAGCGGTTACCCGACACCGCTTCACGCGTCGCCACCACACGCAGCCCGACGTTGCCGTCGATCGGCCACTCGGCCGGCTTCAGGTCCGCCATCAGGTAGCCGGCCTGCGTTTCTTCGCGAATGTGCCACTGGCCCAGCGGCGTGCCGGTCGGAACCGCGGCGGTGATCCCGAGGCTCGAGCGAAGCGCCATCGGATCGCGGGCCGCATCGAGATTGCCGACCACGTAGCCCCCGAGGCTTTGCGTGCCGCCGCCGAGGAAGTCGCCGCCATACGGACTGATCTGCACAGCGCCCGGCAACGACGCGGCCGAGAGCGTTCCCGGGACCGCCGCATCGGCAAAGATCAGGCCCGATCCATTGCCCGCTGCACGCCGGGCCAGCCGCAGCCCGGCCTTCACGGCGCTCACCACGCTGCCGGAGAGCTGCTGTTCGAGGTCGATGCGCCCGGCACCGAGGCGCCCCTCGAAGGGCCGCAGGCGGTAGGCCATCGAGGCGAAGCGGAAGTTCGCCGGATCGGCGAGATTGGTGCCACTGACGCTGGTGGCCGGGACCGCCCCCGACAAGTCCTGCGTGAAGGTCGCCGCGGTGGCGCCCAGCACCGGGCCGGAGAAGAACAGGTTGTTGAAGCTCTGGGCATAGCTCAGGTCGGTCTTGACCGTCAGCGTGTCGCCGCGCCACGTGCCGCCGACCGCCACTTGCTTGGTGCGGTCGACGGTGTCGCGGGCGAAGCTGAGCACCGAGATCGGCGCGTTGGTCCAGGTGATGCTTTGGAGGTCGGCGGTGCCGCTGAACACTTGCGGGCTGCCGGCCACGAAGGTCGATGGCGCCGACACGTTGATTTGATACGAGTCCTGCCGCGTCTCGAACTGCGCATAGGCGGCCTCGGCGTACAGCTCGACGCGGTCGTTCGGCCGCCACTGCAGGATCGCCGAGCCGCCGCTGCGCCGCTTGCTGCCGATGCTGGTCGTTTCGCTCGTGCCGTTGGGGGCGATCACAGCCACGCCGGGTATCAGGTTGACGGGCTTGGTGGTGTCGGCCGGGTCGGCCGAATGCAGGACCGGATTGCCGGCGCTCTTCTGGTCCTCGCGCCACGCGCGGTCCTGGCGCGTGAGGTTGACGAGCAGGCCCCATTCGCCTGCACCGGCCGTTTGCCAGCGGTCGCTCCACAGGGCCGAGAACTGGTTCGCGCCGGCCTGCGCCAAGCGCGAGTCGACACGCCGGATCGACACGACGCTCTCGCGCGCCGCGAAGTCGAACGGCCGCCGCGTGCGCAGGTCCACGAGCCCGCCGATGCCGCCCTCGATCTGCTCGGCCGACGAGGTCTTGTAGACATGGATGCCCGCGACCATCTCGGCCGGGATGTCGGCGAACTCGAGGTTGCGGCCGGTGCCGGCGGTGAAGATCTCGCGCCCGTTCAGCGTCGTCTCCATCTGAATCAAGCCGCGGACTGCGGTGGACGTGCCGTCGCCGCGGTCGCGCGCGATCTGCACGCCGGTGATGCGCTGCAGCGCGTCGGTCACGCTGAAGTCGGGCAGCTTGTTGATGTCGTCGGCGATGACCGCATCGACGATCTCGAACGCATCGCGCTTGATCTGCTGCGCAGACGCCAGGCTGGCGCGCACGCCGATGACGACGGTGGGCTCGAGTGCCAACACCCGGGGCGCCGAAGCCGCCATGGCCGGCGCGGGTGTCTGCTGCGCCGGGCAGGACGCCGCCGCGCACCCACCCAACAGCAGCAAGCCGGCACGTCGAGCGTGGTGCTGCGCTGTGTTCACGCGCGCGATCTCACTCCGGGCTGGGCATCACGACGATACCGTCCTCGTCGGCGACCAGCCACTCGCCGGGCAGGATCCAGACGCCGTGGATGTGCAGCGCGATGTCGCGCTGGCCTTGGTTGCGGCGCTCGGTCGGCATCGGGATCAGCCCGAGCGCGCGGATGCCGATGTCGCATTCGATCAGCTCGGCGCTGTCGCGCACGCAGCCGTCGATCACGAGGCCGGCCCAGCCGTTCTTCGCGGCCGCGGCGGCGATATTGCCGCCGACCAGCGCGCGCCGGAACGAGCTGCCGCCGTCGACGACGAGCACGCGGCCGTGGCCCGGCTCCTCGAGCGCGGCCTTCACGAACGAGTTGTCCTCGAAGCACTTGACGGTGCTGACGACGCCGGCGAAGCGCACGCGCTTGCCGTAGTTCTGGAACGACGGCGGCAGCACGCGGAAGCTGCCGTCGTGCTCGCTCTTGTGTGCATCGCACAGGTCGCCGGTCACGAGAATCGGAGTACTCATGCGTTGGTCACTTTCTTGATCAGTGGTTTCACATCGGAGCGCAGCGGCGGCAGCATCGGCTGGTGCTCGCGCGCAGGGTTCAGGATGATGGACGTCGCGGTCTCGGTCAACAAGCAGAACTTGGTGACGACAGCGTCGAGGTGGCTCACGTCGATCACCGCGATCTCGAGCACCCAGCTGTCGTCGCCGGTGACGTTGTAGGCATTGATGCACTCGGGCGTCTGCTGCACCAGCTTGACGACGCGCGCGTAGTCGGCCCGCCCGACGCGGATGATCGCGCGGATGCCGTAGCCGAGCTTGGCCAGGTTCACCGTCGCGCGGTAGCCGCTGATCACGCCATTGGCCTCGAGCTTGCGCACGCGCTCGGTCACCGCGGGCTGGCTCAGGTGCACGCGCCGGCCGAGCTCGGCCATCGTCAGGCGCGCATCGGCCTGCAGCTCGGCGAGGATGCGGGTGTCGTGGGCATCCAGATCGACGTTCAAGGTCGTGGGCATGAAACTCCTTGGAATCGACGGCATTGTGCGTGCACAAGCTTGATCGATCCATGGCAAAACGAGGCGGGCATTCATACGATGCTCGCCATGAGTACCCTCACCTCTTCACCCATTCCACGCCCCGCCATGCTGCTCGGCCTGCCGCCGCTGATCGTGCTGTGCCTGGCCGCCACCTGGCTGGTCTGGGGCTCGACCTACCTCGCGATCAAGTTCGCATTGCTGAGCCTGCCGCCGTTCTTCCAGATGGGCACGCGCTTTCTCGCGGCCGGTGCGCTGCTGATGGTCTGGATGCGCTGGCGCGGCGCGGCCTGGCCGAATCGTTTGCAATGGCGCAACGCGCTCGTGGTCGGCACGTTGATGCTCGGCGGCGGCATGGGCGGCACCGCGTACGCCGAGGTCTCGGTCGGCTCGGGTCTCGTGGTCGCGTTCATCGCGGTCGTGCCGCTGATGATCGCGGCGCTGAACCTGCTGTGGGGCGTGCGACCGCGTGCGCTCGAAGCCGCCGGCATCGTGCTCGGCCTGATCGGTGTGCTGCTGCTGACGCAGGGCGCCGGGTTCCAGGCCTCGCGCGCCGGGCTGATCGCGATCGCGCTGGCCTGCACCGGCTGGTCGCTGGGCAGCGTGCTGAGCCAGCGCAGCCTGCCGCTCGCGCCGGGCGCGATGGGCTTTGCGAGCGAGATGCTGTGCGGCGGCACGGTGCTAATGATCATGTCGACGCTGCACGGCGAAGCGCCAACGTGGCCGCCGCAGCCGGTCGCGCTGGCGGCGTGGTTGTACCTCGTCGTGTTCGGCTCGCTGATCGCGTTCAACGCCTACATGCTGCTGCTGGCGCGCGCGCCGGCCGGGCTGGCGGCGAGCTACACCTTCGTGAACCCGGTGATCGCGATGCTGCTCGGCGTGGCGGTCGCCGGCGAGCATGTCACGCCCTTCGAGTGGGCCGCGGTCAGCATCGTGCTCGCCGGCGTGTTGCTGCTGCTGTGGCGGCGCGCGCGCTGATTGAGCCTGCGCGCCGCTTGAACGTCAGCCGCGCTTGCGCGCGACGGCGCGGATCGCGGTCAGCGTCGTGCGCGAGGTGCTGATGTCGGCATCGAGCTTCACATGGATCAGCGTCGGGCGGTCTGCGGCCAACGCGGCGGCGAACGCGGACTCGAATTCGGCGGTCGCTTGCACATGCTCGGCACGCCAGCCGTAGGCTTGCGCGAGCGCACAGAAGTCCGGGTTGAACAGGTCGCTGCCGCTGACACGCCCCGGGTACTCGCGCTCCTGGTGCATGCGGATCGTGCCGTAGGTGCCGTTGTCGACGACGATCACGATCAGCTTGCCCACGCCGGTGCCGGCACGATAGCCGGTCGCGGTGGCGAGCTCCTGGCCGGTCATCAGGAAGTCGCCGTCGCCGGCGATGTTGATCACGGTGCGCTCCGGGTACAGCAGCGCCGCGGCCACCGCCGCCGGTACGCCGTAGCCCATCGCGCCCGAGGTCGGCGCGAGCTGCGTGCGGCCGCCGTGCTGCAGGCCCGGGTAGCGGTAGAAGCGGTGCAGCCAGCCGCTGTAGTTGCCGGCGCCGTTGGTCAGCACGCTGTCGGTCGGCGCAAGACGCTGGATCGTCTTGACGAGCTCGGCCATGTCCATCGGCTCGACCGGCACCGGCTCAAAGTTCGCCTCGTAGTCGGCATGCGCCTGCGCGGTCCAGTCGCCCCACGGCAGCTTGGGCGGCGGTGACAGCGTCTCGAGCGCCTTCGCGGCGCAGGCCATCGCCGACTGCAGCATCAGGTCGGCGGCGTAGACGCGGCCGAGTTCCTCGGGCCCGGCGTGGATGTGGATCAGCTTTTGCGCCGGCCGCGGCGCCTGCAGCAGCGTGTAGCCGCCGGTCGTCATCTCGCCCAGGCGTGGCCCGACCGCGAGGATCAGATCGGCCTCCTTCACGCGCGCGGCGAGCTTCGGGTTGATGCCGATGCCGACATCGCCGGCATAGTTCGGGTGCGCGTTGTCGAACACATCCTGAAAACGAAACGCGCAGCCGACCGGCAGGTTCCAGGCCTCGGCGAAACGCTGCATCGCGTCGACCGCGCCGGCATCCCAGCCGCTGCCGCCGACGATCACGAACGGCTTCTTCGCCGCGAGCAGCAGCGTGCGTACCTCGCGCAGCGCGCCCGGCGCCGGCCAGGCCAGCGCAGGCTCGACGCGCGGCAACACCGGGGCCTCGGTCAGGGTGCTGAGCATGTCCTCGGGCAGCACCAGCACGACCGGCCCGGGCCGGCCCTGCATTGCGGTGCGGAACGCGCGCGCCACGTACTCGGGCAGCCGCACCGGGTCGTGCACCTCGCCGACCCATTTCGCGAACCCCAGCGTGCCGGGGCCGAACATCTGGCGGTAGTCGACCTCCTGAAACGCCTCGCGATCGCGCTGGTCGCTCGCGACCTGGCCGATGAACAGGATCATCGGCGTGCTGTCCTGGAACGCGGTGTGCAGCCCGATGCTCGCATTCGTCGCGCCGGGGCCGCGCGTCACGAAGCAGATGCCCGGGCGGCCGCTCAGCTTGCCCTGTGCCTCGGCCATGAAAGCCGCGCCGCCTTCCTGCCGGCAGGCGATGAAGCGGATGCGCTCGCGGTGCTCGTGAAAGCCGTCGAGCACGGCCAGGTAGCTCTCGCCCGGCACGCCGAAGACGGTGTCGACGCCTTGCGCGATCAGGGCCTCGACGAGCACGTGGCCAGCGAGACGGGGGGAAATGGTGGGGGTCATGGAACTCGGAGGAGTCGGCAAGGCCTCCAGTGTCCACGATCCGTGGGCACGAGCACCCGCATCGCTCGGCACCGCGGCGCAGCCCGATCGGCGACCACGCTCAGGCCGCGGCCAGGCTGGTGCGCCGCACCTTGCGCACGTTCACCGCATTGACGATCAGCACGCCCTGGACCAGCGCGATGCCCAGCCACACCAGCGCCGGCTGCTGGTGATCCATCAGCGTGCCGAAGACCAGCGGCGCAATCGCCTGGCCGATGTCCAGCCCCGAATAGACGACACCATAGACGCGCCCGGTCGCGTTCGGCGGCGACGCGCGCTTGACGATGAGGTCGCGCGACGGCCCTGCGGTGCCGGCGCCGAAGCCCATCACGCCGAACAGCACCGGCACCAGCCAGGCCGGCACATCGGCGAAGCCGAGCAGCAGTGCCACCGCAGCGGCGATGCCGAAGCCGGTGCCGATGATGCGTTCGCACCGGGCCGGGTCGGTGACCATGAAGCCGCCGGCGACCATGCCGCAAGCGCTGCACACCATGTAGATCGTCAGGCACATCGCCGCCAGGTGCACCGGCACCTCGTGCAGGATGCGCGCGGCGGCCGGCGCGAAGGTCTGCACGCCGCTGAGCGCCATCGCGTAGAACAGGAAGAAGCCGAAGCACATCCAGACCGCGGGGATCTTCAGGAACGACAGGCTGTGCTCGACCGGCCCGGCATCAGCCTTCTTCGGTGCGGCGAGTTCGAGCGCGAGCTGCTCGCGGTTGAACCAGAGCACGGCCAGCACGATGAACGCGACGGCCGCGGCGCACATCAGCGCGACGCGCCACGAGTAGGCCAGCGCCAGCGGCACCACCATGGCGGGTGCAAGCGCCCAGCCGAGGCTGCCGGTGATGCCGTGCACGCTGAAGGCATGGCCCAGGCGCGACGCGTGCACCTTGCGGTTCAGCAGCGTGTAGTCGACCGGGTGGAAGACGCCATTGCCGACGCCGGCGACGACGGCGAAGAAGGCCATCGCCCCATACGTCGGGCTGATGCCAAAGCCGAGCGCGGCGACACCGATCAGGCCGAGCCCGGCGAACAGCACCGGTCTCGGCCCGAACTTGTCGACCACGAAGCCCGACAGCGCCTGCACCACGCACGAGACGACGAAGAAGATCGTCAACAGCAGGCCGAGCTCGGCGTAGCTGACGCCGAAGGCCTCTTTCAGCCACGGGAACAGCGGCGGCAGCAGGAGCTGGCTGAAGTGGCTGACGCCGTGGGCCAGGCCGACGAGCGCGATCAGCGTCACGTCCTGGCGCGCCGGGTGGGCCGGCATGGCGGCGGTGTGGGTGGTGGCGGTGGTCATCGAAAGTCTTTGTTTGTGTGTCACTCAAGAGCTGCGATGGTAGGCACAAGCGGTGCGGCGCATTTACGATAGAGCGTCATCTTCTGTCGAGAACCTGCCAATGTCGCCCAGCCTGACGCGCGGCCCGCTGACACCGCACCTGTACCTGCCCGATGCCCGGCGGCCGGTGCGCGCCAAGCTGCTGCACCTGAGCACCGACGAGCGTGTCGTGCCGCATCACCACGCGTGCGCGCAGATCGCGCTGTCGGCCACCGGCGTGGTGCGCATGACGATGGCCGACGGCAGCTTCATCGTGCCGCCGTCGCGCGCGCTGTGGATACCCGCCGGCGTCGAGCATGCCGTCACGGTGGTCGAAGATGCCGAGCTGCTGACGCTGTACCTGCACCAGCCGCGCGGCCGCTGCGGCCCGCAGGTGGCGCGCGCGGTCGATGCGCCGTGGCGCCAGTGCCGCGTGCTCGAGGTCTCGGACCTGCTGCGCGCGCTGGCCCTCGAGCTCGACGCGCGCCCGGACGCGCCCGGCCTGACCCTGAGCGGCGATGAACTGCAACGCGAGAAGCGCCTCAGCGCGCTGCTGTTCGACGAGCTGCGCCGCGCCCGTCCGGTGCCGCTGGGCATCGCGATGCCTCTCGAGAAGCGCCTGCGCGCGCTGTGCGAATCGATGCTCGACGACCCGACGCGCCACGCCACGCTCGACGCCTGGGCACGCGACGCCGGCGCGAGCCCGCGCACCATCGCGCGCTTGTTCCGCAGCGAGCTGCAGACCTCGTTCGTGCAATGGCGCCAGCAAGTGCTGCTGGCGCGCGCCGTCACGCTCGCGGCGCGCAAACTGCCGATGGCCCACATCGCCGCCGAGCTCGGCTATGCCAGCGCAAGCGCGTTCAGCGCGATGGTGCGGCGTTCGGTGGGTGCGCCGCCGAGCCGGTTCCTGGTGTCCTGAACGCAGCGCAGCGTCTCATGGTGACGGCTTGCAACACAGGCCTGCAACACGTGCTTGCAGTTTGCCCCGCGTCTAGGGGTAGGCACTGATACAAGCCCTGGCTAGACTGATCGCCGCTGGCCAGACACATGCGTGTTCCGCGCCCCGCCCCGCCTCGCCTCACCTCAGGAGACACCGTGCTCACATCCTTGTTTGGCGATCTCGGCCCCGCGCGCGGCCGGGATGGCAAGCCCATTGCCGGCGACGACCAGCCCGACGCCGGCTTCGCTGCCACCGCCATCATGGAAAGCGTGGCGACCGAGGTCAACGCGCGCGGCCAGATGGTCGACCGGCATTCGCACGACCTCGTCGTCAGCGGCTCGCCGGCGCAGGCCATCCGCGGGCACTTCGCTGCGACGCGCTCCGACCTCGACACCGCCACCTCGCTGATCACGCTGCTCGACCCGGCCGGCGTCTGGGCGTCGGCCGTGATCAAGGCGCTGTCGGATGCCGGCGGCCGCCCGATCGAGCGGCTGCACCTGCGCGAGCACGCCACCTTGCGCACGCTCGCGACGATCGAGCGCACGACGCTCGTGCGCCGCCACGAAGACACGCTGCGCATCTACCACGCCGATGTGCGCGCGCCCGGCAGCGAGAACGCCGAGATCCCGGTCGCGCTGATGGAGCGCAGCCAGATGACCACGGTGATCATCGGCCCGCTGCAACCGCACGCCATCGACGCCCTGCTCGCCGCGCTGCACAACGCCGCGATGCTGCCGACCTGGCGCTGCCCGAACCTGCTGTTCATGCTGCCGCCCAGCGCAGTGTGGATCGCCAACAAGATCGGCGCGATCGCGTGGCCGGCGCGGCTGCACGTGCATGTGCTGAGCGAGTCGATGACGAGCGCGTCGGCCGTCTGGAACGCGATGCTCGGCGTGTGGAACCAGGTCAAGGCGCAGCCCGGCTGGCAGCCTCCAGCGAGTGTGCCGCTGGCAGGCGTGAGCGACTTTCCGATCAAGGTCCGCGACTTCGGCAGCCTCGCCCGCACCGTGCCCGAGCCCGCGGGCACGCCACCGATCATGCGCGTCAGCCGCAGCATCCTCGACCCGGCGCGTGCCCAACTCACGCTGGCCGGCATGCTCGCGGTCGAAGGCCTGCTCGGCTGCGCAGTGGTCGACAGCACCACCGGCCTGGTGCTGGCGCGCGAGACCCGCGGCGATGCCAGCGTCGACATGGACCTGTCCGCCGCCGCCTGCGCGCAACTGCTGCGCACCCATCGGCAGGCCGCACGCAACATGGGGTTGACCGAGCAGGTCGACGAGATCATCACCAGTGCCGGGTCGCGCCAGCAGGTGATCCGCACGGTGTCGCACCACCCCGAGCTGTTCCTCGTCGTGCTGCTCGACAAGCAGCACACCAATCTGGCGCTGGCGCGCTATCAGCTGATGGAGCTGGAGCGCGAGCTGACCTAACGCGCTTGTTCGCAGCCGCGATTCGCAAGCGCATCCGCGCGCTCGTTGCCCGGGTCGCCCGAGTGGCCCTTGACCCAGCGCCAGTCCACATGATGCAGGTTGCGCAGCGCGTCGAGGCGCTGCCAGAGCTCGGCGTTCTTCACCGGCTTCTTGTCGGCGGTCTTCCAGCCGCGCTGCTTCCAGCCATGAATCCACTCGGTGATGCCCTTGCGCACGTACTCGCTGTCGGTGTGCACGGTGACGTCGCAGGTGCGCTTGAGCGAGTTGAGCGCCTCGATCACCGCAGTGAGTTCCATGCGGTTGTTGGTCGTCAGCAGCTCGCCGCCGAACAGCTCCTTCTGGTGCTCGCCGGTGCGCAGCCACGCACCCCAGCCCCCGCGCCCCGGGTTGCCCTTGCACGCGCCGTCGGTGTAGATCACCACCTGCGGGCGCTTGATCGCGGCGGGTTCGGCGATGGCTTCTTCCTGATTCATTCGGTCTCTTTCTCGATGTGATGGTGATGCGTCGCGACCACCGGTGCCGGCGCATGCGCCGTCTTGCGCTGCGCACGCACCAGGCCGACCAGCCGCATGCCGCGCACCCGTTTGACCGCGACGACGAAATAGACCGCGCCGAACACCGGCCACCAGCGTTCGCCGGCGCGCTCCATCCATTCGAAGCGCGTCAGCCATTTGTTCGATGCGACCGGCGGACGGTAGCACCCGAAGCGGCCGGCCTCGACCTCGAAGCTGAGCAGCCGCAACCAGTCGCGCAAGCGCCGGTAGCGCATGAACTCGCCGGCGCTGGGGAGGAACAGCGGCGGCGCTGAGCGCAGCGTCAGGCGCCGGCGCCAGTGGCCGAGCCGCTGCCGCAGGCCCCACAGGCTGGCCGGGTTGAAGCCGACGACCACGACGCGGCCTTCGGGCACCAGCACGCGCTCGACCTCGCGCAGCGCGAGGTGCGGGTCGCGTGCGAGCTCCAGCGCGTGCGGCAGGACGACGAGGTCCAGGCTGTTGCTGTCGAATGGCAGCGCGTCGAAGTCGCAATGCAGCGCGACGGCGGTGCGCGGCGGCGCGGGCGGGTCGGTGTCGACCGGCGGCGATGCCGCCGCGTGATCGCTGGCGACCCAGCGGTGCGGCATGCGGTTGCTGCGCAGCGCATCGAGTTCGGGCAGGCCGAGTTGCAGCGCATGGAAGCCGAACAGGTCGGCGACGGCCGTGTCCAGATGCGTCTGCTCCCATTGCAAAACGTAGCAACCCGCAGGCGTCTTCAGCCAATCGGTCAAATCTATAATCGCGCGTTCCGCCATGAACCTGATTGCCCTGCCCGCCTTCACCGACAACTGC
>Ga0307509_10004066_pt1 | contig 21456 bp, 18 predicted proteins | sample 10_EM_MG_FD_202245 | JGI IMG/M metagenome (GOLD analysis project Ga0307509, IMG submission 202245) | Populus trichocarpa ectomycorrhiza microbial communities from riparian zone in the Pacific Northwest, United States - 10_EM | ecosystem: Host-associated > Plants > Roots > Unclassified | place... | reverse complement strand
CGTCCGAGCGAGCTGGTGCCACGCGACATGGTGAGAGTTCCCATCGGCAGCGACATGCGCATGGCCGTGGTGGGCTCGCCAACGTATTTCAAGCGGCACCCGAAGCCGAAATCCCCGGCCGACCTGGTTGCGCACGATTGCATCCGAGCGCGTCTGCCCAATGGCGCGCCGTATCGATGGGAATTTGCCAAGCGCCGCGAGACGCTAAACGTCGATGTGCCGGGGCAGCTCGCGCTCGACGCACCAGCGCTCATGCTGGACGCAGTTCGCTCGGGGCTTGGCCTTGCTCATATCGCCGAGTGGTACGTCTTGGACGACCTGGCGACTAGGCGACTCGTGCGCGTGCTGGATGACTGGACCCCGCCCTATCCGGGCTTGGCTCTCTACTATCCCGCAGGCCGTCATGTGCCTGCCGCATTGCGCGCGTTCATCGATCTCATTCGGGAGATCGATGCTCGCTAGTAGCGGCAGGTCGGAAATTTGCGCCCTTGGCCATATGCCCAGGAGCGGAGCTTGCCAGCCCGGCGCCGATGGTTGACCGCAGATTGCGGCAATCGACGGCCGTCAACTGACTAGCGACAACTGCGGTTTTTCGGCAGCGAGATCGGCGACTCGAAGGTCCGCAATGGGTCGGCAATTCCAGTTCGCCTGATCGAACTGCGGACGTACACCCTGCGTCGGATGCCGACCAGCGCCGCAATACAGCGTGCGACTGCTTTGGAGAGTGAGCACCTTCGAGCGGCGCTTGGCCTACGGCGGCTGTACTTTGAGAGCGGTCGTTGGTGAGGCGATTTTTTGGCCAACGGTATGACCGCTTGTGGCCGAGGCCGTGTGAGAACGCAGCCAGATCAGCATGACCAGGTATCCCCCGGACGCTACCTGCGGAGCGGGTCTGCGGTGACCCACAGTGGTCGTGGCGAGGCAATATGTGGTGTCTTGGGGCGCGATGAGCCTGTACGGGACGTTTTGGGCATGACAAGGCGCCTACGCGCCCGCCAAGCTCATGGCCTTCATCGTTTTGGCAATGCCCAGAATGCTGATTACGCGCTTGAGGTTGTAAGCCAGCACGTGCAGGCTCATTTCGGTGCCTACGTTGACCAGCGTGCGCGTGAGGAAGTGTGTCCAGCCCATCCAGTGCTTGAGTGTTCCGAACACGTGTTCGACGGTTTGCCTTCGCACCGCCATGGCCTCGGGGTGCTTGTCCAGCCGACGTTGCGCGGCCTCCAGAACCGGCTCGTGTTCCCAGCGAGAGATGCGCCTGTAATCGCTGGGCGTGCACTGCGTCTTCATCGGGCACTGCGGGCAGGCACTGCTCCAGTAGCGTCGAATCACGAGACCATTCTCTTCGCGGCTGAAGCGGTAGATCGCACGCTGTCCGGCCGGACACTGGTATTCGTCGTCCCGAGCGATGTAGATGAAGTCCGCCTTGTCGAAGCGCCCTTCGGCCTTGGCGTTGGATGTCCTCGTCTTGGGCAAGAGCACCGCAATGCCTGCGTCGTGGCAGGCCTTGATCTGCGGCCCGCTGTAGTAGCCGCGGTCGGCCACGGCGTGCAGCCGGATCTTGCCCATGGCATCGCGCGCAGCTTGTGCCATCGGACTGAGTCGTGCACGGTCGTTGCCCACGTTGGTCACCTCGTGCGCCACGATCAGATGATGCTTGGCGTCCACCGCCGCCTGCACGTTGTAGCCCACCAGCCCGGAGCCCTTGGCGCTGGTGGCCATGGAGCGCGCGTCGGGGTCCGTCAAGGAGAGCTGGCCATCGTGCTGCGTCTTCAATTGCTCCTTGATCTCGTCCAGGCGACGCATCTGCTAGCGCAGCCGCTGGATCTTTTCGTTCAGCCGCTCGGTCTTGGATTGGAGTTCCGCCGGCTGCGTGCGGTCTGCCGTCTCCAGTGCGCTGAGATATCGCTGGATGCTCTCTTCGATCTGCTGTTGGCGCTTGTCGATCTTGCCTGGCGTGAAGTTGCGGTCGCGGTTGTTCACCGCCTTGAACTTGCTGCCGTCGATCGCCACCAGCGCCTGCGAGAACAAGTTGAGCTCGCGGCACAGCTCGACGAAGCGGCGACACACGTTGCGGATGCCCGTGCCGTTGTCGCGCCGGAAGTCCGCAATTGTCTTGAAGTCCGGCGCCAGGCGACCGGTCAGCCACATCAACTCGACGTTGCGCTGGCACTCGCGTTCCAAGCGCCTGCTGGACTGCACGCGATTCAAGTAGCCGTAGATGTAGATCTTCAGCATCACCGCCGGGTGATACGACGGGCGACCTGTCGCCGCCGGCACGGCATCGAAGCCCAACGATGCAAGGTCCAACTCGCCAACGAACGCATCGACCACCCGCACCGGGTTGTCCTCTGCGACGAAGTCGTCCAGGCACTCCGGCAGCAGCGTGACTTGATGTCTGTCCTGCCCTTCGATAAATCGCGACACATCGGCTCCCGTGCTCGATATGCGCCCGAACTCTACAAATGGAGCGCCCGACACGTGAGCGGGTTTTCACACAGCCTCGGCCGGATCCGGTCCAACGCAGACCTCAGCTCTCGACCCAGGCTGCGTAAGAACGCAAGTCGGATGAACCGCGCCTCCGTTGTTGCGCGATCAGCGCTTTCGGTGCCGGTGCGCTTTCCGATTGGCATGGAAAGATCGTCGTCGACGTGACCAATGCCTACGGCGTGCCTCCCGAAACCTTGGGAGGACAGCCCTCATCCAGGTTTGTTGCGCAGGCCTTACCTGGTGCCCGACTGGTCAAGGGCTTCAACCATCTGGTCGCTGCAGTCCTCGACCGGGATCCGACCGTGCAGGGTGCAAAGCGAGTCATGTTCCTGGCAAGCGACGATGAAGGCGCTGCAGCAGAGATTGGCGAGCTCGCGAAGAAGCTCGGCTTCGCGCCGATCCTGCTTGGCGGGCTTTCCGAAGGTGGGCTGCTCGTGCAGGCACGCGGCAACAGCTGGGGTCGCCTGATCTTCAAGGACCTGGTCAAGTTCGAGTGATGAAACGACGCTCGAATTGGATCGAGCACGATCCGATCTGAGCCTGACGGAGAAGACGCGATGGCGCCGATCCGCGAGCAAATCGACACGCCGGCCATGGCGTGGGCCGCGCGGATGGACGCGTCGGGGCCGGCATAGCAAAGCCTCACCGCTCGGACTTGGCAGGTCGCTTGGCGACAACGTGACGCGGCAGATTCGGCAGGACGGCGCTGGCGACGATGTGGGATAGGTGATCGGCGCGCGGCGCAAACGCCGGCAGGTCGACGAGCCAACCGAGTGCCGACATCAGGCCGAACAAGTCGTCCCCATTCATGTCGGTGCGCGCCTGCCCGCCGGCCTGTGCGCGAAGCAGCAGACGCGCGCTCGCTGAGTGCACCGCAGCACACGCGGCATATAGAGCGGACTCCGGGTTCGTGTGCGCGGCTGCCATCATGGCGACAACGCCTCGATAGCTCTGCGCGAACGCCATCCATTCGCTGAACCATGAAACGAGCGCCTCACCGGGTGCATCAGACTTCTCGAGTCCGCCTGCCGTCTGTACCAATGCGTCCAGGTGTGTGCACAGCAGCGCTTCGAACAAGGCTTCGCGCGTCGGGAAATGACGAAGCAGCGTGGCCAATCCGACCTCGGCCCGGCGCGCTATGTCGCGCATGGACGCGTTGACACCGTGTTCGGCGACGACCTCTCGCGCGACCGCAAGGAGATGGGATCGATTTTTCTGGGCGTCGGCTCGCATAGGTCCCTTGACAATCGGATCACTGATCCGTATATTTGGATCACTGGTTCGGATGTTGTGAATTTTGATCTGGATCGGTGATCCAAATGATACAGCGCCTTTGAACCAATCGGAACAGCGGCGCTGCGTCACACCACACACGAAAGGAAAGATTGTGAAGAGACTAGAAGGTAAGGTTGCAGTCATCACGGGCGGGAGCAGCGGTATTGGCTTGGCCACAGCCAAGCGCTTCGTGGAAGAAGGTGCGCACGTCGTGATCACTGGGCGACGAGAGAAGGAGCTGGTGGAGGCTGCCGCCTCCATCAAGAGAAACGTGACGACGGTCGTGGGCGACGTGTCGCGCTTGGAAGATCTGGACCGGCTCTATGCCGTCGTGAAAGAGAAACACGGTCACATCGATGTCCTCTTCGCGAACGCGGGCGCGGGGACAATCGCGCCGCTTGCGGTAGCCACCGAGGCGCATTTTGACCAGACCTTTGACGTGAACGTGAAGGGGCTGTTCTTTACGGTGCAGAAGGCCCTTCCCCTCTTCAAAGACGGCGGTTCGATCATCCTGACCTCGTCGGTCTCAAACGTGCTCGGGCTTCCAGGTTTTACCGCTTACGCCGCGAGCAAGGCGGCTGTGCGCAACTTCGCCCGCGGCTGGACTCTGGAATTGAAAGACCGCAAGATCCGCGTGAACTGTATGAGCCCCGGAGCCATCGATACCCCGGCCTTGGCGACGACGTCAGGCCTTACCGCTGAACAGGTCGAGCAGGCGGTCGCACAGTTCACCACACAGATCCCGATGGGCCGTAGGGGCGTCCCCGAGGAAATCGCGGCTGCAGTTGCGTTCCTCGCCTCTGATGAGAGTTCTTACATCACCGGTGTGGATCTCGCCGTCGATGGAGGCATGGCGCAAGTCTAGGACGAGAGTGCAGATCAACGGTGGACCCGCCGTTGACCGCCCCCTCGCACGCGCCGCGCTCGTCGAATGCCAACCGTAAAGGAGATTCCGATGTACGACCAAGCCAAGCTATCCGAGTTGATCCAGTTCGCACGAGTCGATGCGGGCTCCACCGTCATCGACGTTTACCCGGGCGATGGCGACTGGACCCGTCTCTTCTCCGACATCGTGGGACCCGCAGGACGGGTCTTCAGCTTTGTGCCGGCCGAAGTCGCCCACTTCAAGAACGATCCGGTCGGCCGGATGCGAACGCTTGCGACGGAGCCGGGCCGGGAGAACGTGGAAGCCGTTTCGGCAGACCTCGTGGCGATGCCGGAGGTCACGCAACAAGCGGATGTTCTTTGGATGCATCTGTTCTATCACGATCTTCACACCGCGCTGATGCAGGCCAAGGGGGCGACGGCGGCCCACTTCAATCGAGCTGTCTACGAGCGACTGAAGCCCGGCGGCTACTACGTCATCGTGGACCACGCCGCCGCGGTCGGGCTGGGCACGAGCGTCGCGCAGTCGCTGCATCGGATTGAGCCTGCATCCGTTCGCGAGGAGGTGGAAGCGGCCGGCTTCGTACTGGACGCGGAAAGCACCATGCTCGCAAGAAGTGACGATCCGCACTCGATCAAGGTGTTCGATCCTTCGGTAAAGGGCGAGACCGATCGTTTCGCCTATCGGTTCGTGAAGCGCTGACAAGTAGCTTGATACGCCGGCACACGGCGCTCTTGACGGCAAAGCCCGCAGCAGACCTTCATCGGCGCCCGCCTCGGGCCGACCTCAGACATTGGGGCGACCGTTACCGAAAGTACTTCAGCGGTCGGCCGAGATCGTCGAGCGTCTTCGTCCACTGTGCGGTGATCAGGCGTACCGACGTCCCGTAGGCAGACATCGGATGACGCAAGCCATGGGCCTCATGATGAAGGTATTGAGCCGGGATTGAGGCAAGGGCACCGAAGGCAGACGGAAGAAGGTTTCCGTGTTCCAGAGTACGACGCAGTATTTCCATGGATCCTGACGTGCGGCCGTGGTTTGCGAAAATCAGATAGGGGGGACGCCTCGCAAGTGCGCGTCCCACATACAAGAGGCGCCAGCGAAGCGTTCCACGCTTCGCTCGACGTCATGCGTGCCAGTGCTAGGTCAGCAGGCGGCTGACCTCTGCAAGCACCGTCTTTTCCAACGCGCGACCGGCGAGACTGCCAGGCGCCCGCGCACCTTCGAGCAGCTTCAACGGCAAGTTTTCGAAGGTGATGGCGTGTCGCTCAGTACATCGGACCAAGGACGCGTGCAACAGTTGCTGAGCAGCTTGGCGAACCGCTGGCGAGGCTCGCGGATCGGCACGCTCCACGGCGGAGACGATCGCGGCTTGCGCCTTTGCGATGTCGACCAAGAGATCGGCGAGTTGCTGCTGGTTCTTTCGAGTCGGGCCTGGGAAGATTGTTGTACAGCAGCACTTTGCACCACAAAGTTCGCTTGTCAACCGGCCTTCGAGGATGATGTCCTGCGCACCACTTCTCAGCGCCCTGCACTTCCGCAAGTGACCAACGTCCGCCCGTTGCGGCCAGCTCTACAGGCTGCTGTCGTCTTGCTCTTCGCCCCCGTGCGGTCGATGCAAATTGAACTGAATCAGCCTTCGGTGGAGCGTGGCGCGCGAGATGCCCAGCAGCGCAGCAGCGCCCGAGACATTCCAGGCGGTGCGTCGAAGCGCTTCGCTGATCGCTGACGAATCGGTGGCCGACCGGCGCAGTGCTTTATCCGAAGCCGTCTTCGTCGACGCCTCCGTGTCGATGTTCATGAACGATGGCGGCAGCGCTTGCAGATCGATGAGCGACGAGTCGCTGGCCGCCACGGCGAACTGCGCGACATGTTGAAGCTCGCGCATGTTGCCCGGCCAGGAATACCGCGCGAGCACACGAACGACGGCGTCGGTCAGCGTCAACCCGACAGCATTCCCTTCGGCTGCGGCCCGAGCGAAGGCGGATCGCACCAGTTGGTCCCGGTCGGCGCGCTCCCGCAGCGCCGGCATCGCAAGCGTGGCACCGCCCAATCGGTAGAACAGGTCTTCGCGAAACTTCCCCTCACGAACCATCCCTCTCAGATCGCGCAGCGTCGCCGACACCAGCGCAAAGCGAACTCGAATGGGCTCGGCAGCACCGACCGGAACGAACTCCCCCTCGGACAGCACCTGGAGCAACCGAGCCTGGAGCGCGAGGGGCATATCGCCGATCTCGTCGAGGAACAGCGTCCCGCCATCGGCCGCCATGAGCCGCCCTGGCGAGCCCTGCCGGGCCGCTCCGGTGAAGGCACCTGCCCGATGGCCGAACAACTCGCTCTCGATCAGTTCCGCAGGGATGGCTGCGCAGTTGATTGCGACGAAGTTGCCGACGCGGTGAGGTCCCGCTTCATGGAGTGCACGAGCCAGCTGGGTCTTTCCACTGCCGCTCTCGCCCTGCAGAAGGAGTGGCAAGCCGCGCGCATACAGGCGCTGAGCCAGCTGCAGTCGCTCGACCATGCCGGGATCGCCGCCGACGATCTCCTCGATCGTCAAACCAGATCCGCCCTGCGCAGCGCCTGCGCGGACAGCGCGGGCCGAGGGCGCACTCCGGCTCGCGTAGGGCGTGGCGCCAAAGATGCTGCGGCGTTGAGGTTCCGCCACGCGGACGTGCACGATCCCTCGCGCCACCTCGATCGCAGGTGCGCGGTGGTCGAGAAGACGATCGATGCTGGAGACGCCCGCGACCGAACTCAGCTTGCGGCCGATCAGATGAACGGGCCCGTCCGAGGTCGTTCCGTTCGCCAACAGCTGTTGCGCCGGCGGCGTTGCATCGATGATGCGACCGCCATCGTCCAGTGCGATCCTCGCTTCGGCCGATCCGTCGCAGAAGTCATTGTGTCGCGACAGCCGAAGCACGCGTGCCTTGGCGTGGCGCCTGTCGAAGTAGACGTTCTCGATGCGGCGCGCCGAACTCGCGACCAGTTCGCGGACGACGGCCTGCAAGGCATGGTTGGTGTCCTTCATCGAGGTCACGTTCAGAACACCCGCGAGGCGTCCCTCCGCGCCGAAGATCGGAGCTACCGTGCAACTCAAGGCCGAGAGCTTGGTCGCGAAGTGCTCGCCCATGACCACCGAGAGTGGCCTCTGCTCGCGCAAACACAGGCCCACGCCGGTCGTACCCTGCCGATCCTCGGTCCAGATCGAGCCGGGCAAAACACGCAGATTGCTGCACCTATCGACCGCGGCGGCCGCACTTCGGAAATGCACCACGACCCCTTGGGCGTCCGTCAGCATCACGACCTCGGCGTGCTCAAACAAGCGCTGATACAGGCGGTCGATCTCCGGGCACGACAGTGCACTCAGTTCCTCGATCGGCGCACTGCGTTCAAGCAGTTCGGAGCGCGTCAACACGTCCGGCTCCACGATGCGGTCCGGCTCCAGGCCGTGTTCCGTCACGCTTCGAATCCAAGAAGCGCGCAGCACGCCGTCGACGTTCGCAGCCAATGCCGACTGGCGACCGTCGAGTGCGGCCATGACGTGGTGCGCGTGAGCGTTCATTAAGGTTCCGGTGCCGTTTGCGCCGGGCGATCTTTCGGCAAAGTGCAGTGTGCGCCCAGAGGGGAAACCCGTTCGCCGGCGCGCTTCAGCACACGCCCAAGCCGCGCGTCAAAAGGCGACTCCTCAACGCGGCGGTGTCGCATCGCACGCACCTGCGACACACATGTGTCGCACGCACTGGTCGTTGCGACACCTGCTTCCCTCGCAAGTGCTTGATTCTGTTCAAGAGGTCGCGTTGGCACAGCGCTCGCAATGTTCAGGAACAGGAGCGGCGGCCCATGCGCCCTGCCCAACGTCCAGGAGACAGATCGATGCATTCGACCAGCACTGCACACGAGACAAATTGCCCGACCCCTGCGGGCTTTCGCGAAGCCATGCGCCGACAAGCCGCGTCGGTGATGATCGTGACCAGTCGAGACTCGGACGGTCAGCCGCATGGCATGGTCGCGTCCTCCGTGATCCCGGTGTCCATGGACCCGCCGTCGATGCTGGTCGCTGTCAATCGCGACGCGGGGCTCCATCCGGTTCTGCTTCGACACCGCCGCTTCTGCGTCAACCTGCTCGCCGACCACCAGCATCACCTGCTGGCGCCGTTCTCCCAGTCCGCGCTGCGTTCGCAACGCTTCCGCTCGGACGACTGGCACAGCGCCTGGGCCAGCAACCTCGATCTTCTGCCGTGGCTGCCTAATGCATCGGCCGTCATCGAGTGCGCCGTGGACCTGGCGACCGAATACGGGACCCACACGCTGTTCGTCGGTCGCGTGATGAACGTGCGCTGCGCTGCCGCGCCATCGAGCGACGTCGCACCGCTGGTCTGGTTGGCCGGTCAGCGCGCAGCGCTCGCCAAGGCGGCTTGACGCAGGCGCAACACCCGACTCGCAGCTCTCCGCACTGCGTCCTGTCCATCTGTTTACCCGCCCGCGCCGGTTGGCGCACTCACCCCAGAGGAGACACACGATGAAACTAGGCCTGTTTGGCATGCCGCTGCATCCGCCCACCCGTCCGATCGCGGAGAGCTATGAGGAGGACGCCGCGAAGATCATCCACGCGGACGAGGTCGGCTTCGATGAAGTCTGGATCGGCGAGCACATGTCGTGCACGACGGAGCCGATCTCTTCACCGTTGATGTTCATGGCCTCGCTGCTGAGTCGGACCAAGCATGTGCGCTTCGGCACCGGCGTGATCGCACTGCCCAACCACCATCCCGCGGTCGTTGCAGCCGAGGTCGCGCAATTCGATCACCTGAGCCGCGGGCGCCTCATGCTCGGCATCGGCCCGGGTGGCCTCGCCAGCGACATGGAACTGTTCGACGTGCTGGACGGCCCCTACCGCACCGAACGCATGATGGAGTCGATCGACACCATCCTGAAGCTGTGGCGCAACGACCCGCCATACCGCATCGAGGGCAAGCACTGGAACATCAAGCTGACCGACACCGTCATGCCCGAACTGGGCGTGGGCTACATCCCCAAGCCCTTCCAGCTGCCCCATCCGCCCGTGATGATGACGGCGATGTCGCCATTCTCCGACAGCTGCAAGACCGCCGGCGTTCGTGGCTGGGGCCCGATGAGCGCGAACTTCTGCCCCGAGTACGTCATCGCCAGCCACTGGAAAAAGTACAAGGAGGGTTGCGAGGTGGGTGGCCGCAAGCCCAACGGCGACGACTGGCGGGTCGCGCGCAACATCGTGCTGGCGCGAAGCGACTCCGAGGCCCGTGATCGCGTGATGGATCCCTCGGGAAGCAACTACTACTACTTCGAGTACCTGTGGAAGGTGCTGCTGGCCGTCAACTACACGGCCGTCATGAAGGACGACCCGAAGCAGCCCGACGACAAGGTCACCGTCGAGCAACTGATCGACAGCATGGTCGTCTACGGCTCACCGAAGACGGTGACCGACAAGTTGCTGGCCTTCCGCGAACGCACTGGTCCCTTCGGCGGCCTGCTGATGGCCATGATGGACGGGTCGGGCGCCAATCGTGCACGCGAGTTCGAGAGCATGACCCTGCTCGCCCGCGAGGTCATGCCAGGCGTGCGCCGGGCCCTCGGTCGATAGGACCGACGGATCACCTCGCGCTTGAGGCGATCGGGACGAGCTGTCCGCGCGCGGCCATCGTGAGCCGCGCGCCGGGCGGAGCTAGGCCCCGTGCCGGTCAGGGAACACACCGACAACAAGGAGACAAACCACATGAAGGGTTCACGAACGATCCGTGCACGCATGCATGCGACAGCAGGGATGCTCAAGAAGCTGACGCGCGCCGCAACCGTGGCCACGCTGATGACCGCCGCCGGTATTCAAAGTGCGCTCGCGGCCGACGGTCTGGCCGAAGACCCCGAGCGGGCCGACACCGGCTGGCCCACCTACAACAACGACTATGCAGGCCAGCGCTTCTCCCCGCTCAAGGAGATCGATGCGCAGAACGTGTCGAAACTGAAGGAGATCTGCCGCCTGGAGCTGTCCGACGGCGGCTCGCTGCAGTCCGGCCCCATCCTGGTCAACGGGACGATCATCGTCACCACGGCTCTGGACACCTTCGCGATCAACCCGGGCAACTGCAGGCAAATCTGGAAGGCCACGCGAAAACCCGTGGCTCACATGCCGTTCGTCGTCAACCGGGGTGCGGCGTACACCGACGGGCTCATCGTCCGTGGCACGCCGGACGGCCACCTCATCGCGCTGGACGCGAAGACAGGTTCGGTCGCCTGGGACAACCAGATCACCGACACATCCTACGGCGAGTTCGCCTCGGCCGCGCCCCTCGCGTGGCAGGGCGTCGTCTACATGGGCGTCGCGGGCAGCGATTGGGGCATGCGAGGCCGTGTCGTCGCCTTCGACGCGCGCACCGGCCGCGAACTCTGGCGATTCAACACGATTCCCCGCGGCAATGAAGCGGGCGCCGACACCTGGAAGAACAAGGATGCCACGCTGATCGGCGGCGGCGGCATCTGGGGCGCGATGAGCCTCGACGTGCGCGAGGGCGAACTCTTCGTCAGCGTCGGCAACCCGGCACAGGACTTTCTGGCGGACCTTCGTCCTGGCGACAACCTCTTCACCAACTCCCTGGTGGTCCTGGACGCACGCACCGGCGGCATGAAGTGGTGGTACCAGGCGGTCAAGAACGACCCCTGGGACTACGACCTCGCCTCGGCTGCGGTGTTGTACCAGTCGAAGGCCGGCCATCGCGACCTCGTCGCCGTGGCGGGCAAGGACGGCTACCTGCACGGGGTCGACCGCACGAGCCACAAGCTGCTGTTCAAGACTGAAGTCACCACCCAATTCAAGCAGGCCGCTGCACCAACCAAGGAGGGAACCAAACACTGCCCCGGCAACATCGGCGGAGTTGAATGGAACGGGCCGGCGTATGACGTGGACAACCATCAGCTGGTCGTCGGTGCCGTCGACTGGTGCTTCATCACGGCCACGGGCACGCCGGACTATGTGCGTGGCCAGCTGCGCTACGGCGGAACGACCAAGCCGGCACCTGGGGAGAAGGCCACGGGCTGGGTGACCGCTGTCGACGCCGACACCGGTGCGGTCAAGTGGAAGTACCGCACCGAAGCGCCGGTCGTGGCGGCGATCACGCCGACCGCGGGCGGCGTGACGTTCGCAGGCGACAGCGGCGGCAACCTCCACGCGTTCGACAGCAAGTCCGGGCAGGTGCTGATGTCGAAGAAACTCGATGGCGCGCTCGGGGGTGGGATCATCACCTATGCCTACGGCGGCAAGCAGTTCGTGGCGGCGACGACGGGCAACATTTCTCGGCTGACCTTCGGCGGTACGGGTAACCCCAGCCTGGTGGTCTTCGGGCTGTGATCAACGTGACGCGCCTTCCGTGGATCGTGCTTCTGGCGATTTCCGTGTGCGGGTCGGGGCCACTCGCGCAGGCACAGGAGGCCGCTGCCGGCGCGGCCCCGGTCGCCAGCGGCACCGCGCCCGGGCCGGATCCAGTTCGCGGCCGTCGCGCCTTCCAGCGCTACTGCGGCGTGTGCCATGGCACACGGGGTGAAGGCGGACTCGGCCCCTCGCTCCAGGGGATCTCCACGCGCCTGACTTCCGAGGAGATCACGCACCAGATCGTCGAGCCGAGGGGCTCCATGCCTCGCCTGTATCCGAGTCCGATCGACGGACCGATCCTGGGTGATCTGCTCGCGTTCCTCGGGCGCCTGCGATGACCTCCACGTCAAGCACCTCTGGACGAACCAGGACCCGGCGTGGCGCGACGATGTTGCAATGGCCGCGCCGGAGCGCTCTCATTCATGACCTGTCGCGGCTGGGTGCCCCGCGCACCACACGCTTGTGCGTCATCCCCGCCGAAAGTCTTGCGCTCCTTTGCGCGGAGGCGCCTCCGCCGATTCGTGCGGAGAGCGTCTGGGACGCCGCCCTCAGCGTCTCGGTGACCTCGGGGACCGATTTGCGCAGGGTCTGGTCGATGCGCTCTGCATAGGGGACCGTGAGCGCTGCGATGGCCCTGCCCTGCGTGTCGAGGATGGGAAAACTGATGGCGTACAGGCCTCGAACCTGTACGCTCGGGATGGACTCGTAGCCACTGGCGCAGATCGAATCGAGCATGCTCTCGATCTGCGGATTGGTTTGCTCCGGGCGACGTTGGACCGACTCTTCGATCCAGAGCTTGCGGGTCTCGTCGTCCTGGAACGCGAGCAGCACGCGTCCGGACGCCGAGATCATGACGTCCAACTCCGCGCCGGCGCGGACCGCGAACCCCATGCCGCTCGGCGTGTCCACCTTGCACAGGACCACCTGCTTGCCTTGGCCGTAGACCGTGAGGTGACACGATTGATCGAGCTCGCCCGCCAGGCGCTCCATGACGGGCATCGCCTCGAAGAGCAGGCGATGCGTCGGCGGATTGATGTGCGAGAGCTCGAACAGCTTGGTCGTGATGCTGTACGAGCCGTCCTCGACGAGCGCCACGTAGTTCCTGTCGACCAGGCACGCGAGCATGCGGTAGATCTCACCGACACTGCGGCCCAGTTGCTGGGCAATGTCTTTCTGCGACATTGCCTGTTCGCTGCGGCACAGGGCCTCGAGAATGTCGAGCCCCTTTTCAAGAGCAGGTGCGGAATACGCTCTGCTCTCGGCGTCGGCCACCGTGCTGCGTTCGGATCTGTCTTCCTTCATTCGCCTACCTCAATGCGGACCCGGCGGCCGAGTTGGTTCGAAGCCGATCATTTTTCATCAGTGAAACCAACAGATCATAGATGAGTGTTCACGTCGGTGACCGCGATCGAATCGCTCATGCCGCGTCAGTCCGTTGCGAACGCGGCCCCGCTCTCCAACAGCCCGCCGATCTCTTCCGAACCGAAGCCCAGTTCCGCGAGGATGTGCTCGGTGTCCCAACCCCGCGGGCACGAAGCCGAGCGGAGCGCGGGGTAGGCCTCGTCGAACCGGATAGACGATCGGATCGCAGCGGTCCGCCCTTCGGTCGGGTGATCCTCATGCTGGATCAGCTTCACCGCCTGCAGGTGCGGATCCCGCTGCAGCGACTCCAGTGTGTGACAGGGTTGCGCTGCGATGTCCGCGGCGCGCAGTACCTCGAGCCACTCAGACGATGTCTTGTTGGTCAAGGGTTGACCTCGAACCGCGAACCATTCCGACACGTTGCGCGCGCGCGCCGCGACGCTCGAGAACCGGACGTCGTCAAGCAGTTCACGCCGATCGGTCGCGACGAGGAACGCTCGCACCTGAGGGTCCGTGTTGACCGTGAACGAGATCCACCCGTCCGAGGTCTTCACGGGCTTGTTGTGCGGGCTGAGAAGCCGAAGGTCGCCGGGCGGCCCGACTGGCGGGTCGAAGCTCTGCTGCGCCAAATGCTCCTGCAGCACGAAGGCCGCCATCGTTTCGAACATGGGCACCTCGATGCTGCAGCCGCGTCCCGAGACCTTTCTCTCGAACAGCGCAGCCAGAATCGACCCGGCAGCGATCTCGCCCGAGGTGTGGTCGCAGATCAGCATCGGCACATAGCTGGGTGTCCCGTCGCGCGCCAGCGCCAGACCTGCCATCCCCGTGACCCCCTGAACGACGCTGTCGTATGTCGGCTGTCCTGCATACGGGCCATCGGTCCCATAGCCCGTGATCAGGCAATAGATCTTGTCCGGATGCCGTGCTCGGATCGAAGGTCCGTCCAGACCGAGACGCTCCAGCGCATTCGGGCGCATGTTGGCGACGATGACGTCCGCCGATGCGACGAGGCGCTGCACCACTGCTTTGGCATCGGACTTCTTGAGATCGAGACAGATGTTCCTCTTGCCTCGGTTGAAGTGAAGGTACGCGCCCGAGTGCTGGCCGGTGGGCGACAGCCCTCCCAACCCGCGCATCAGGTCTCCCTCCGGGCTCTCGACCTTGACGACCTCGGCGCCGTACTGGGCGAGCCGCCACGTGCAGACCGGACCCACGACGACGCTCGTCAGGTCCAGGATGCGGACACCCTTGAGTGGTTCGAAGCTCATGCGAGTTCAATCTCCATGTCGATGGCCACAGCGTTCTTTTCGTTGAGGGCCTTGAGGACGCAACGGCTTCCGTCCTTGCTTGCGACGAGCGTGATCGGGTAGCGGCAGAACAGCGGCTTCAGGTGACGAATGCGAACGGACGACGGCGTCCAGCTCATCGCTGTCCGCGCGAACTCCGTCAACAGCAGCGTCGACAGGCCACCATTGACCACGAGGTCCGGATAGCCCTCGACTTGCCGCGCGTAGGACCGATCGATGTGGATCCTGTGGGAGTTGAATCCCAGGGCCGAATACTGGAAGAGCAGCGTCTCGTCGGGCACGACAGTCTTCGCGCGATCGGTGTCCAAGACACTGTGGGGTTGCGATGGGCGCTCGGCAGTCGGGGCCGAGGACGACGGGAACAGCAAATAGGTCTGGGTCTCGACGACTGCCGGATCGGACGCTTGCTCGACCCGAAGCGAATGGGTGATCGTCGCCACCGCCATCGGACCCGCGGCCGAGGTCTTGCGTTCGATGCTCTGGACCGCGCTCGTCCTGGTCATGCTCGCGCCGATCGGAACGTCCCCTCGGTAGGACACCGACCTGCCGCCGAGCAGCAATCGCGGAAGACCGAGCTCAGGCATCGCGACCCCGAGGCCGGGAAATCCGTCCGCGCGCAACTCCGAGCGTTGCGTGTCGGCGCCCAGCATGAAGAAGTGCCAACCACGCGGCAACGTGCCGGCAGCAATCACGGGGTCGGCAGGCAGGTCGAGCATCGCCGCCACGCGCCGCACGGCGGCAACGGAGCAAACCTCCAACCGCACGGTCGGGTTCTCGGAGTCAAGCATCGGGAAGGCATTCCTATGGCCTCTGAGCGTGCCCGCGACAGGCGGGCAGTGCGTTCATCAATGCACTCGATCATTCATTGGCAAGAGAAGCTTAATGACACTCGACCGAAATTGGCGAGAAGTTTTGTCTAGGTGTTTTCACCTATGCATCGTTGACTTCACCCGTGAATCTATCTAATCTTCGTTTCGTGGCTCGGTCAGGGCAATTGCGCCCACTCCAACCACGCTCCAGCTGAGTCACTGTCTTCGCGTGTCGTCGCCGGCACATGGAGCGGCACCCAGCCCACCAGATCCGCCGACTTGCCAAGGACCCGCCATGAATTTCAAGTTCCACCACATGAACCTCTGCACGGACAGCCTCCCCCGGCTGACCAAGTTCTATCAAACGCTTTTCGATCTCGGCACCATCAAGGACGAAGAGCACACCGTCATCAGCGGTCGCTCCGAAAACCGCCCGTACACCGGCAAGGTGGACTTCCTGAGCGATGGCGCGATCGAGTTCCACTGGGCCGAGCGCGACCTCGACACCGGCTTCAAGATGAAGCAGTTCGTGAATCCGATGGCCCATGGCCACTTCTGCTTCCGCACTGACGACATCAAGGGCTTCATGCGCCGTTGCGACGAACGAGGCATCCGCTATTCGGACTACGGCACATGGGCCATCCCCGGCTGGTACCAGGTGTTCCTGCAAGACCCGGACGGCAACGTCATCGAGGTCCACCAGCCCGGCGTCTTCGCCTGACCGCACCCACGGCCCATTGAAGAGAGCAGTGGCACCGACCACTGCCGAGCAAGGCATCGAGCGCCATTGGAAGCGCTCACCGGCCAGCAACGCCATCGCGTGCCCTACGCCCGCGTCGCTCTCTGGCCAGCCAGCAGCCCGGACTCCAGCACCCCAACAAAACGACGGAGACAAGCAATGAGCATCAAACGTCAATCGATTGCGCGACGAGAGCCGGCGCAGCCATTGGTCCGCGCCCTCGCGGCAACCGCTTCGGTCGCACTGGCCGCGGCAGCCCTCACCAGCTGCGGAGGCTCTGATGACACGCCGGCAGCCTCGGCCGAAGCCGTGAGCTGCGAAAGCCTGGTGGGAACAACAGTCGCCGGTGGAACGGTCCAATCGGCCACCGCGGTGCCCGCCGGGGACTACACGCCTCCCGGACAGACCGGCGCGATCACCGGTCTGCCCGCGTTCTGCAGAGTCACCGCGACGATGCGTCCGACGCCCGACTCCAACATCGGCGTCGAGCTGTGGATGCCGCGCCAGAACTGGAACGGACGCTTCCTGGGCACGGGCAATGGTGGCGGTGGCGGCGCGATCGCCTACATCACGGGCATCGCGGAAGGTCTGAAGAGAGGGTTCGCCGCGGCGAACACCGACCTCGGAACGGCGCCGGACCCCAACCTGGTCATCGACCATCCGGAGCGCTGGCGCGACTTCGGCTACCGCGCGAACCACGAAATGACGGTCGCCGGGAAGACCTTGGTCACGGCGTACTACAAGACGGCTCCGCGCACCTCGATCTTCTCGGGCTGCTCGACCGGCGGTCAGCAGGCGTTGACGATTGCGCAGCGCTATCCGGAGGACTACAACGGCATCGTGGCCGGCGCCCCCGCGAACAATCGCACCCATCTCCACACGATGTTCCTGAGCAACCTTCAGGCACTCAATGCACCGGGCGCGTTGATCTCCCAAGCCAAGCTGAACATGGTGACCGGCAAGGTGCTCGCGGCCTGTGTGGGCAAGGACGGCGGCGCGCCGACCGACACGTATCTGACCGACCCGCGTCAATGCAACTTCGATCCGGAAACGATTCCGAAGTGCTCGGGGACCGATGACGCCACGTGCCTCACCGCGGCGCAGCTGACGGCCCTGAAGTCGGCATGGAACGGTCCAGTCAATCCCCGGACCGGCGAGCGCATCTTCTCCGGCCTGGCCGTCGGCTCCGAGAGCGCCGTCTTCGGACTCGCGTTCCAGGCCGACACCGTCTCGTGGCCCTCGCAGCAGCTGTACATGTTCAAGTGGGCACTCGGTGCGAACTGGACCTACGCCAATTTCGACCTCGACCATGACATGGACACCGTCGATGCCCGCCTCGCGCCGATCATGAACGCGAACGATCCAGACCTTTCCCGGTTCAAGGCGGCGGGCGGCAAGCTGATGATGTTCAACGGAACCGCAGATCCCGGCGTGCCCTTCGCCAGTCCCATCGAGTACTACGAACGCGTCGTGCAAGCCCAGGGCGGCGACCTGACAGCGACGCAGAACTTCTTCCGCTTCTACCAAGTGCCGGGCATGGGCCACTGCGCGAGCATCACCGGCGGGCCAGGCGTCGGCGACTTCGGTCAGTCGTACTCGCCCTATGTTCCCAAGGACCAGGCACACGACATCCTGCTCAAGCTCGTGGACTGGGTCGAGAACAAGAACGCTCCTGACAGCGTCGTCGCCACGAAGTACGCAGACCCCGCAGGCACCACCGTCGCAGCGGAACGACCGCTGTGCACCTATCCCAAGCTTCCGACCTACCAAAGCGGCGACGCGACGAAGGCCAGCAGCTTCCAGTGCGTCGACTCGCCGAGGAATGGCGTTGCCGTGCCTGCGGCCAGGTACCTGAACTGAGTCCTTGCCAGACCTCTGCCCCCACGCTCCACTCACTCCACACCGTCCACCCGGAGACAACCATGACCAACGAGAAAACTTCTTCGCTCGCATCGCAAGGCGCGATGTCCACCCCGCGTCGCACGATGCTCAAGCAACTGGGCGGCCTGGCGGCAACGACGCTGGCGCCCGGACTCGCACTCGCGCAGGGTGGCGGCAAGTACAACCTGAAGATCGCGATCTCGCTCCCCGAGAGTCACCCGACCCCGATCGCGCTGAAGGCCGCATGTGCCGACATCCTCAAGGAATCGAACGGGCGCCTGACGATCGAGGTGTATCCGAACGGCCAGCTCGGCAGCGACACCGACACCGTGTCGCAGGTCCGCTCGGGCGCGATCGACTTCGTGTGCACGGCTGGCGGGACCATCTGGGGCAATCTCGTGCCGGTGGCATCCATCACCACGATCGCCTTTGCATTCCCCGACTACGCCACCGTGTGGAAGGCCATCGACGGCGACCTCGGCGCGCACATGCGCTCGGCATTCGACAAGGTCAACCTCGTCCCGGTCGGCAACGCCTTCGACCACGGCTTCCGGCAGATCACGACGTCCGCCAAACCGGTGACGTCCCCCAAGGACGTGGTCGGCATGAAGATTCGCGTGCCTGCCAGCACCATCCTCACCTCGCTCTTCAAGGGCCTGGACGCCTCGCCGGCCACGGTGCCGATCGGCGAGCTCTACACCGCGCTGCAGACCAAGGTGGTCGACGGACAGGAGAACGCGCTGCCGACGATCGACTCGACGAAGATTTACGAAGTTCAGAAGTACTGCTCGTACACCTCGCACGCATGGGACTACTTCCTGCTGGTCGGCAACAAGAAGAACTGGGCCCAGGTGCCCGAAGACTTGCGGGCGCTGGCCACCCGCGTGTTCGACGCCCATGCGATGAAGCAACGCGCTGCGCACGAGGGCCTGAACAGCTCGCTCGAGGCCAAGCTCAAGGGCTTCGGCATGCAGTTCAACAAGGTGGACGGCAAGCCCTTCCGCGAAACGCTTCAGAAGGCCGGCTACTACGCCGAGTGGCAGAAGAAGTTCGGCAACGAGTCCTGGGCGCTGCTCGAGAAGTACAGCGGCAAACTTGCCTGACCCACGTCGATGGCGAGTTCGCATCGACGCGCTCGCGGTCCTCGCAAGGGACCGCGAGTGAACGACGCCCCTGCTCTGCGCACGGTCGGACGGCCACCGCTGGACACTCCGGCTGTCGTCGCCTTCCGTCGCACCGAGCGATCTGCTCCGAGCAATCGGGAACCTGGAGAACCCTCAGTGGATCCGTCCGCACTTTCCGACAGCCCGCGCACTGCGCCCGGCTCGCCCCCTCCGTCGAGTGGATGGCAACGCATCGTCAGCCGCGCGGACCGGCTGCTCGCCATCGTCACCGAGGTGCCGGCTGCGCTGCTGGTGCTGGTGGAGATCCTCGTCCTGCTTTCCGGCGTGATCAGCCGCTACGCGTTTCACAAGCCGCTCACCTGGTCCGACGAACTCGCCGCGATGCTGTTCCTGTGGCTGGCCATGTTCGGGGCGATCATCGCCTTCCGCAGGTCGGGACACATGCGGATGACCGCGCTGGTCGACCTCGCATCGCCCGGCACCCGTGCGCTGCTCGACCTCGTGGGCGTGGCCGCCGCAGGCGCGTTCCTGTTGCTGGTCGGGCACTCGTCGTACGAGTTCGCCTCCGAGGAAATCATCGTCCTGACGCCCTCGATGGGCATCTCCAATGTGTGGCGGGCCGCGGCCCTGCCCTGCGGCATCGCGCTGATGGTGGTGGCCGCGGCCCTGAAACTCGCGGAGGTCGCCGACTGGCGGCGCGTGATCGCGGCCGTCGGACTGGTCGCTGCCGCTGTGGGCGTGCTGTACCTGATGCGCCCGCTGTTCGAAGGCCTGGGCAACATCAACCTGTTGATCTTCTTCGTCGGCGTCGTCGGCGTGCTCGTGCTTGCCGGCGTCCCCATCGCCTTCGCGTTCGGCCTGGCCACGTTCGGCTACATCGCGCTGGCCACCACCAAGCCCACGATGGTCATCATCGGGCGCCTGGACGAGGGCATGGCGCACCTCGTGCTACTCGCTGTTCCGCTGTTCGTGTTCCTGGGCATCATCCTCGACCTGACCGGCATGGCCAAGGCCATGGTGCGCTTTCTCGCGTCGATGCTCGGCCACGTCCGCGGCGGCCTGTCCTATGTGCTGGTCGGCGGCATGTACCTGGTCTCCGGCATCTCCGGCTCCAAGGCAGCCGACATGGCGGCAATCGCACCTGTCCTCTTCCCTGAAATGCGCGAGCGCGGCGAGGACGAAGGCGAGATGGTCGCCCTGCTCGCCGCCACCGGAGCGCAAACGGAGACCATTCCCCCCAGCATCGTGCTGATCACCATCGGCTCGGTCACGGGGATCTCGATCGCCTCGCTGTTCGCAGGCGGCTTGGTGCCGGCACTCGTCCTGGCTGTCCTGCTCTGCCTCGTCGTCTGGTGGCGCAATCGCAAGGTCGACGTCAGCGGTCTGCAGCGCGCCAGCGGAGCCGAGATTCGTCGCTCCTTCATGGTGGCGCTGCCCGCACTCGCCCTGCCCTTCATCATTCGTGCCGCGGTGGTCGAAGGCGTCGCCACGGCAACCGAAGTGTCGACCATCGGCATCGCCTACACCGTGCTCGCAGGCCTGTTCATCTATCGCCAGCTGGACTACCGCAAGCTCTGGCCGGCCCTGGTCGACACCGCCGCATTGTCAGGGGCAATCCTGCTGATCATCGGCACAGCCACCGGGATGGCCTGGGCGCTCACGCAGTCCGGCTTCTCGCGACAGCTGGCACAGGCGATGACGCAACTGCCCGGTGGGACCGCCGGCTTCATTGCCGTGTCCATCCTGGCCTTCATCGTGCTCGGCAGCGTTCTGGAAGGCATCCCCGCCATCGTCGTCTTCGGCCCGTTGCTCTTCCCCATCGCCAAGCAGATGGGCGTCAACGACGTGCACTACTCGATGATCGTCGTGCTTGCGATGGGCATCGGTCTGTTCGCGCCGCCGTTCGGTGTGGGCTACTACGCGGCCTGTGCCATCAGCCGGGTCAGTCCGAGCGCCGGCATGAAGCCCATCCTGAAGTACATCGTCGCGTTGATCGTCGGCACCGTCATCGTCGCGGCCGTTCCCTGGTTGTCGACGGGCTTCATCAAGTAGGACTGCCATGGCCACCATCTTCTTGACCGGCGCGACCGGATACATCGGCGGGTCCGTCGCCGTCAAGCTCATCGAAGCGGGGTACACGGTGCGTGGCCTGGTCCGGAACCAGGAGAGCGCAGCGCGCGTCGCCGAACT